>JACKQG010008364.1_pt1 | contig 10101 bp, 9 predicted proteins | sample 8237621 | NCBI WGS metagenome assembly JACKQG01 (sample SAMN15677084, study PRJNA649215) | marine metagenome | biome: marine; feature: Black Sea; material: saline water; isolation source: suspended particulate matter (SPM) from the Black Sea western gyre | collected 2013-06-09/2013-06-10 | depth...
AAAACTGGTATCTGAACAATCGGATCAATTCACAGATGTTGATGTTCAACCCGATGATCTGGCCTGGCTTTTTTACACGTCAGGGACAACAGGTATGCCTAAAGGCGCCATGCTGACGCACCGCAACTTAATTGCGATGACCATGAATTTTTACGCCGATATATCTCCAGGATTTGGAGCTGATGAAGTGATTTTACACGCAGCCCCCTTTTCACACGGCAGCGGGTTATATGCACTGCCCAACATAGGTAAAGCGGCGCTTAACGTAATCCTGGAGTCTAAATCATTTGATCCAGAGCTGGTCTTTAAAACCATTGAAGAATACCGGGTTACAAACATGTTTGCTGCTCCAACAATGATAAAACTGATGGTAGACAGTCCTGCAGTAGACAAATACGAGCACGGATCTCTGAAGGCCTTAAATTATGGCGGTGCTCCAATGCTTGTCGAGGACCTGAAGGAGGCCATGGTAAAATTAGGACCCTGCCTTGTACAACTGTTTGGGCAGGCTGAATCTCCTATGACTATCACCTATCTGCCACACAGGGATCATGTCCTGGAAGGCACCCCAAAGCAAATGGAACGGCTTGCTTCGGCAGGCATTCCCCGCACAGACGTGGAGGTCAAAATCTTTGACCCGGATGACAGAGAACTTCCACCTGGTGAGATGGGTGAAATCGTCACACGTTCCGATCTGGTCATGAAGGGGTATTGGCGTAATCCCGAAGCTACGGCAGACACAATAAAGAACGGTTGGCTCCATACGGGCGATATGGGCTATATGGATGAAAGCGGCTATCTGTTCATTATGGATCGTTCAAAAGACATGATAATCAGTGGTGGTGAAAATATATATCCTCGCGAGATTGAGGAGGTGCTTGTAAAACATCCAGCCGTCAGAGAGGTGGCAGTTATTGGAGTTCCAGATCCCAAATGGGGTGAGGCTGTTAAGGCAGTTGTTTCTTGTGCTGAAGGAAAATCCACAACGGAAGATGAATTGATTGCCTTCTGCAAGGATAATATCGCGAGCTATAAGAAACCTAAGTCCATCGATTTTGTGGATGAACTGCCTAAAAACAATTACGGGAAAATATTGAAACGGGAGTTGCGGGCGAAATATTGGGAAGAAAAGAAACGTAAAGTCTGACATATGCTATGATCGAAGCAAGTCAAGGGCAGGTATAAATTGTTAAAAGCGCAAGATTTCATAAGTTTTATTAGAAAATATTAGAATACTGGTGAGGAGATGTATAAGATGGGCGAACGATTAAAAGATAAAGTGGCTATCGTGACAGGAGCAGGATCGGTAGGTCCGGGATGGGGTAACGGCAAGGCAACAGCGGTACTTTTCGCCAGAGAGGGGGCGAAGGTCCTTGCCGTTGACATAAACCTTTCCGCCGCCGAGGAAACGAAGGGAATAATTAAAAAGGAAGGTGGCAATTGTACAGCATATCAAGCTGATGTCTCTAAATCAAACCAAGTCAAAACAATGGTTGATAGCTGCATCGATTTCTACGGCCGTATTGACATATTGCATAACAATGTGGGCATTGTTGAGGTTGGAGGTGCAGTGGAGACAAGTGAAGAAAGCTGGGACCACATTTTTGCTGTCAATCTCAAGAGTCAATTTCTGACGTGTAAACATGTTCTGCCCCACATGGAAAATCAAGGCGGAGGAGCAATAGTCAACATATCCTCCATTTCCGCCATTCGCTATATAGGTTATTCATGCATAGGATACAGTGCCACCAAGGCAGCCATCCTTCAATTGACACAGACTATCGCACTCGACTACGCCGAAAAAAATATTCGCGCTAATGCTATCCTCCCGGGCTTTCTGAATACGCCCATGATCGTTGAGCCGCTCAAACATACATATGCAAATGGAGATGTCGAGAAAATGATCCAAATTCGTAATGCGCAGTGTCCTATGAAAAAGATGGGCGATGCTTGGGATGTGGCCTATGCTGCTCTCTTTCTCGCTTCCGATGAGGCTAAATACATCACGGGCGCGCAACTCGTAGTCGATGGTGGAATAACTTGTAAATTCAGTTAGGTAATCGAAATAAACATTGGCATAGAAAGAAGAGCAAAAATATTCCGACTCTGTTTACCATTATTTGCGAAGGCCGGCTTTTGTTCCAATTTCGGCCATTACGTCTCTCACAGAACTTAAGGAGTAAACATAGAATACAAAAAAACTCTGACCTCTGTTAGAGAAAAAAGAGAAGCGCAAAGTTCAGGGGACCCCAGGTGGCCGAATTTAGGATCAACCCCCAAAGGCCATTTTCGAAATTTCACAGAGGAGCAGTTCTTATATGCAAATGCTGAATTGCAAATCGAGTTAAGAAAGGAGGTGAATGAAAAAGCGTAGTAACGCCTGCATTTGAACTCAACCTTATCAAAAAACGATGGAGGGCAAAATGAAAAAGAAAATGTTTTTGACAAGTTTGTTAGGAATGTTGAGCGTTGTTTTAGTTTTTGGAGTTTGCGCGTCAAATGCTGCAGAAAAGAAAATTAAAATGACTTCTGTTTGGTCCACAGGGATTCAATTGATTGAAATTGATAAACACTTCGTTAAGCTTGTAAATGAGATAGGTGGTGACCAGTTGAAAATCAAGTTTTTCCCAGGGGGAAGCTTAGTACCTGCGTTCGAAGTCTTTAATGCTGTCCGGGAAGGAACAATCCCTATGGGTGCCGATTGGGGCGGTTACTGGGCAGGAAAAAACGAGGCATTCAATATTATCGGTTCTCATCCTATGGGTCTCACGGCCACCGATTACATGGTCTGGGTTTACCAAGCAGGTGGTTTTGAGCTAATTCAGGAAGTCTACGGCAAATACGGACTTGTCTGCATACCCCATGGTGTTCATTCAGCAGAGTCTGGGGTGAGAGGGCATAAGCCGATTACTACCATAGCTGATTACAAAGGCCTGAAAACAAGGATGGGTGGTAAAATACAAGGGAAAGTTCTAAAGGATCTCGGTGGTGTACAAGTCATGCTTGCTGGATCTGAAGTCTATCAAGCTTTAGAAAAGGGTGTGGTTGACGCATGTGAGTACAACACCCCGACCGTGGACTGGAACCTGGGACTCGCAGAAGTAACTGAGTATTGGGCCAGCCCTCCTTGGCATGCGCCAGCTGCAATATTCGGCGTTATGATCAACAAGAAAGTCTGGGATGGCTTTACAGAAAAACAAAAAGATGTTCTGAAAGTTGCTGCAATGGCTAATTTCTTATGGTCCTATACGTATTTTGAATACCAGAATATCATAGCAACAAAGAAATTCTTGGATAAGGGAATAAAAATTACTCGACTAAAAGACAAAGATCTTGATGAGATTCAAAAGATTGTCAACAAGCACACTCTGGAATCAGCCAAAGAAAACCCGTTGTTCGCCAAGATTGCTTATTCTCAATATAAATTCATCGAAGATTTATCAGAGTGGCGATCAATTTCCCAACCTTTCAGTCACGGTCGTAATTTTACCACACCTAACCTTGATGCACTAAAGGCTTGTATAAAGTAGAGAGTTATTATGAGCCTCTCGGAAGACAAATTGTCTCCGGGGGGGCTTGAGCCATATTTATTGTGGCCCTACCCATACCTCAGGTAGTCCAACTTCTTGGGAGGCTAAAGTATTTCTTACTGCCCTCTCACCATAAAGGCATCAATTAGCCTCAGTGGAGGAAATCAAGTTGAAAAAGATCCTGAACTTTATAGACAATATTAGTGAATGGACGGGAAGAATATTCAATTGGACTGTTGTTCTACTTATCTTGCTGGTCGTCCTTGAAGTTATTTTGAGAAGGGTATTTAAGCGGCCAACCATATGGAATTTTGAAGTCACTATACAATTATACGCGTTGCATTTCATGATTCTCGCGGCATATGCTTTGTTACACAAATCCCATGTGGCTATTGATATCCTCCATGAAAAATTCAGCAAAAGAACAAGAGCAATTTTGGATGTTACTACTTATCTCATATTCTTTTTTCCCTTCTTGTCTGTAGTCCTATATAAGGGGATTGCATATGCAGCGAACTCCTGGGAGATGAACGAAAAAAGCTGGAGCGTTTTCTCCCCTCCCCTTTACCCAATCAAAACCATAATCCCGGTGATGGCTTTTTTGCTCATAATTCAGGGCTGTGCCATTTTCATTCGGCAATTAAACATCGCTATCAAGGGAGAAGAGTTATGATAGATATGAGCCCTGAACTTCTAACCATCCTCATGTTCGTGGGCCTCCTGATGGGGCTATTTCTGGGCCATCCGCTGGCTTTTGTCTTGGGAGGACTGGCCGTAATTTTCGGATTAATAGGATGGGGTCCCGAGTGTTACGGCATGTTTATGAACCGAATTTATGGCATTATGGACAACTATATTCTTTTGGCAATCCCTCTCTTTATATTCATGGCCCAAATCCTCGACCAATCTGGTGTAGCCGAAAAGCTATTTAAGGCTATGAGATACCTCTTCGGTCCCTTGAGAGGGGGGATGGCTGTAGCAGTCGTCGTTGTTTCAACCCTCTTCGGAGCATGCACCGGAATCATCGGGGCATCGGTTGTGACAATGGGCCTCCTGGCTTTACCAGTGATGCTAAAATATGGATATGATAAGAGGCTGAGCTGTGGATGTATTGCTGCGGGGGGAACTTTAGGCATCCTTATCCCACCCAGCATTATGCTTATCGTAATGGCTAATCAGGCTAGTTTATCCGTCGGCAAGCTTTTTGCTGGAGCTATCGTCCCAGGACTCATTCTCTCAACCCTGTATATCATATACATCCTGTTCAAATGCCAAGTGCATCCTGAAGCTGGTCCAGCTCTTACCCTGGAAGAAAGAAAGGCTGTCTCTACAAGAGAATTAACTTTGATGGTTCTTAAATCACTAGCTCCACCGATGATCCTTATCTTAGGAGTGTTAGGAACCATCTTTACAGGGATAGCTACGCCCACTGAAGCATCTGGTGTGGGTGCCTTTCTGGCCTTCATAATGACCTTAGCTTATGGAAAATTCACCTGGAGCGGCCTTTATTTAGCATTAGCTCAAACTGGCAAAACCACGTCCATGGTAATTGTTATTCTTGTTGGTGCAACGTGTTTCACTGGCGTTTTCTTGGGACTTGGTGGCGGAGACGTAGTGGAGGAATTTATCCTGTCAATCGGGTTAGGGAAATGGGGCACTTTTATCGTCATGATGATAGTCTGTTTTGTTTTGGGGATGTTTATCGACTGGATTGGGATTGTAATGATCACCTTTCCGCTTTTCCTCCCAATTGCTGCACAATTGGGCTTTGACAAGGTCTGGTTTGTGGTGACCGTAGCTGTTATGTTGCAAGATTCCTTTCTGACGCCGCCTTTCGGCTATGCCTTGTTCTATCTGAAAGGCGTCGCACCTCCCGAGATTAAAACATCGGATATTTATTGGGGGGCGTTCCCCTTTTGGAGACTCATGGAATTAGGCCTGATCATAGTCGTGATATTCCCACAAACGATTACGTGGCTTCCTAGCCTTATCGTAAAATAGGCGACAAGAAACTACATGTAGGCCATTCTACCTTTCATTCCTGGACACTTATACGCATCGACAACCGTGAATGTCACGCAAAGGGGTATTGGCGTAATCCCGAAGCTACGGCAGACACAATAAAGAACGGTTGGCTCCATACGGGCGATATGGGCTATATGGATGAAAGCGGCTATCTGTTCATTATGGATCGCTCAAAAGATATGATAATCAGTGGTGGTGAAAATATCCATCCTCGCGAGATTGAGGAGGTGCTTATAAAACATCCAGCCGTCAGAGAAGTGGCAGTTATTGGAGTTCCAGATCCTAAATGGGGTGAGGCTGTTGTTTCTTGTGCTGAGGGAAAATCCACAACGGAAGATGAATTGATTGCCTCCTGCAAGGACAATATTGCAAGTTACAAGAAGCCCAAGTCAGTGGACTTCGTAGACGAATTGCCCAAGAATAATTACGGTAAGATACTGAAACGGGAATTGAGAAAGAAACATTGGGAAGGAAAAGAGCGTAAAGTCTAACCGCACAGGTCGAAATTTTTCATTTCAAAGAATCCAGGAATCAGAATTCAGAATGAAACGACCGCCTGCAAAGAATTTTCAAGATTTGATTGTTTGGCAGAAAGCGCATCAATTTGGCGGCTTCATCCCACTAACAGCGGGACAAAAACGGGCTATTTTGCAAGAAACGCTGATTTTTTTTGCAGCATCCGGGTGAATGAAGGTAAGAAAGGAGGTGACGATAGTATTCAGGCAGCTTGCTAAGCCAAAGCAGGCTTTGACGTTCCACCAAACAAATTACAACGAGGAGGGATGGAAAAATGAATGAGAAGGGAAAACTTAGTCGAAGAGATTTTTTGAAATCTACTGTGGCTGTAGGCGCGGGTGCCATGGCTTTTGGAAGCTTTAAGGGTATCCTGAATGCTGCACCAAAGAAGGCCTCGGGTAAGGTCTGGACAATGAAGTATGATTGCTACATTGGTCAGACCGCTCCAACAGCCCAATTGGACAATTGGTTCCTTGACAGGGTTGTTGAGAAAAGCAAAGGCCAAATAAAAGTGGAAAAGTACTGGGCGTCCTCGCTTCACAAGGTGGGCGAACATCTACCGGCGGTGCGGGATGGTATCTCTGAGATTTCCTTGATAAGTTACGGGTATTATCCGGCAATGGTTCCCCTCAGCCGGGGGCTGGAATGGTATTATAAAGATTGTAATCATTCAGATACCTTGCTGAAAGTCTGCCGGGATATGTATAACATGTATAAGCCATTGCGTGATGAATGGGAGGTAAATAATAACTCTAAAGTCCTGTACTTTACCAACTGGGACTACTGTCCTCTTCTTAAGAAAAAGCCCATAAATAAAGTGGAAGATCTCAAGGGATTGAAGATCCGGGGCTACGGCATAGGTGCGGATACTATGGACAGGCTGGGAGCCAGGGGTATGCCCGTTATTGCAGCCGAGGTCTACCCTTCTTTAGAAAGGGGTATCCTCGATGGCGTATTTGCATTTTGCTTTGTCACGGCTGATAAGATGAAGCTCTGCGAACAGGCCCCCTATATCGTTGAGATCGGAGCCGGGGCTCATGCACCAACAACCGTAATTATGAACATGGACCTTTGGAAGGCCTTACCCACCCATCTTAAAGATATCTTTCTTGAAACCGCCAACGAGATCTATGAATCAGAATACATTAAATTGTACGGCAGGTTACTGAATGAAAGCGTCGACAACATAGTAAAATTAGGAGGCAAGTTTTCCAAATGGCCTGATTCAGAGATAGAAAAGGCCAGACATATCGTCCAGCCGGCCCAATGTAATACCTGGATTGAAAAGGTGGCAAAGCCAAGAGGTTTCGACGGTGTGGAATTCCAGGCCAAGGTAGATGAACTGATAAAGAAATATGAACCCCACGGGAAACTTCCCAATCCCTATACTATTTACAAGAAGAAATATGGGTAATATGGGTATTGCCTTGGAATTAGGGCAATCCTGATCCGAAAGAAGGCAGGCAAGAGGCAACAGGGCCAAAATCTGAATCTTCCCTAACTGACCCTTGCCTGTCTTCATTCATCGAAAAAGGTCATAAATAATGGAACAAAACAACCTGCTCTTGTTAAAGATCACGCGGTGGTACAGATATTTTTGCACGTTCTTTGGGGTCGTCGCGGGATTGACAATTCTCGTCATGATGTTGAGCACTACGGTTGACACGACCCTCCGCTATGTTTTTTCTCGCCCTGTTCCCGGTGTTTTCGAACTAAACGAAGTGCTCTTAGTGGTCTGTGTGTTTATGGGATTGGCCTGGACCCAGATTGAACGGGGACATATTCGCGTAGTCCTCATACTGAGGAGCCTTCCCCCCAAATGGATTGTTGCCGTCGATTTATTGGTATGGATCATCTGTTTCATGCTGATCACCTTATTGGGCATACAGAGCGGAAAGGAAGCACTCCATTCATTTCACATACAAGAATTTCGATGGGGATCTGTGCAAATGCCTATCTGGTGGGCAAAAGCTCTCGTGCCTATCGGTTTCTGGATGATGTCCCTGCAGTTAATAATTGATATATGGACCGACATCTACCGGTTGCTCGGTCATCTTCCTCTCCAAATTCCGGATGTCACGTCAGAAGAGATTGAACTGACCTGAATTGCTGGTTTTTTCATATACATGAAAAGGCAAAGGAGATTTCCAAAATGATGGATCCCGGGTTGGCCGTTGGTATCAGCATATTTCTTGTGCTTTTTCTTTTGAGTTTTGGACTTCCTGTTTATGCCTCCCTGGGTATCACGGGGATACTCGGTTGTCTGGCAATAAAAGGCCCCCATTTGGCTTTTGCTCAATTAAAAACCTTTCCCTATGCAAACACTGCGAGCTACCTGCTGGTGGTGATACCTCTGTTTATTATCATGGGGCACTTTGCTTTCAAGGCAGGGTTAAGCCGGGATACCTATAACATCGGAAAAACGTGGCTTTCACGTTTCCCCGCCGGGATTGGAATGGCAACGGTTATTGGTTGTGCCGGTTTTGCCGCATGTACCGGTTCAAGCGTTGCCACCGCAGCAACCATGGGCGCCATCGCCATTCCTGAAATGCTGAAATTGGGCTATGACCGAAAGATAGCCTGTGGCATTGTCGCGGCAGCCGGGACGCTTGGGATCCTCATTCCACCCAGCGTGATTTTGGTCTTCTATGGATCCATTACGGATACATCGGTAGGCGCCTTGCTGGTTGCCGGCTTTATACCAGGCATCATAAGTATTCTCATTTATTTACTTGGGCTGTTATTCCTGGGCTGGATTTATCCTAGCCTTACCCCTGACGCACGTAGCGTTCCCTGGAGGGAACGCCTTAACGCCTTGAAAGGGGGATGGGGGTTGGGACTGCTGTTCTTTATTGTTATTGGTGGTCTATACATAGGTTTTTTTACCCCTACTGAGGCCGCAGCCACTGGTGCCTTTTTTGCTCTCATCATGGTATTCATCAGGAGGAAACAGGCAGGGAAACTAAGCATCGCACTTAGCACATCCTTTGTGAATACCCTGCGAACGACCTGCATGGTCTTTCTTGTTCTCATGGGAGCAGGCCTTTATAGCTTTTTCCTCACATTGGCCCAAGTTCCCCAGGTACTATCCGCCTGGGTAGCTGCATTAGCCATCCCCCCTGTTGGCGTTGTGGGGCTTTTTCTGATTTTACTTATTCCCCTGGGGATGTTTCTGGATTCCTTTTCCGTGCTCGTGATTTCGCTTCCTATTATATTTCCCGTTGTAGTGAATCAACTGGGATACGATGCCATATGGTTTGGTATCCTTTGTACCAAAATGTGCGAGTTTGGTTTGATCACTCCACCCGTAGGACTCAATGTATATGTGCTCGCCAGCGTACGACCAGATGTGCCGTTGACCGATATTTTCAGGGGTTGTTTATGGTTCCTTCTCTTTGATCTGGTCACGATTACGGTCCTATGGCTTTTTCCAGTATTGACCACCTGGCTGCCGGGCACCATGTACACATGGAAGTGAGGTTCCCTTGATTCAGGCTTTTTGGGCCGGGACAACCAATCTACTATCGCCATCAGATAAATGAAGCCATAGGTCAGTTATCACCAACCACGCCCACAGAACGTGGCATGATGAAGCCACCTCGAACGGGGCAAAAAATGGGCTTGACACTCAAAATTTCGAAAAAACGGATTATGGTCCTTCTCCAACTTTTTTGGGAGGATCATTTGAACATTCATGGGCTCATTAGCCACACCCAATTCGGGCTCCATAACCACTATTCTCCTGGCTTGAAAAGGCGGCTTTTTTGCGCGTTTTGGATCTAAGTGTTTGTGGGGGAAAGCAATCTCGATGTATAGGTGGAACCTTTAGGGTCACACGAGCATAGCCCGAAGATTAATCAAAAGCAATTAAAGGCAGTCAAAACCTAACGCTGTCAAGAATGCGGTGAACAGTGATCGGTTTGGAGTATCCCTTGACCAAGCGGGGCGGCTCCATATCCATGCGAAAAGGACGTCTTAGTTGTTCAATCGTCTCCTGACTGGCCAAGATGTCACAATCCAATTCCTTGGT
>JACKQG010008365.1_pt1 | contig 10100 bp, 7 predicted proteins | sample 8237621 | NCBI WGS metagenome assembly JACKQG01 (sample SAMN15677084, study PRJNA649215) | marine metagenome | biome: marine; feature: Black Sea; material: saline water; isolation source: suspended particulate matter (SPM) from the Black Sea western gyre | collected 2013-06-09/2013-06-10 | depth...
AACGTACGGCAACCATAGGGCTTCACAGCAACCTGAATAAGCGTTACGCGGAAAGTCTCACGGTTTTTTGCGCTTCATCGATAAGCTCTTCCAAGGTCTCTTTTTCGAAGTTCATGTAACCCTTCGTGACCTCACAGAATTGCGCGTAGAAAACATGTTTTGATAATTCAATGACCGTGTCACAGAAGTTGGACACCCATTGCGACAGATGCTCGTCATAAAACTTCTTTTCGATACTTATAATATTGCAAGCCAGCACATCGTCTTCATTGACCCACGCATCGCACTCTCTTTGCAGGAGCTGCTGCATGAATTCAAACTCGGCGCTGATATGATCGGGCATGCCGCCAAAGTCGTCATCGATTCCCATTCCAGCGGCCTGCATGAACTTTTTCACGGCAACGGTTTGGTCACCCCAAAGGGCTTTTTTCTCCCCAAATCTGGCGTCACAATGCATTGATTCATGGGGCGAAATATGATTGCTCGGTCCGATGAACAATCTTGTAAATTCAATGGCCAGATCCTCAACGAGTTGAGTGTGTGGGGTTTCCTCAAACATCTCATCAAGAGACAGACCGAGCGCTTTGAGGGAGCCGGAAAATTCCGGCTCCCCAAGCTTTAGCAAGAGAAGTCCGGATGGTGCCTCCCGGAAAACATTGGCCAGCAGGCCATACACATTGGCTCTCGCCATTGCCATTTCAGCCATGTTGTTCCGGGAATCTACCATCAGATACTCTCCAAGTTGTTTAAGTTGATCAGGCTTTAGAGACCTGGACAACCGTATCCATCCAGCGCTGTGCCCCGCCAATCGGGTCCGTGCTGTTTGGAATGATCGCGTTCGGATGAACGCCGTGCTTTTTCCACGTCATGTTCTTGACGTCGGAATCGGCGGGAGCGCCACCCTCTCCGTTGATCGGATCGCTTTTGCCCGATCCGTAGATGCCCGAGAACTTTCTGCCAAAGTGGTGAGAAATGGCGATGACACCAGGGATGATGCCTTCGGTGACGTAGGCAGTGGTCGTAATTTCCCCGATACTGCTTTTCACCTTGATCGAATCACCATCCTTAATGCCACGATCTGCGGCTGTCTTGCCGTTGATCCAGGCCGGGTTGTCGTGCTTGATCTCGGACAACCACTTACATTGGGTGGTCCGGGAGTGTGTATGCACGGCGACCTTGTAAGTGGTCAGGATCATGTCGTCCTTACCCATAGCCTCGTGTTCTGGCGTCGGCGTATAGGTTGGGAACGCTGGTAAACCCTTCTTGACGAAGTTGTCGGAGTAGAAGTCAAGAAGACCCGACTTGACGAACTTCGTGTTCGGCGGATAGGCCTTGCGCGGAGTCCCCTCGATGTCCTGACCAACGTAAGCTGATTTCGCTCCATCGGTCTCGAGGTACTTGGCATTTGGGCCAACTCCGGCCTTCTTGTGGTTCCAGTAGACGCCGGTATCCTTGTCGAGAATGACACCGTCGCCGGAAACATCGACTTTTGCCTCATAGAAACCATAGTTGGGCTTGCCATTGGGATCGTGCCAGACACCTTTCTTGACCATGTAATCGAAGCCACCGGCCTCCTTGACACCGGGCGTCATATCGCAGGTCTGCTTGACGAAGTCCTTCTTGCTCGAATAGACGAGCTCGAAGCCTAACCTCTTGGCCAGCTCCGGCCATACGTCACCCTGGCATCTCGCCTCGCCCAAGGGCTTGACGAGAGGCTGACGAATGTAGTTCTCGCCGATCTGGCTGGCATCAACCATGTCTTCCCAATCCCACCTTTCAAGATAGGTGACGTCGGGCAGGATGATGTCGGCATACTGCGAGGATTCATCATAGGCAATGGTCGTGGTAATCAGGAACGGGAAGATCGTCTCGTCCTGGAACGCCTTGGCGGCCTCTTCATTGTTGCCGTTGATGTAGGTCGGGTTATAGCAACTCCACCAATAGACATCCGGCCTGCCATGGCTGCCATCAATGATCATTGGAATGATCGACTGGCTGACATGATGAGTTGGATAGGCCGCTTCACCAGGGAAGCCGTCTTTAATATGCAAGCCCTTGCTGACCTTCGCCTTCTTCGAGGAGGGCGCATTCCAGCTACCGCCAACGCCCATGACGCGGCCACCGGCCCTGTCCAGATTGTTGGTGACGGCGGCAAGCAACATCGCGGCGCGTTCCTGATCGGCACCGTGATAGTGCATGACCGTGCCACGATAGGTGACCAGACAGGCCGATTTGGCCTTGGCAAAACCACGTGCGATCTCCTTGATCTTGGAGGCCGCAACACCGCTTTTCTTTTCGGCGAATTCAGGCGTGAACTCAGCGACCTGTTCCTTGACCGCTGCAATCTTCTCAGCCGTCGTCGCCCGATGGTCAGGTGTCACACGCATGTACTTGAAGTGGTCTTCCCTGAACAGTCCTTCGTTCATGATGACGTTAATCATCGCCAACATCACCAGGCCATCAAAGCCGGGCTTGATTGGAACCCATTCCGTCGATTTGGCGGCGGTGTTCGAAAGCCTGACATCGAAGGTGTAAAGCGGCACACCACGATCAATCATAGCCCTGATCAGGCGCTGTGAGGTCGGGATATGGTTGGTGTGGGTCTCGAACTGGTTGGAGCCGAAATTTACGACATAATCAGTTTTGTCGTAATCCCAGTTGTCGTACATGCCACCCCAAAGGCTTTCCTGGCCAACCCATTTAGAACCTTCACACACCGATGTATGATTGCCGATGGTCTTGGTCCCGTAGGCTGCCAGGAAGTCGCCCGTGACCGCCCACTGGGAGGCTTTGTGACGACCGTAGGCGTACATGAACTGCTCGGGCTTGCCGGCATCGCGAAGTGGTTTAAGTTTGCTGGCAATGATGTCCAAAGCTTCGTCCCAGGAAATCCTTTTCCATTTGTGCTCGCCACGTTTGCCGACACGTTGCAACGGATAAAGGATGCGATCGGGGAAATAGACCTGATTAATACCAGCCTGGCCCTTGGCGCACAATTTACCAAGGGTGCGAATGGAGTCAGGATGACCTTCAAGTTTTTTAAGCCGACCATCTTCCACATACCCAATCATGGCGTCACGGGTTACACACCCCCAGCAAGCTGTCGGGATAGCTTCACGCTCCTTGCCGGTTACCGGTGAGAAATCACGGCCACCGTTTTTAAACGCCATCGTTCCCGCAAGGGCTTTTTTCGATTTTCCGACACCCGTCGCAAGTGCTGTTCCGCTAGCACCAGCAAGTGTCATAAAGTTTCGACGATTTAACTTTTTCATTTTCATCTTCCTTATCTGATTGCTGCTGCCTAAGGGATCAAATCCACGTAGTGGTCCAATTTGCCTTTCTCGCGCTTCGTGTAGAGCGTCTCCAGCACGTTGTCCGGGTCGATATAGAATACATGTGGATCGGTGCCTTCCTTCGGAAGCAGGACATTCTTGGCAAGGTTATGTTCCTTTACCAGCATCGCGACTTCGCTTTTCGGATCGTTGAGATCACCAAAAATACGAGCACGGCCCTGACAGGTGTTGACGCAGGACGGGTCAATACCGTTGGCGACCCTTTCCTTGCACATGTCGCATTTGTCAGCGGCTTGCTTTTCCGGTTTTTTGCCGGCCTGAACAAACGGATTGAACGAGCGCACACCATACGGGCAGCCATCAATGCACTTGCCGCAGCCGATGCACAGATCCGAGTCGATCAGCACCAGGCCATCCGGGCGTTTGTACGTCGCACCACCGCGATAGCGAATCTTGCCGCCATCAGGCGTCACGAAAGTCAGACGCTCACCGGGGAATTCCGGACAGACTTTAACGCAAGGCGGGACACCGTCTTCCTTGTTGCCCTCGCAGTGATTGCACATGATTGGCAGGAAGCCCTTTTTGACTTTGGGGAACTCACCATAAGTCTTCTCCTGAACGACGGTTCTGAAACGCCCGAGCGAAACATCGTTTTCAGATTTACAGGAAACCGTGCAGGCCCTGCAGCCAATACACCGTCGCAAATCCATAACCATCGCCCAGCGGGGGGCTGTGGCTGCGGCTTCTGCCATTTCAGTACCAACGGCTGCCGCCGCCACGCCAGCCACAGTTATACCGGCGCCCTTTAGAACATCACGGCGACCGATATTGGGTTTATCCATTTTATTCATCGTTTCCCTCTCCTTTTCATCGTGCCATCCTTTATTGTCAGTCAGTGTCTTGTTGATCTTCATCAGAGGCCTATGACCCCCTGCTCCTTAACCACCGTCTTGCAACAGATCGATGGTGTCTTCGAAATTGACGAACGCCTCATCGAGAATGGTGATCGCGTATTTTTTGTTGTGAACGCCGTTGCCGATGCGAACGATCTCCAGAAATTCCTGCCCCGCCGCAATCATTTCCTGGGCCCTGGCCAACTTCTCGGCGGCGACGCCCCTTTGCTTGGCGGCCTCAAGGGCTTCCTGGGCTTCCAGTTCAAGTTCCTGGGCACCCTTGACATCCCGACCGACCTGTTTACGCCAGTCGGCCAGCATTTTTTTGTGTTCGGGGGTGTGACAGGCGGCGCATGTTTCCGGCGCACCGGTACGCACCGCATGTCCCTTGCTCAACTTTTTCTCGAGGTGACAGCCCATGCAATTGGTGTTGACCTTGAACATCAGATGGGGGGCTGCACGGATACCCTCGGTAACAGGAATACCGGCCAGCAGCATTTTTTGATACTTGTGCTGATCCTGATGACACAGCGTGCAATCTTCACGAACAAAATCGAGATGATCGGTGCGGTTCTTGTGTTCGATAACGCTGTGGCAATCGAAACAATCGGCACGTGCCTGGGAAATATGTTCACCGTGCATCAGCTTGCCGTCACTGGCCTTTGACAGCAGTTCACTACTGCGGTTATGGCAGGTCAGGCACCCGTTCGAGACGACGTTTCCAGTATTGACCTCGCCGTGTCCCTTGACGATTTCGAAGTGACATCCTTCGCAGGCGACCCCGGCTTCCTTGATGGTTTGATGGGTAATCGCCTTAACCTTGGAATCTTCCGCGCTGATTTGCCCCTGCAATGAATTGGTTGGGATCGTGTGGCAGGTTTCGCACTTTGAAGCGCCTTGGTTGAAATCGATGGAAGGCCTTTGACGGAAACTGATTTCCGTGACTGCGGTTTCACCAATCGTCACTTCTTCCATGACGGCTTGTTCAAGCGTCGGTTTTTCAAGCTTCAAATGGCAGAGGAAGCAGATGTCCTTGGGGACCTCGAAATGCTTCTCCTCTGTTACCTTGAAATGGCAGGTTTCACAGGAAATTCCCTGTTGTCCTTCAAGCACCTTGTCGCCAAAGTGGGCTTTGTGCTTGAAACGGACCTTCTCGGTGAACTTGATTTCCTTGTCCTGTAACTTTTCCTTGGCGTGACAACCTGAACGCAAACAGGATTCGTCATCAACCACAGGACGGATTGGCAAGGGCATCTTGGCGTCGTAAAGGCTTGCGCTCAGGTGCCGCAAGCCTCGATATTTTTCCTTCAGTGAATTCTCTTCACCGGGAAGGATATGGCAATCGACGCATCCGGCTTCCTGTTTCATTTCGTTGTTGCTGGCGTGGTGTTTGTCTTTCTTCCAGGCGGTGAACTGCTCAGTCATTGCGTGGCAGGAACCACCGCAAAACGATGACTGTTTAAAGTAGGTAGCCTGAGCGAACCACCCGCCGGTCAACACGAAAAGGACGACGACAAGGCCAACGAACGCTGTACCCCAAGTGACGGAAAAACCGATTCTCAAGTCGTGATCCCCTACCTGCTTTTTTGGCCCGTTTCCGGCTGTGATAGACACGCCGAATGACCTTTTTTTCTAGGGGTTAATAAGCAGATTCCATGCCATGCAAGGTAACTTATTGTTATTGTTGATTATTTAATAAATCTAGCGGGACGCCCCTGTGGATAACTCACAGATTCCGTTACCTGACGGTAACATTCCACCCCGCATGGTAACGAAGCCGTAAATACACATAAAATTCAAATGGTTATTGAGGATTTTGTGAGAATCCTCGTTACCAATAAGTAACATAAGGGCCAAAACACAGTCGCCAAACTGCTTGAAACAGCGCCATAGGGACGCATCAACGATTTGCGAATTATCAACAAAGAGAGGATAATTACCCTGTCGATGGACAATGCGAACATTTTTCCAGACGGCCAATAACGAAAAAGAGCGGGACCTGTGGCTCCCGCCGGAACGGCAAAAACTTTTTCTGGGAGGAATTTTTCCGTGAAGAGAAGCTGGGCGGCGTGTCTGTGCCTTTTCGTTTTCCTGTCTGCCATCATGGCCAGCAGTGTGCGTGCCGAACATGAGGAGGTTGCGCAGACTCCCGCGCCCATCCGTTTCGGGCTGACCGCCGTGGTGGTTCGCGAAAACCTCCGTTTTCTCGATCAATGGGCCTACTATCTGAGCGAGAAAATGGGCCAGCCCGTCGAATTCGTTCGCCGCCGCTCATATCGGGAGGTCATGGACATGCTGGAATCCGGCAGTCTCGATTTTGCCTGGATTTGCGGCTTTCCTTTTGTCCAGAACCGGGATCCGGAATTTATAAAACTTCTCTCCGTGCCGGTTTACAAAGGCAGGCCGCTTTATCATTCCTTTATCATTGTTCATAAGGACAGCCCCCATCAGTCAATCGATGATCTGAAGGGAGAAAATTTCGCCTACTCAGATCCAGAATCCAATTCCGGCTACCTGTACCCGCAATACCTTCTCGCTCAAAAAGGAACCAACAAGGAAGCCTTTTTTCGCCAGACATTCTTCACCTTCAACCATTCTGAAACCGTGGAGGCCGTTGCCGAACAGTTCGCCGATGGTGCGGCCGTCGATTCCTATATCTGGGAATACATGAAAGAGTTTCGTCCCGAGCTTGCCGACAAGACCCGTGTCATCAATCAGTCGCCGGCTTTCGGGTTCCCGCCGCTTGTCTCTCGGCTGGGCGTTGATCTGGAAACGGTTTGGCATATGAAAAGAGTCATCTTGGCCATGAAGGACGACCCCGACGGGCGCAAATTCCTTGATGGTCTGAAATTAGATAGTTTTGGGGAATCCTCGCCCAGCCTTTTTGACAACATTCGCGAGATGGCTCTGAAAACCCGAAGTACGCAGCCGCGGGGCGATTTTTCAGCTTCAAATCAAAGTGTTGGCACGGCTATCAAGGAATGACCTGGCTCAATATTTTCCCCAAAGGGCTGGCTTTAAAATTTGCCCTGACGATTACTGCCGTCGTCGCCGGTGTGGCCTTTACCATCGGTGCCGTGATTATCACCCTGGATTGGCAACGCTTCCAGCTGGAACTTGAAAACAAGGCCTTGCTGCTAGCCCATTCTGTTGCCACAACGGCACCTGAAAATATCCTGCAAAGCGATTATTGGTCGCTCTACAAAAGCCTTAAGAACATGACCCGTCAGGTTCCCGAGGGTATGGCTAACACACATATCCTGACAGGGATGGTACTTGACCCGGACGGCATCGTCCTTGCCCATCTGGATACTAACAACAATCCCTTGGGCAAACCGCCTGCCCATTCAGGCAACAATGAAACGCGCCTGTTTACTGCTTCCAGGGAAGTACGGAGTCCAGCCATCCTGAAAAGCGGCATTGGTAAAAATGGGTTCCTCGAAGGTGTCGCGCCAATCTATTCCGACGAGAAGTTGCTCGGCATTGTGCGCGTCAGGCTGTCATACAGGGAATTGTACCTGAAAGCCCAGCGGTCTGCTTTTGTCATTATTGGCCTGACACTTGCCCTGGTCGCTCTTGGCAGTCTTCTTGGAGCCGCCATTTCCAGAAGAATTACAAAACCGCTTACCGCCATGACTGAAGGCATGGAGGCTGTAGGGCGCGGCGAACTTTCCAACATCGAACCGATTTCCGTCAGTAACGACGATGAACTGGGCATCCTGGCCTCTACCTTCAACAGGATGGCCAAAGAGATGGTTGAAAAGAAAACATTGGAAGAACAAATCGCCGTCAGTGAAAAAATGGTCGCCCTTGGGCGCATAACTGCCGGTGTCGCCCACGAAGTCAACAACCCCCTGGCCGGTCTGATGAATTGCATCGACACCCTGAAAAAACACCCCGACGACCCGGAACTGGTGGAACGCTACCTCCCCCTACTCGACAAAGGCTTGAACCGCATCAAGAATATTGTCGAAAGCCTGCTGATCGAGCTTCGCATCGAAGAAGCGCACGGTACCGGTAGCTCCACTTCTCTTGACGACCTTCGCGATATTGTCGTGTCGGAAATCAACGGTCGGGATATCGATTTTGTCTGGGATAATCACTTGGGTGACGATGTCATGATCAACAGGCGGCGAGTCCAGCAGATTGTTCTCAATCTTCTGAAAAACTCCATTCAGGCCCTTGGCGAGAAAGGAACAGTAGTGTTCAGGACATTCCAGGATGATAATTGCATTATTCTTGAGGTGACTGATGATGGTCCAGGCATTTCACCAGAATACAAAAACCAACTTTTCGAGCCGTTTTTCACAACAAAACAGAACGGAACAGGACTGGGGCTCTGGATTGTTTACCGGTTGGTCGAAAGTATGCGCGGCGTTATTGAAGTTGAAAGCGAAGTCGGCAACGGAACACAGTTCCAGGTCACCTTACCGGCTATGGAAATGAGCACATAGAAAGCATGTCAAAAGCCGAGAAGCCGCAAGACATTCAAGAGGGCGATACATCCGACCTTTGTGTCCTTATTGTCGAGGATGACGAAATCATGCGGCTGTCCCTGGAAGACAGAATGCGGCTTGAGGGTATTCCGGTCAGGGTCGCCTGCGATATCGCCGAGGCCCACAACCAGCTTCATAAGGGCGACGTCGATATGGTCATTACCGATATTCGTCTGCCTGACGGTTCGGGGGCGGATTTGTTTTATTACCTGTCGCAGTACTATCCGGGCATACCGGTCATCCTGATGACAGCCTTTGGAGACGTCGCCGACGCCGTCGCCCTGGTCAAGGCAGGTGCCCTTGATTATCTGGCCAAACCGTTCGATCTGAAAGAATTCATCGAGAAAATCCAGCGCAACCTGTCGCGCATTCAGGATCAGAACCTGTCCGCAGCCCCCCTTGGCCTGGACGGCAAGACATTCCGACCGGGCAGCGGCGTATTGGGCAAAAGCACATCAATGCGCCGTATCGAACGCCTTGTCGCCCGCCTGGCCGGCGTTGACAGTTCCGTTTTGATTACCGGTGAATCCGGCGTCGGCAAGGAAGTGGTCGCGTCCCTGCTGCACCACAACAGCCGCCGGGCTAACAAACCCTTTATTTGCGTCAACTGCGCCGCACTTCCCCAGAACCTTGTCGAGAGCGAGCTTTTCGGCCACGAAAAAGGCGCTTTCACCGGCGCAACCCAACGCCATATAGGTCGTTTCGAGCAGGCCAACACGGGCACTATCTTCCTCGACGAGATTGCTGAAATCCCGCCCGAAACCCAGGTCAAGCTGCTGAGGGTCTTGCAGGAACAGGTCGTTGACCGGGTCGGCGGCACCGAATCTGTACCACTTGATGTTCGCATCATTGCCGCGACCCAGGTGGAACTGGACGAAGCCGTCAAGAATGGCCGGTTCCGTGCGGACCTGTATTGGCGGCTTAACGTTATCAACGTTCACATCCCTGCATTACGCGACCGACGCGCCGACATTCCGTTCCTGGCCCGCATGTTCGTCGAGCGCCATGTCATCGAAATGGGTGTGCCGCCGAAAAAACTTTCAGGCGAAGCCGAAGCCAAGCTTTTGTCAATGCCGTTCCCAGGTAACGTGCGGGAGCTTCTAAACATTCTCGAACGGGCTGTAGCCTTATGTGACGGCCCGCGAATAATGGCCCATGACCTGATGTCCCTGGACGAAGACCACGATGAGCTTACGTCTCCTCATACTCTGAGAGAATCCGTTGAAAGCGCAGAACGTCAGGCGATTCATCAAGCTCTGGTCCAATGCGATTGGGTTATCGGCCAAGCAGCCGATGACCTGGGGATTTCTCGCAAAAATCTGTGGGAAAAAATGAAGCGCTACGGCATTGAAAAGGAATGATCCCAGTTCAATGGGAGAGCGCACGAATGTCTGTTCTTGATGCCGTGGACGGCTCCC
>JACKQG010008367.1_pt1 | contig 10098 bp, 10 predicted proteins | sample 8237621 | NCBI WGS metagenome assembly JACKQG01 (sample SAMN15677084, study PRJNA649215) | marine metagenome | biome: marine; feature: Black Sea; material: saline water; isolation source: suspended particulate matter (SPM) from the Black Sea western gyre | collected 2013-06-09/2013-06-10 | depth...
TGCCCGTTTCGGAGATCCCCTGAGCAGGTACTGGACAACCGGCGGGCGTACGCATCGGCGGGGTTCACCGCCACGCCCCCCACCAGCTCGCCCACAACACGATCATCCACGAGTATCTAGTCACCGAGGCCATCATAATGATTGGCGAGATCGGGGGAACCGCCGAGGAAGAAGCGGCCGCCTTTATCAAGGAATACGTCGACAAGCCCGTTGCCGCCTTCATCGCAGGTATGACGGCCCCTCCCGGGCGCCGCATGGGCCACGCCGGGGCCATCGTCTCCGGAGGTAAGGGCACCGCCGCCGCCAAAATCGAGGCCATGCAGGATGCCGGAATCGCGGTTGCCGAGACCCCTTCCCACATTGCCGAGGCCCTCTTCCGAGTCTGGAAACCCTGATACGGGTTCTGTTCGATTACGCCTGACGGCTGTCGGGTGGAGAACTTTTCGTCTTGTCGCCTTGGTTGCCCTACGTGTCCGCTGGATTGCCGTGTCGGGGGCTTCCCCTCCTCGCAATGACAAGGTGTGAAGTGACGGGCGTTGTGGTTCATCACGGTTTAGGGATTCCTTAAACTCCACGCTGTCATTGCGAGCCCGTCGGGGCGTGGCAATCCAGTCGGGATCGTAGGTAGGCTGCTTGGGCGATGCGGTTGGTTGCCCAATGGTTCCGCTGGATTGCCGCGTCAGGAACTTTGCCCCTCCTCGCGATGGGAGGGGTTGAAGAGTCGCCTAGATTTTGAAGTGGACGAGGTACTTTTCCTCCAAGCCGGCTTCGGGCAAGTGTTCCGCGAGATCCCATACCCGAGCGGGGCTGAGGCGAGAGGTTGCCAATTCCTCCGAGAAGTCGCCGCCTTTCCAGTAAAGGATTCCGTTGGCGGGCGCATGCTGGGAGCCTTTGCGTATCTTGTTGCGGATCCGGCGGTAGAAGACGGACAGGTCTCCGACGGCTCGCCCGAGGATGAAGTCGTAGGACCTTTTGGCGGGAAGCTCCTCGGCTCGCCCTCGAATAACCGTTACGTTCTTGAGCCCGAGGCGGGCGACCATGTCCTCGACGGCGACGATTTTCTTGGCGATGGAGTCGATGAGCGTGAAGTTGGCCGCCGGGTAGCAGATTGCTAGCGGTATGCCGGGCAGACCGCCTCCGGTGCCGACGTCGAGCAAACTTGCCTTGGGCATGAGGCGAAGGAACTTTGTGGCGATGAGACAATGGGCAAGGTGCTTGATCTCTATGCGTTCGGTGTCCTTGCGTGAGACGAGGTTTATCTTGGCATTCCACTCGCGGAGAAGCTCGGTGTAGGCGGCCAAGCCTTCCCATGCTTCCTTGGCAATCTCGGGAAACCACCGAGGGAGGGTTGTCCATGGATCTTCTTCCGGGTTCACTAGATCGGGTCAGGTTTTACTGAACGAAACTGTAACCTAGGCCACGTCGAAGGCGGGGAGGCCTTTTACGAAGTCGTCCATCGCCTTGGCCTGCGCAAGGAAGGGTTCGAGCTTGTCGAGGGGGAGCGCACAAGGGCCGTCGCACTTGGCTTGTGAGGGATCCGGATGTGACTCCAGGAAGAGGCCCGCGATGCCTTGGCTCATGCCGGCGAGCATGAGCTCGGACACGGCTTGGCGTCGACCACCTGCGGAATCGGAACGTCCGCCGGGGATTTGTAGGGCGTGGGTGACGTCGAAGATGACGGGGCATCCGGTGCGTTTCATGATGCCGAAGTTGAGGGGGTCGACCACGAGGTTGTTGTAGCCGAAGCTGGACCCGCGTTCACAAAGTATTAGCTGTTCGTTGCCCGCCTCAGCGAATTTGCTTATGATGTGACCCATCTCATGGGCGGCGAGAAACTGTGCTTTCTTTACGTTGACGGGTTTTCCGGTTTCGGCGAGGGCGACCACGAGGTCGGTCTGCCGACATAGGAAGGCGGGTAACTGGAGGACGTCTATGACCTCGGCGGCGGGGGCTGCCTGAGTGGGTTCGTGAACGTCGGTGATCACGGGCATGCCGTGGGTTTCCTTGATCTCAGCGAATATCTCGAGGCCCTCGGCGAGACCGGGCCCGCGAAAGGATGTGATGGAGGAACGGTTTGCCTTGTCGAAGGAGGCCTTGAAGACATAGGGGATGCCGAGCTTGGCGGCGACTTCCTTGAAGGCGGCGGCGATTTCCAGTGCGAGTGCCCTCGACTCGAGGACGTTCATGCCCCCGAAAAGAACGAAGGGACGATTGTTGGCAACAGGGATGCCGGCGACGTCGATGGTCTTTTGTTCGTTCATCCTTCTGAGAGGTCGGGTGCGGATCCATGCTCGGCCCGGACGTTAATGGCGATGCCTCCTCTGGCGTTGAAGCGTGCCTCGACCTCGCACCAACGCGGGGAGAGGGCGGCCACGAGGTCGTCGAGAAGCAGGTTGGCAAAGTGTTCGTGGAATACGCCCTCGTCGCGAAAGGTCCAGAGGTAGAGCTTAAGGGACTTGGATTCCACGATGCGTTCGTCGGGAACGTAGCGGATATGGATCTCTGCGAAGTCGGGCTGGCCCGTGACGGGGCATAGGCAGGTGAACTCGTTGGTCTCGAGCTCGACGACGTAATCGCGTTCGGGGTTGCGGTTGGGAAAGGTCTCTAGGTCACGCTTGGGGGCGGTTGCCCCTTCGCCGAGTCGGGTCAGGTCGGTATGTTCTGTATTTTCGCTCACGAGTTCATGGATTTTTCATGAGTATGGCAAAACGGCAACGATGAAGATTCGTCATGTGGTATTTGTTCAAGGTGCCGGGATTCCCGGGTTTTTGAGGGCTTTGCCTAACATGTCGAGGAATTCAGTTCGCGGCACCTCGCGCGCTCCTAAGTTGCCGAGGTGATCGGTGGGCACTTGGCAGTCGATGAACAGGAAGCCCTGTTGTCGGGCGAATCCCACGAGGTGAGCCAGCGCTACCTTGGAAGCTTCGGGTTCATGATGAAACATGGACTCCCCGAAAAAGGCTGCACCCAGGGAGATTCCGTAGAGTCCTCCCACGAGCTTGCCGTTCCGATAGCTCTCGAAGGAATGAGCGAAGCCTTCTGCATGGAGCTTAGAGTAGGCTTTCACCATGTCCGGGGCGATCCATGTGCCAGGCTGATCCTTTCTTGGCACTCGAGAACAGGAGCGAATGACCTCCTCGAATGCAGTGTCGACTCGGCTTTCGAAGGTTTCCTTCTTGAGGGCGGAACGCAAGCTCCTGGAGATTTTGAATTCGTCGGGAAAAAGCAGGAAGCGTGGATCCGGCGAAAACCAGTGCCACAAGGGTGGATCTCCCCAGGATTCCCATGGGAAAATACCGTTGGAGTAGGCGAGTAGCAGACGTTCGGTGGTTAGTGAACCGCCTACGGCAAGAAGTCCGTCGGGTGGGGGGGTGTCGGGATGAGGGAACCAGGGTGGTTCCGAGTCGTCGAGGAGGACGACGGGCATCTTTTAGGATGCCTTTGCTTCGAGAATGGTGACCTGTGGACGACAATTGAAGCGAAGCCCGTGGAGGTTGCCTACGCCACGGGTCACGTTGATCAAGCGACCTTGCCAGGTGTGCAATCCATCGACAATGGAGTGATCCTTGACGGGAGCAAACGGAGTGTAACCGACAAACGGAACTTTGCACTGGCCTCCGTGGGTGTGTCCGCAGAGCATAAGCTGCCAATCGTGATCGGCGAGGAAGGTCTTGGAGTCGGGGTTGTGACTCAAGACAATGACCGGAGGTTCCTTAGGGGAACGGGAACGGGTCGCACTAACCTTGCTGAGGCACTTGTCGGGGAAGCAGCGTTGGGCCCAGATATCGCCGAGACCGACCAAGGCCAGCGGCTGTCCCTTGACGTAGATAACTTGCCTGCGGTTTTGCAGGAGGGCTATCTTGGCGTCCTTCAACATGGCTTCCACTTTTTCAGAAGTGGGGTAGCCGGAATTGGAGCCCGCCCACTTTCCGCCATCGTGGTTGCCCAAGCAGGCGAAGGTGGGAACTACCTCGGACAATTTGGACAAGACTTCCCTGTAGCGATCAAATTCAACCTCGGTGAGCTTGCTCGTAATAAAATCACCCGTAATGAAGCAGATGTCGGGTTTCTCCGCGAGCCCGAGCTCGATCGCTTCCTCGACTAGGGAAAAGGGAACTTTGTCGGACACGTGAAAGTCAGAAAGATGCAGGATGCTAAAGGATCGGCGAACAGGGAATTGCGCAGAGGGTAAGGTTTCCCGATGGACCTCCAACCAGCCGGCTTCAAACTTCATGTAACCCCAACCCCCAAGCCCAACAACTCCCAAGCCCAACAACCACTTTAGGAATCGCCGGCGAAGACTTGGTGGTGTTAAGCGCTTTCGGTTTGCTTCTGCTAGGCTCGCCGCAAAGTCGGGAATATTTTCGTCTGTCATCTAGGAAACTTAACTACAAATACCTATTTGGCGTGGATCAAATCTTTTAGTTGAAGGAGTATGATGATAAATACCCAAGAATTAAGAACCCCTCCATTCTTTCTATTTCTTTTACTCGCTGCCAGTGACCGCTCATTCGTCTGTTGCTATGCCACCGGATTCTTCGAGCGAACGCAAGTTGTGAAGAAGATCTGCGGAATGGACCGACACTTCGGCTCCACTAGAAAGATCCTTTATTTTTACTTTGTTCGCAAGTACTTCTTCCTCGCCGTAGACGATGGCGAATTTAGCTCCACTGCGGCCCGCTTCCTTGAATTGTTTCCCGAATGCTTGTCGCTTTAGCGGATAAGCCGTGGAGTAGCCCGCTTGTCGAAGACGCGCAACGTCCCGAAGAGCTGTGGGCCGTTCGTTCTCGCCTGCCACTATGAATATCTCGGGGGCGTCGATGTAGTCGGGCAGGAGTTTCTTGCCGTCCAAACAGTCGGTGAGGGTGACATCTCCTATGGCGAAGCCGGCAGCCGGCAGATCCACGTTGCCGGAAAGCTTTTTTACGAGATGGTCGTAGCGTCCGCCGCCCGCCAGCGCTCTGGACTCACCGGAACTCTCGAAGGCCTCGTAGACGAATCCCGTGTAATAGGCGAGGCCTCGAACGATGGATAGATCGATGTCCACGCAATCTGCCGCGTCATGGGATTCGAGCAGTTTAAGAAGTTCGGCCCACTCACCGGCGCGTCTTTCACCTTCCTCGCCGAAAGAAACGAGATGTTCGTTCAAAGCATCAAAAGTTGAAACGGCCTTCATCTTCTCGATGCCCGAAAGAATTTCTTCGCCCCTGCCGGGTATCGCTCCCTCAATGCTTTCGAGAGTTTGCTCTGGTTTACGTCGTTCGCTTTTGTCGATGGCGTCGAGTAGGGAAGGGCGATGTTCGTCGCTTACGCCGAGCGAGGAAAGAAACAAAGCCCAAGTCACTCGATCGCTGAGGCGGACTCGAAAGTCGTTAGCACCGAGTCCACAAGCCTTTAAAATGGCTACCAGTAGCGCGATGAGCTCGGCGTCTGCAGCGACGTCCTTCTCTCCCATGACGTCGGCGTTGAATTGATAGAAGGCACGCAACCGTCCCTTTTGTGGACGTTCATAGCGGAAGTGCTCGCCGACGTTGAACCACTTGATCGGTCGTCTAAGCGAGTTTGCCCGGGATGCAACCATGCGGGCCAAGCTAGGAGTCAATTCCGGACGAAGAGCGACTTGACGGTCGCCCTTGTCCGTAAAGTGGAAAAGTTGTCCGACTATTTCTTCGCCTGATTTCTCGATGTAAAGATCGAGGGGTTCAAGCACGGGAGCGTCATATTCCCTAAAGAAGAAGGTGCGGGCGACGTTTCGGAAGATTCGAAACAAGTGGTTACGGCGCGAGCAATCTTCCGGATAGAATTCCCGAAAGCCTGGCAGGCTTTCAAACATGGTCGACGTGGTGCGTTGAGCGAAACGAGTCAGGAAGGATCTATCGCGTCCAGATCCAGATTGACCAACCCTTCCTTCAATTCCTTGCCCGCCTTGAACTTGACTACGGCGCGACGTGGAATGACTACGTCCGTTTGCGGGCGGTTTGGATTTCGCCCTACGCGGGCTTTGCGCACTTGAATTTCAAATACGCCGAATTTGCGTAACTCGATGTTGCGACCGGCAATGAGAGAATCACGAACAATATCCAAGGTCTGTTGGACGATCTGACGAACGTCCTCTTGTTTGTAATTATTGTTTTCGTAGATGCTTTGGACGATCTGCCGCTTGGTGAGGTTGTTGGACATGGCGGTAAAACAGTTTGTAAATGGGTGAAGAGGAGTTTAGGTATGTGGCTCTACACATAGACTTTTCTAAATCAACAACCTGTCAAACCCAATTTGTTTTTTTCCATGTCGAAAAAAGACGACGATAACCCTCTCGAAGAGCTCCAGAAGCAACTAAAGGACTTGCTCAACAATAAAAACGTGCAAGTTGCCTTCGCTCCTTTTATGACTGCCGGAGCCTCCGGAGAGGAGGCCGAAAAGGGAGACGATTCCGGCAGTTCGGGAGAATCCGACGAGCTGGACGAGGGCAAGTCTCGGGATGAGCGACTCGCCGGGATAAGGAACTTTGATCGCAAGCCGAAGGAGATTCGCGATTACCTCGACCGCTTCGTTATCAAGCAGGAACAAGCGAAGCGCGTTCTGGCGGTAGCCGTCTGCGATCACTTCAATCACGTCCGACGTTGCATCGAGGAACCAAAGCTCGCGAACCGCGAGTACATGAAGCCGAATTTGCTCCTCCTCGGTCCGACTGGTGTGGGCAAAACCTACCTTATGCGAAACATTGCCAAGCTTATCGGGGTTCCGTTCGTTAAGGCCGACGCCACGAAATTTTCCGAGACGGGGTACGTAGGCAACGACGTCGATGACCTCGTTAGGGATCTCGTCAAAGCTGCCGATGGTGACGTCGAATTGGCGGAATACGGCATCATCTACATCGACGAAATCGACAAGATCGCCTCGGAATCTTCGAAAGGTGGGCGAGATGTTTCAGGTCGCGGCGTGCAGATCAACCTCCTGAAATTGATGGAGGAGACGGACGTCAACCTGCACTCTCCTCAGGACATGATGGGGCAGATGAAGGCGTTTATGGAAATGCAAAAGGGTGGAGGCAAGCCAGGCAAGAGCTCCATCAGTACCCGAAACATTCTCTTCATCGTGAGTGGGGCTTTCGACAAGCTGGCGGAAAACGTGAAACGACGTTTGTCCCTTTCCCGTATCGGCTTCGGTTCCTCGGAAGAGCAATCCGCCGATGCTCGCCCGGTTTCGGAATTCCTCCATCAGTCCGAAACCAGAGATTTCATAGACTATGGTTTTGAACCCGAGTTTGTGGGCAGACTTCCGGTTCGGGTAGCCTGTGATGAACTTACCGGCGAGGATCTGGCAAGCATTCTTCTTAGTTCCGAGGGTAACGTATTGGAGCAGTACCGGAGCGACTTCGCAGGCTACGACGTAACCTTCGACATATCGGAAGACGCAATTCGCAAGATTGCCGAAAAGGCCGCCCTTGAGCAAACTGGGGCACGCGGTTTGGTAACCGTACTCGAGCGCACCTTTCGTGATTTTAAGTTCGAACTGCCCTCCTCGGCGATTAAAAGTTTCGAAGTCGACGCCGAGACCATCGACAATCCCACGGATGCCCTTCAAGAACTGCTGGAAAGCAACAAGGACTTGCTTGACGAAGCCCTCTTGGGCGACGTGGATCGTTTTGCCTCCGATTTCTCGTTCAAGCACGGCTACAACCTGAAATTCCGCAAACCCGCCAAGGTCGCCTTGGCCAAGATCGCGACCAAGGAGAATCGTTCGATCTTGGCTATTTGCGAGCGCAAGTTTAACGATTTCGAGCACGGTTTGGGAATTATTTCCAAGCGTACGGGCAAGGTTGAATTCGTGATCGACAAGAAAGTCGTCGACGACCCCGACAAGGAACTTTCCGAGTGGGTCGTGAAAAGCTTCGGCTCATCCGAGCCTTCAGGTGACGAATCCTGATCCCGATGCCGTAAGGGTTACCTTCGAAGGCATCGCCCCACGTTACGATCTCGCCAACCATCTGCTGTCGGGAGGCTTAGACTTTCTTTGGCGGCGGCGTCTGATTCGTGAAGCCAAAGCAGAGCAACCCAGTGATGTTCTCGATTTGGCTACAGGCAGCGGCGACATCGCCCTTGCTCTCCGCGTTGCTTTACCAGTCGACGTCAAGGTGATGGGGCTTGATTTCTGTCCGCCCATGCTCGCTGAGGCCGAGTGCAAAAGGATCTCCGCCGGTTACTCACCGGATAGCCTTAGGTTTGTCCATGGCGATTGCTTATCACTGGATTTTCCCGATGGCAGTTTCGACCTCGTCACGATTGCCTTCGGATTGCGCAACCTGTCTGACCGAGCGATCGGTCTATCCGAGATGCAGCGGGTGCTTCGTCCTGGTGGGAGGTTGTTGATTCTGGAATTCAGCCAACCTTTCTTTTTTCTTCGCCCCTTTTATTATCTCTACCTACGAGGCATTCTACCGTTTTTCGCTCGATGGGTGACCGGTGATCGCCAAGCATACGAGTACTTGGGTTCCTCCATCTCGGGTTTTCCAGATCGGTTCGGTCTTGCCCAGGAGTTACGCCAGGCGAATTTCGGCAAGGTGAACTTCGTCTCGCTAACCGGAGCGGTCGTCGCCCTGCACGTGGGCGAGAAAAAGTAGCCTACTTTTCTTTTCCCAGAGCTTTTGCCAAAGTCTTCTCGAGTTCCTCGACTGTGGTGACGGGGAGTTCGCAAGCTTGGTTGCGGCAAACGTAAACGGCGGACTTACCTTTAACTAGACCTTGGTTTTGCACGAATGGGGCAAGCTTGGCTACTTCGGGTTCCTCATCGGCGGCAGGGCGGAAGAGGAGCACCTTGTTGGGCAGAAAGGACGAATTGATTGCCCTGAGCAGTTGCTCGGTGGCGTCTTCACCGCGCTTGCCTGCCACCACGATCTCCAGGCTTGGCCCCACAGCGAAGTCCAAGGCAGACATGAGGACGTCGCATCCGCTCGGACTTTTGGCGGCAAAGCCCGAGAATGCGGCAAAGAGCTTGTTTGCGGCTTCCTCGTATTTCTTGCTTCCCGTGATACGGGCGATGCGAAGAAGATTGAGAGCCATTACGGAATTGCCCGAGGGGATGGCCCCGTCGTAGATTTCCTTGGCCCGAACGAGGAGTTTTTCCCCGTCGTCGGCGGTGAGGAATAAACCGCCGTTTTCGGCATCGGCGAAATGTTTCAAGGTGATGTCGGTCAATTCCGCGGCCGCCTTCAGGTGACGATGGTGAAAGGCCGATTCGTGAAGATCGAGTAGGCCTTGGATAAGGAAGGCGTAATCTTCCAAGTGGGCAGGTAGTCCCGCTACGCCCAATCTCGAGCGCTTCAGCAGTCGACCATCCTTGCGGCGAAGGGTGGTTAGGCAATAGTCGGCTGCCTTTGTGGCGGCCTTGACGTACTGCTTGTCGCCCAGAATGCGACCACCTTTGGCGAATGCGGAAATCATGAGCCCGTTCCAGTCGGTCAGAATCTTATCGTCCTTCTGTGGATGGATTCGTTTCTCTCGAACCTCGAAGAGCTTTTTTCGAATCCCTTCCAGCTTCGATTTCAAGGGATCGATTTCTTGTTTTAGTTCGTGGGCGACGTCCTTGAGGCGTTCCTGAAGGTGAGGGATGTTCCCCCCGGTTTTTCTGTTGGCGGCTTCTTCCAAGAAATTTCCATCGGGTTCGAAGTTGTATATGCGGGCATAGAGGGTGGCGTCTTCCTTTCCTAGGGTTTTCTCGAGTTCGGCTATCGTCCAGACGTAGAACTTGCCTTCCTCGCCCTCGCTGTCGGCGTCCTCGGCCGAATAGAATCCACCTTCCGGGTCGGTCATGTCACGAAGTACGTAGGTGAAGATTTCTCTAGCCGCCTCGGCATACGATTCTTTTTTCGTGATCTGGTGACACTCCAAGTTGGCGATGGCGAAGAGGGCTTGGTCATAGAGCATCTTTTCAAAGTGCGGCAGAAACCAGCGTTCGTCCGTGGAATAGCGGTGAATGCCGAGGCCAACGTGATCGTAGACTCCGCCTTGCCTAATCTGCTCCAAGCTTTTCTCCACCATTCGCAATGCCTTGGCCTCACCGGTTCGGGCATAATAGCGGAGTAGAAAGGAGAGGTTGTGG
>JACKQG010008368.1_pt1 | contig 10098 bp, 7 predicted proteins | sample 8237621 | NCBI WGS metagenome assembly JACKQG01 (sample SAMN15677084, study PRJNA649215) | marine metagenome | biome: marine; feature: Black Sea; material: saline water; isolation source: suspended particulate matter (SPM) from the Black Sea western gyre | collected 2013-06-09/2013-06-10 | depth...
GTTGTTCCACTTCTTCCGGACTTGCGCCGGGCATCCGGACAAAAACGTCGATCATCGGGACAATGATCTGGGGCTCTTCTTCCCTGGGGAGGGCATAGAGGGCTGCCATACCCAAAAGAATAGAGGCAATAATAGTGATGGGCGTTAGCTTGGAATCGATAAAAAACCGGGCGATTTTCCCTGCCGGACCCATCTTGGGATTGTTGATTGTTGAATTATTATTGACCATTGAATGATCCTTGGGATTGTTAATTGACTACCGAATTACTACTGAGTAACCACCCGATCGCCATCCGATAGTTTTGGCGGCGGCTCTTCGACGTAACGATCTCCCTCCTTCATCCCGGAAAGGACTTCAACAGAATTCCCCCTGGTCTTGCCGAGACGGATGAGACGAAAGTGGGCTATATGGTCCGAATCCACCAGGTAAATCCCGGTAAGTTGCCCCCGGGAAATTACGGCTTGGCGCTCTATCATGAGCTTTCTTATCTCGCCTGTGGGAATTTGGACCCGTGCAAACATGCCTGACATGACCGACTTATCAATGGGCAGGTTAATTTTTACGATAAAAGAGCGACTCTTCGCATCGCCGCTTGGTACGATCGTACAAACAGTCCCCTCCAAGGGCCCGCTTTTCAAGGCCGGTACAGTCACAAATACCTTCTGCCCGGGCTTGACAAATCCAATGTATGTCTCCGGAAGTATCATATCTACACAGAAACCGCGGGTGGTCTCTAAAGTCAACAGAGGAGTGCCCGGTGTAGCAAGATCCCCCTTATCAACCAGTTTCCCCGCGATAATCCCATCATGTGGCGCAATAATTACCGCGTCTTTCTTGGTGATGCGCATTGCATCCAAGGTCGCTTCAGCCTGTTTGACCCGTTCAGTGGCCGCAGCTACCAGGGCATCCCCCTTTGCAAGATCAGCCTCTGCCTTACGATACCGGACCGCAACTTCATCGAATGCCTGCAAACTCACCATTTTTTTCTCTTTAAGCTGCAAATATCTTTCGTAAGTAGCATGGGCAAAGGTTTTTTCAGCACGCACCGCGTCACGGGCAGACAGGGTTGAGGCATGTACTTTTTTGGCTGTTGAAAGCCCTGCTTCGGCCTTTCGGACGTCTGCCTTTACCTGGCGTTGATCAATGATCAGGAGGACGTCTCCCTTTTTCACCCGGTCTCCTTCGCGGACCCGGATGGCCTCAATGGTGCCGAGGAATTTGCTGGCCAGGTTACTGCTGATGCCGGCACGTACCGTCCCAACGGCGTCATAGAATATTGGCTGATCCGTCATGTGCGCTGTTGCCACAGATACCCCCGTTATTGTCTGGGGCGGTTGCTCGGTGGTTCCCGGCTCGATTTTCTCGCTGCACGCAAGTGGAAAAAACGATAACAAAAAGGAAAGGAGATAGGGGAGCGTCTGCTTCATAATGTTTTCCTTTTTTGATTCCATTCTTAAACCTCCAGCCCCTCTTGTTATCCGGTAGTCCATTTTCATTCCTTTCTTCATATATTTCAGAAACCCTTTCCACGAAGGGACTTTACCGGTCCTGTTGCCACAACGTAGAGTGCCCTGGATTCACTGTTCAGCTTCAGCAGTTCTGACGCCTACCTGTCGTAAAAAGCGCCTATACCGCAGCACCTTAAACCGATCGAATCCCGCCAGGCGGGACACAAATATTCAGTTTTCAATATTCAATAGTCAATTTTAAGATGACCCCAATTGCTCCAATTTCTCTTATATTTTCTACTTATATTCCCTGAACCCATCAACCAATTGCCTGAATGAGACAGGCTTGTATTTCTCAAAGCTCTCTTCGTCGACGTAAACAAGGTCATACGTCACATCCGATTGGACCCGGTTGATGTCTTCGCACCATTGCCGCAGCCGTTCCATTTTGAGCGGCACATCCAGGTCTTCCTGCCCCTTGGTCTCGACAATGACAATTCTCTTGTTTGACCGCTTGACGAGGAAATCCGGGTAGTAGTTGGAGATGTCGCCGTCCGCGTTCACGTAGTCTAACTTGAAATGCACCGCCAGATAATTTTTGGCGTAGGAAACCACATCGTCGCACTCTTCCAGAAAGCCGGCGAACAGCAGTTCAAAACGGCTGTCTCCAATAATGCGGTTAAAGACACTCTTTTTGGGGACGAGGTAGCCCTGATCTTTGGCTACAAAGGGCCGCGTCTGCCGCAGCTTGATGGTGTCACGGATTTCGGCATCGCCTTTGTCCTGCACGGTTAGAGCGTTGATCGCCTTCTTGAACGTTTCGAACAGTGTTTTGGTGGCGACCAGTTCCGACAGGTTGCGTAAAGCGTTCGGGCTTTCCAGGTCTACCGGCCGATCAAACAATTCCTCTTGGACAAACGCCTTGACCTTGCCATACAGCACATCGTAGCCGCTGACCAGCCGCAAGTCCTTCATGATGGTCTGCGCGAAGTAGCCGATCACGCTACGGTAATCCGCAATACCCGCAGTGTCGAGAATGGTGGTATGCGTCACCTCGCCTGTGGTAATATCCTTGAAGACGATCTCCCGTTGTTCTTCCTCGCTAAACTTCAAGTACAATACACGTTGATGCCCCAGCGCGCCCACATTTAGATCGCTCAGGTTCTTGTATTCCCGGTAAACGCGGGGGGTCAGCACCGGGATTTCAATATCCAACGCGTCAATGTCTTTCTTCTCGTTCTCCCTGTCCACCTCCACCACCAGCGGCGTTTTAGCCTGCGTGCCTTCCCCCATCGGTTTGCGCTCCAGCACCACGCCTTCGGCTTGGATGGATTCCACAAAATCCATAAAGGCATTGGTGCCGACCACGCTGACATATTCTTCCACGCCTCCGGGATACATTTTACGCAAGCCCCGCCCCAGGGTCTGTTCAGGCAGGATGTTGCTCCTGGCAGAATAGGCGCGAAGGCCCACAATAGTGGTGACGTTGCGCACGTCCCAGCCTTCTTTAAGCACCATCACGGAAATGATGGCCTTGTAGTGGCTGTCCACCCCGTCAATCGTGTTGGCTTGCTCACGCAGCTGATCCAGCTTTTCTTTGCTCTTGCCTGACGTTGATTCGGAAATCTCACCGTTTTTCTTGGTGTGAATGACCAGCACTGCGTCTTTCAGATCGGCATAGTTGCCTTCGAGGTATTCCGCTACGTCGTCGCAGTTCCGGGTGTCATCGGTCATCACGAACAGGATGGCTTTTTTGCCCATCTTCTCGTGTTCGGCATACGCTTTGCGCCACTCGATCACGCCTAAGTGAATATAGTCGGCGTATTTCTCGGTGTATTTAGCGCTCTGGCGCTCCATTAGTTTGGCTCGGCTAACGGCGTCGGGAAGAACGGGATGCTTGACCACATTTTGCGAGATAGCTTCCACCAGCGGGTAATCGGCCACGGTCTGCACAAAAATCGCGCCGTTGTTGTGTTTAGGTGTGGCAGTCGTGTCCACTTGCAGGGAGAGGGCTGCCCCTTTTTGCTTCAGGCGGTTGTGGATGTCTTCGATCGATTTAAACCAGGCCATACGAGGGTCGTGAATATGGTGAGCTTCGTCATTGAGGACCATTAGTTCGTCAATGTCGCGCACGATCATGCCCAGGTCCACTTTAGAATCGGTAGTCGCGCCGCTGGGCCGTTTGCCCAGGAAATAGTCCATCGTGTCTTCATCATCGGGCGAAGCGGGAATGTCATTGCCAGCATAGACACGGTGGATGTTTGTCAAAAAGATGTTGCCGGTTGGGCGGGTGATGCGCACCTCGTCCTGCCGGTGCAGGGTCAGTTGAAAATCATCGCGCCAGTTGCGCCCGTCCACGCCGTTGTCCGGGAGGACTGGGTCTTCAAAGAAGATGCGCAGGCCCTGGAAATCCTTGTAGATGCGGTCCAGCACAATGATGTTGGGGGCGATCACCAGAAAGTTGCGCGAAAGCGTAGACTCCGGCTCGTACAGTTTGTGGTAAAAGCTCCAGGCCAGCGTCAGGCTCAGCACCTTGGTCTTGCCCGTGCCGGTCGCCATTTTCACCACAAAGCGCCGCCAGGTCTCGTCAAACATGCCGGCGGAAACCGCACCGGAACCGTCAAAACGCATCAGGTCATATTTATCCTGCACACCCACCACATCATACAGATAGATGATCGTCTCCAGTGCCTCGCGTTGCGCAAAGTAATACTGGAATTCAGCCATTGTGCCATCGACCTGTGGCAGCAGGTGCGGGGTGTTGAACCACCAGTTGAGCAGGCTCTTGCTGGTCTCGGTCGCCCCCACGTAGCCGCTGTTCCGCCATTCCTTAACTTTCTTACGCAGTTGTGAAACTAAGGGCGGCATCAGCTTTTCAGAGCTTGACTCCCGCAAGGCTTCATTCGCCGGAAACCAGCGGATGTCCGGATCGAGGATGGAATGCGGCGAATCGGGGAAGTTCCTGTGTAGCGCCATTATTCCCCTCCTTCCAGCTTTCTGATGCCATGGTCATCTATAAGAAGCTTCATCTGCTGAATGGCAATGGTGTTCAGCTTTATCAGCCGGTCTCTCTGGGCCAAGCCTTCATTAATAAAAAGGGCGTTGAGGTTTTCCAGATTGGAGAGACAGACCAGTTGGGAGACATTGGCATAATCTCTAATATTACCTTTCTTGTCACGGTTGTTCTCGCGCCATTCCTTTGCGGTCAGTCCAAAGAGTGCCATGTTCAGCACATCCGCCTCTGTGGCATAAACCAGGTTCACCTGTTTTGGTGTGAGTTCCGCCGGCACAAGGTTCTCCTTGATTGCGTCGGTATGGATGCGGTAATTGATTTTTGCCAGATTTCTTTTGATATCCCAGCCGAGTTGCTTGAATTCCTCTTCTTTGAGCCGTTGAAATTCCTTGATAAGATATATTTTAAATTGAGGGGATATCCATGATGCAAACTCAAAGGCAATATCTTTGTGCGCAAAAGTGCCACCATAACGGCCTGCTTTAGCGATAATCCCTACTGACTTTGTTTTTGTAACCCATTGTTTTACAGAAAGAACAAATCGATTCAATCCGGCCTGATTTTTAATTCCCTCGAATTCGGGGGAATTAAAAATCGGATTATAGATTTCTTCCCAGATGCCCAAAAATTCGATGGTATTCTTATTTCGTAACCATTTTTCGATCAGCGCAGAGCCATTCTCCATATTGCGTACCATATCCGTTAAGGAAATATAATCTCGCTCCTTACCTACAAGAATGGTGATTTCAGTGCCTTGAACTTCTATTTTCTTGCTTTTTTTAGCCATTTTATCCGCCTTTAATTGTGGCAAATTCGCCATAATTGAAATTCCGGGATATCTAATCCTTCAGTATCAATGCGTGTCTATTGACGTCTATCAGCGGTTCCTTTAAACTGCGATCTCAACAATGGTCATGGTGTCGTTGCCGAAGATGTCCACCACCTTGACGGCCAGTTTACGTCGCCCCGGCGGGCATTCCTTAAAGACACTAATCAGTTCAATTGACCGATCTTTTTTGGTGCGGAAGGATTGCCACTCGTTCTCGAAGATATAATCCCCGGTCCAGACCTCTTCCCATTCGCCGTTGTCGGGGTTCTGCACGCGAACGATTTCCCGCTTGCTCTCAAAGTTGAAATCCACGGCCCAGTAATCAATCCAGTCAGTCCATTTTTTCGTGAGCACCTCGCGGCTGAGGATACCGTCCTTGTCCTTGGTTACTTTTACGATCTGCCCCTTTTCTGCCACGATTTTACTCTTCTTCTTTTTGAGGGACACCTCGGCGTTGGCAATGGAATCCTGCGAATAAAAGACCGAAAAGTCGGTCAGTTCCACCGCCACCCTGTTCTTCTTGATATGCGGTTTGACCTCGATGGCTGCAACGTCATGAAAAACCACCTGGTTTTTGTCCACGGCCCGCTTGTCGAACACCTCTGCGGGAATGTATTTGGGGGCGATGTCAATGCCTTTGGCGCGGGCTTCGTCCAGCACGTTGGGGAACAGCCCCATCTCGAACTCAAACCCCAGGATATCCACGCGGGTGATGTGCTTTTTCCGGCATTCCAGAATAACTTCTTCCACAAACAGGCGCGTCACCGGCAGGTTCACCGGCCCTACCGCCACTAACCGCCCGGCCTTTTTACCGTGGAAGGCGGCAAACCCGTCGGTCTTTTCAGCGTGGTAGGCGCGTAGGATCAGGTCAAGGAAAGCGGCTTCCTTTTCTTCCAACTGCTTTTGCTGTTCCGCTTCGCGCAGGTTCGGGTTGACACCGATGTAATGCTGGCGCTCGTACTTCCCCAGGTTTAGGATTTCAAAGGCGCGGTAGTCCCCGCCCTCAGCCTTCAATTGACGTTGTACACCGATCATCCGTTTGCGGGTGGTGTGGATGGCGAACTTGCCCAGGTCGCTCACTATCCACTTCCGCCCGAGCTTCTCGGATACTGCGGCGGCGGTACCGGAGCCACAGAAGAAATCGGCCATAAGGTCGCCTTCGTTGGATGACGCTTTGATTATACGTTCAAGCAGAGATTCGGGTTTTTGCGTGGGGTAATCAACCCTCTCCAGTGACTGAGAGTTTATAGGTGCAATATCTTCCCAAATATCTTCAATAGGGTTTCCATGAGACTCGTCAAGGTAACGTTTTACCCTGGGCATACCACTGCTTGAGATAACAATCCTCCCTTCGGTCATGCCTTGATCAATGCGCTCTTGAGTCCAAATCCAGTGCTTTCCTGGAGACGGTTCAAGAACTCGGTCCCCAAAATTACGGGGCTCACCAGCCCCAGATTGTGCAAAATTGTCCAGCATATACCGCCGCCCGGTATGGGGCTCAACATTAGAGTAGTGTTGCTCAACGCGTTTACCAGACAAAGGGGTGAAGAGCTTATTGAATATGGGCGAGTCGCCCTTCGCATAGAAAAACAGGGTGTCAGAGACATTCCCAAATGAATTAGCTTGCCCCTTAGAGGAACGGATTTTTTGCCAAGTGATAGTATTTCGATACATGTTAGATGCAAACACTTCATCCAAGAGCAGCCGTACATAGCTATTCACTCGCCAATCACAGTGTACATAAATACTCCCATCCTCGGCCAGCAGGTCACGCATAAGGACGAGCCGTTCGTAGATCATAGCAATGAAGGAATCCGCGCCCTTGCCCCAGGTGTCGCGGTAGGCGATCTCTTCCAGGATGTTGGGTTTCTTGGTGAAGGTGTCGTCGCCGACCTCAATGTCCATTGAAAAATCCGCGCCCACATCAAAGGGCGGGTCAATGTAGATCAGCTTGAGGCCGCCCTGATTTTCAATCTCATCCCTCAGTGGCCCGTTTTTCAGTGACGAGAGAATCAGCTTGTTGTCGCCCCAGATGAGCTTGTTGGTCCAACCCTTGAGCTGCCGGCCTCGGGCGTCAAAAAGATCCAGTTGCGGAGATGTATCTTCCGGCTTTTCCGCACGAGGCTCGTCCACCTGCTCGATCACCTGAAAGGGCAGGACGATATTGCAGACCTCGTTCGTCTTGCCGTTCCAGACCAGTTCCACCTCCCGCTTCTCCTCGAACAGCAGAAAACGATATTTCTCCGGCAACGGCTTGTCGGCTTCGATATAGCGTACGATCTCTTGTTGTTCCTGTTCAGTCAGTCGTGGCATAAATATCCTCTCTTATTTACAGACTTACAACCCAAGGCAAGCGGCGGGACGGGATGGAAAATATAACGGGCTGTTCAGGGGCCGCGCAGAATGTGCGGTCCCTTGCAGCAGATGGTTATAACAGATCAATTAGAGGGTCTTTGATTGATTTACCTTTAACTACTAAGCTGGGCCACAAAATACAAAACCCCGTTCTCCACCTGTTCAGAGTAACGGGGTTTCTGGGTGACCGTGGACCATTTCAAATCCTCTTTTCCCTCTCGGGGGCTGAAAAGAGAAGATCTCTTTACCAATAGTGCCGGGGTTTTGAATGCGCTCGGAAATATTGCCTATTTTTTACACAGACATTTTCCAGAAGTCAACTGAAATGACAGTTGTCAGTGATCAGGGGTCAGTCGTCAGTGGGCAGAAACTACAAACGGGAGGCCCCATTGTCTCCACTGTCCGGGCGCGGCCAACCCTTATCTCTTTTTTCCAATAATCAGCGAACGGCGAACGACCCCAAGGGTCCGGTTTTTCTGCATCCGGGTCACCATCTTTGGCTGAAATCGTTGGATGGACAGGGGAGTGTCGATGATATGGGTGATTTTCCAACCGGCACGCAGTCTTTGGTAAGGGTATATCACAGGTAGATAGGTGAGCATGAAAGGCATCGAGTGAGAAAAGGTCATCGAAAGTAGCGCATTTCGGCCTTGGCCATACCACACATCTTGAGGGTTCTAATCCTGTCTTACCGTGAGTCGATATTGGGTCATTGACTGGTACGGTTCTCTGGTCCCAACCGTCGGGAAGTTTTGCAGACTCAATGGATATTCCATGGACATAAAAACCATGTGTTTTATGGAACAAGGACAATCCACCTAAAGTACCATCGATATCATCAACGGTTTCCGGTCTATTCTTTGGCTGAACATCAACTTCGATTGATGCGCGAAGACTTTCCGGAGCGTTTGGAAATTCTCCCAGAATCGCTTGAGAGCCGAATATCCATAACTCGGTGTCTTTTGAGACATCACAGGCTGCCCGGATTGCGTGTTCAAGTTGATCACGTGTCATTTTTGTCCTCCAGGTCATCGACCAGTTGAGCCCGTTCATCGGAGTCTAAAATGGCAAAAAAGGGGTTACTCTGGCGTAAGCGGTTGGCCCGTTCGCTGGATGAGGTGAAAAACCGGGACAGACGTTGAATAGAATACATATCGAGGATGTTACGCCACTCAATTAAATCTCTGGTAGCCGTTCCTTGATCTTCCTTTAACAAACGATCGATATGTTCTTTTGCGCGCCGTAAGAGAGATGTATCCTGTTCGATCGCTTTGGCCAACTTAGAAGATAGTACGTGCAACCGTTGATCCTTTTCCCTGTGTGTCAACGGTTTCTTTATCCGGTGCCGTTCAGAGCTGTCCAGTGAAGGCATGACTCCGTAAAGAGCGGTAAAGTCACCAAACTTCAGCTCGGAAATATCCGCTTTTGTATAGCCTTCGAGTTCAATCGTAAGATCGAAGTCATTTTCCATCTGATTGAGTTTTGTTCGCAATTGGCGAACACAATTCGTCAGATGGCGGGTTTCATGCAATAACCCTAATGTAAGGGGCTCGCCGATTTCCTTCGGGAACCCTTGAATCCATGCTGCGTGTGGATGCGGTGTAAGGTTTTTGATTTTCTTTTTGATCGCGATGACCAGTTGTTCATATCGCTCCTTTTCCGCCTGAAACAATTCTAATATGATTTGCATGAGCCTATCCGAACAACGAATTTCATATTGGTGGTTGCGACCGCCTCCCACACGGGAGATGAAACCCGACCTAAAGAGTCTTCCCAGTGCTTTTTGAGCTCCAGGTACAGTCAGCCCGGCACGTTTGGCAACATCCGAAGCGGTAAGAGGGCCATCAACCTCATTTGCCATGACTCTGAGCAGTCTCACATGGGCTCGGGTACCGAGGAGTTCATTCAATGGGTTGCGTAACGTATCCTGTTTAGAAACAATTGGACGCATAGTAAATTCTCCACCTTTCCAGTATTTACCCGCACAGACAATACAACTATAGTTCTAATTTGTCAACTATTGTTTTTAATTTAAAACTATAGTTTGGTCAGTAATGGGAATATTATTGTCAAATTGCAACTGATCGGGTTTTTTTGGCTCAACCCATTTCATTTAGACATAGACTCATCAGATGACGAATGCCTGCCTGAAGCAGGATGTGATATGAGAAACGCTGGTAGAATAGTAGGAAATTCAACCGACCAAACGGCATCCATTCTCATGTGCAATGGCCTGGCCTCATTCTGCCGAAAATCCCACGCCTTGCGGGATGTGGCTAAAGGGATGCTGGTAAAAAAGGAATTCCGGGCGATACCTGTCAAAGTCTTCCACAATACCCTTACTCCTTTCTGACAACAGGCTCACGCCCCCATCCGTTGATGGAATAACGACCGATTTTTCCGATAAAAGGGAGGGCTAACATCCACGGGAGCGTCAGGCGTTTAGGGTCAC
>JACKQG010008369.1_pt1 | contig 10097 bp, 12 predicted proteins | sample 8237621 | NCBI WGS metagenome assembly JACKQG01 (sample SAMN15677084, study PRJNA649215) | marine metagenome | biome: marine; feature: Black Sea; material: saline water; isolation source: suspended particulate matter (SPM) from the Black Sea western gyre | collected 2013-06-09/2013-06-10 | depth...
GGATGGCGATTAAAAAAAATCTGTGGTCAGAAAAAAATATGTTTGGAATTAGGTGGAAATGCTGGATTGATTATAGACAAGGATTCTGATATCGAAGATGCAATAAGTAAAACAATTATAGGAGGTTTTGCTTATGCTGGTCAGGTTTGTATTCACACTCAAAGAATATATGTACATCAAAATATTTATGATGATTTCGTGCCAAAATTTGTGGGAAAAGTTAAAGAAATAAGAATTGGTCATCCTTTAGATGAGAATGTTTTTCTAAATCCAATGATTACTTTAGAAGAGGCTATTCGTGCAGAGAAATGGGTAAATGAAGCGATACAAGATGGTGCAAAAATTCTTTGTGGAGGAAACAGGGAAGGCAACAACATTGATGCTACAGTCCTTATAAATACAACTCCTGAAATGAAGGTTGAAGCAAAAGAAGTTTTTGCTCCGGTTGTTACTATCAAGAAGTTTGATGATTTCAAAGATGCTATTGAAATGGTAAACGACACTGTTTATGGACTGCAAGCAGGTGTGTTTTCAAATAATATGAAAAATATACTTTATGCGTTTGAAAATCTGGAAGTTGGTGGTGTAATCATTAATGACACTCCAACTTTTAGGGTTGACCAGATGCCGTATGGTGGAATAAAAAATTCAGGCTTTGGTCGAGAAGGTGTGAAATATACGATGCAAGAGATGACAGAAATAAAGTTGATGGTAATTGGCTAAAGCCGTCAAAACGCTTCGCTGTCATAATGCTCACTTCGTTCGCTGTCATAATGGCTAAAGCCGTCATAAATGGTCATAACGCCTCGCTTTTGATAGACTTATGACGAGCCGAAGGCTCATTTGACGCTCCGAAGGAGCATATGACCACATTTGACTATTTATGACTTTTCTATCTTACCAAATATTCTTATTCATAAATTCCCAGTTTTTTCCCAAAATCTTTGGTGTAACTTCAAATGCCCTTACAAATGGATACAAAGTCCTAAAATGACAGAACACCTTTTCTCCATCTTCTGAAATATTGAATTGATAGAAGCCAACAATATTTATCCTTCTATCCCATACAGCTATCCATTTATCATCTTGGGAGATAAATTTCTTTATCTTTGGTGAGATAGGTTTATTTATTAACTCTCTTGCTATGTTTCTGTATCTTGCTTTATCTATTTTTATTCCGAAAACTTTTCTAAATTCTTCAAAATGATTTTCTTTTCTCTCTAGTCTATCATTATGAAACTCTACAAATAAAAATGAGTCCTTACGTTCTCGTTTAACTTTAATATAATTATAAACAAAGTATGTTCGAGTATTTTCATCAACTAAACCGAATTTACTTTTTTTACTTATATCAATAGGTCCAATTAGTGCTCTTGCATTTTTAATGAAATTTTCAGGATTAAACATTTATTTCTACCTTACATATGTAAATAAAAAAAACCTTACTGGTTTTATATATATCATTCTTCAATTGCTTCCACATTTGCTCTTGGGACAATAACTTCTGTTCCATTTTCAAGTTTTGCTTTTAGGATTCTAACTTTTGTTTCGCTTTGCACAACAACCAAATCTTCGGGTAAAGCACTAACGGTACATATTTTTCCAAAATGTGGTTCACGAATAATTCGGATTTGACTGCCAATTTGCAAGCCAGCAGCTTCTTCCTCTTTTACTTTTAATTCCTCTTCTTTGAATGGAATTGGAATAATAATTTCAGGACGCATCACGCCAGCACGAATTTGTGTTTTTCCATGCATAGAAGCTTTATACCCTTCAAACTCTTTTAATAGATTAAAAGTTTTGCTTGCCATTTTCATAGGACCAAATCCTTCTGTTAGAACAATGGTTATCCCTTTATCCTCATGTCCAGTAATTGCAACACCAATGTCAAATCCAAGGAATTCCTTTAAATCGTTGTCTTCAATACCACCAGCAACAATACCTTTAGCTCTGACTTTTAGTGCTTTTTTTATTGAAGGTAAGTCAACTATTGAGCCACCAATAATGATTTTATCTTTAAATGTTTCATCTATTAAATCTGGAGTTAAAATACTAATCGGAGAATCAACAGCCATTTTAATTTCGCCAGTAATCTCTCCACCAATTCCAAAGATACCCTGAACATAAGCAGATTTATTCTCAATTTCTACTCCCTCATCTTTATAAATCTTAGTTACAATTCCATCAATGAATGCTTTAATTTCTATTGGGACTGGAGGTTCTCTTAACAAAACCTGACCTGTGATTGACGAGATATTCTCCACAGTGCCATTTACAGGAGATGGAACTTTACTTTTGAATAATCCGAATAGAACCCTACTTAAAGCAATAACCTCGCCTTGTTTGATTTCATCCCCTGTTTTTTTCAACATTTTTTCAGGAACATCGCTGGGTTGAATTCCTAATTTATTTGCAACATTTAGAGGAATCACATCGCCAGGCAAATCAGTTCTTGCTACAACATCATCAGCTTGCACCTTGTCCCCTTCCTTAACTACAACTTCTCCTTTAAGTGGTAAAATTCTATCCATTTTCAGAATAATACTTCTACTGATAGTTAATCCTGGTGTATAAGCTTGAGCCATAATTGTCTCCTAAATTAGTTTGTCATTTGGATAAACTTGAAATGCCCTCATCCATTTTTTTAGTGCTTTTATTCTTTCAGAATTGTCTGAGGGTAAATGCAAACGCATAGTTTCCTTATTAAGTATATCATCAAAGTATATTTCTCTACCTCTTGTATCAATAACGATTCCAACCACACCACCAGAAATCTCAGTATTAATTTCACTATTTCTACCAGCTCCAAGATCTAAACCGGCTAAAGGCTTAAGATATGCTTTTGCCTTTTGTCCAACACCCAATTTAAGTAAAACTATCTCACCAAATTTAATATCCTCTTCAAAGACGCTATCAGGAAGTTCAATTTTTACATTCAAAGCGGTCTTTCCTTCCTTATATTTTCCTTTTGGTGCAATACAGGTTCCTAAATGAATTAAGCAATCTTTTTCAAAAACTTCCTTAGCTGCCTTTTCGTTTATGGTCGCCAGAACACCTAATTGTGGCATCATAAAGATACTATCAACAGCGAGCCGCGTGACGCCTTCTGGAAGAAATCCATCAATCAGCATCATAGCTGCCTGATTTCTGCGAGGTGCGTGTGAAAGCACTCCACCACTTCCAACAAGAATATCCAGAGACATCATATCAACAATAGTTTGGCCTGAGATTTTTTGAGCAAAAGCATCAGCAATTTCACTTTCTTTTTGCGTTCCTTTTAGAGTAACTGCGAATTCCTTATGCTGTTCAAAAGCAAGTCGCAAAGCTTCTTTTGCAATTGCCTGCTCTAAAATTAATTCTTCCATAAGAAAAGGTATTGTAGTAGGACGAATCATTTTATTTTTTATCATATTTCTTAACTGTTTCTCTGGAATATTGAAAGGAACCCAGCGCATAATATTATCAATTCCAGTTGATGCAAGAACATTTGAAATGCTATAACTCATTCCAAGATTAGCACTAACAGTTCTATTAAAGATTTGACTTTTTGTAAAAACTGAAAATATATCTGTAGTTGCTCCGCCAATATCAACACCTATGACATCAATTTTTTCCGATTTTGCAATTGTCTTCATAATATTTCCAACTGCTCCTGGTGTTGGCATAATGGGAATCTGTTTCATTTCTCCTTTGCTTGTTTCTGTTAATGTCCAAGACATCAATTTTTTATAGCCTGGAGCTTGTGCCATAACATGCTCCATAAAAAGGTCGTGAATTTTGTCTCGGGCAGGACCCAGATTTTCTCTCTCTAAAACAGGACGGATATTCTCAGTGATTATTAAATCTGTTTTATCGTCTAAATTTTGCTTAACGAATTCGCGAGCTTTTACATTCCCAGCAAATATAACTGGCAATCTATAGTCGGAGCCCAATCTGGGTTTGGGGTCAGCAGCAGAAACGATTTCTGCAAGTTCCGCAACATGTTTCGTTGTACCACCATCAATACCACCTGAGAGCAGAATCATATCAGGTCGTAAATGCCTGATTCTTTCAATCTGCTGGTGTGGTAACCTCTTATCATTGCTTGCCAGGACATCCATAACAATAGCACCTGCGCCAAGTGCAGCTCTTTCTGCACTTTCAGCAGTCATGCTTTTTACAACACCTGCCACCATCATTTGTAAACCACCGCCAGCACTGCTTGTTGACACATAAGCATCCACACCAATGGCACCCTTTTGTGGAACTACAATCTTTTCATCTTCCAGGATTTTCCTTTTTTTATCGCCTTTCAGATGGACTAAATCTTCTACTTCTTCAACAGCATTCAAAACACCTTTGGTTACATCATCAAAAGGAGCTTCAACGGTTGTCGGTGCTTCTCCACGAACAATTAATCTATAAACTCCATCTATCTTTTCAATCAAAATTGCTTTGGTAGTGGTACTTCCGCAATCAGTAGCTAAGATTGATTTCAATTCTTGAGCCATCACTCCTCCTATGAGTTATTTAGCCACAAATTCACACAAATTATCACTAAATATTTATTTGTTTTTTGATAAACCATCTTTTCTATTCCCCTATTTCCTTATTCCCTTATTTCCCTTATTTCCTTATCCCCTTATCCCCTTATTTCATCTTTTTTAATGCTTTCTTTTTATTTTTTAATTCTTTAATCTTTCTTTTTTCTTCTTTCCACTTTTGATGAAATTCAGAATCATATTCGTCCAGTTTTTCGAGAAGAAATTTGATGTTTTCATCTTTTTCAATTGCACAGGCAAATTTTTGGTATTCTTGTGGATTAAATATCAATTCTGCAAAGGGGGCAATCATATAAAGGAACTGGCTGGCAATAAAATGTAAAGGTCTTACTGACTCTATAAACATTAGAGCGGGTGAACCCATTCTTCTTTCTGCAATGAACCTTGCAGCTTTATCCATAAGTTCTTGTGCTTCTTCTTTTGATATTTCAACAATCATAATTATGCTCTTGCAATTGAAGATGCATAGATTCTTCTTGCACCTATTTCTTTTAAAAGTGAAGCCATTGATTTCATAGTGGAACCAGTTGTTATTACATCATCAACTATCAAGAATATCTTCTCTTTTACTAATTCTGGATACTTAATTTCAAAAGCATCACCAACATTTTTTTCGCGTTCTTCTTTAGTTAGCTTTGTTTGGGTTTTTGTATATTTTGATCTTTTGATAATATTTTTTCCTAATGGAATTTTTAATATATTTGATATTTCCTTTGAGATGATATAAGATTGATTAAATCCTCGTTCTCGCTCTTTTACTTTATGAAGAGGAACAGGAATAATAAAATCAATATCAGAAATAAACTCATATTTTGATAACCTATTTGCTAACAATTCTCCTAAAAGTTTTCCAATCTTCATATATTCATTATATTTTAGATTATGAATCAAAAGTTGAATAATATTATCGAATTTATATGATGATACAAGTCCATCAAAATGCAACTCTTTTTTACAATGTTCACAGAGGCCATATTTAGCTGGACTTTCACCACAGAAGAAACACTTTTTTTTATCTAAAAGAACCAATTTATTTAAACATTTTTGACATATACAATGATTATTAGTCAACTTTTCTTTGCATACAATACATACATTGGGAAAAAATAAATCTAAAAGTTGACTTAAACGTTTCATCTTTTATTTGATAAACTCAGAGTATATATTTTTTTTCATTTTAATTTTTTGTTTCTTATTTTATATTTTTAATTTATGGATAATATAGTTTTCAATAGATTTAAAAATTTCTTGTCCATCAGCTAAATTTAATGCAGGCTCAGAATCTCTTTCTGGATGGGGCATCATTCCAAGCACATTACCTTTTTTGTTAATTATTCCAGCGATGTTTTCCAGAGACCCATTTGGATTGGCATTTTCATTCACATTTCCATTTTTATCGCAGTATTGGAATACAATCTGCTTATTATCTTTCAATTTCTGCAATCCAATTTCATCAATAAAATAATTCCCTTCATTGTGAGCGATTGGGATATCTAATACATCTCCTTTTTTCAATGAACTCGTGAAAGATGTATTATTATTAATGACTTTCACATACTGGTGCTTACAAACAAAGAGCAAAGATTTATTCTGTAAAAGTGTTCCAGGAAGAAGACTGGCTTCAGTAAGCATCTGAAAGCCATTACAAATACCGATTACCAAACCACATTTATTGGCAAACTTCACAACCTCTTGCATTATTGGGCTAAATTTTGCAATTCCACCCGCACGAAGGTAGTCCCCATAAGAAAATCCACCTGGCAAAATGACGCAATCAGGATTTTTTAGTTCTGTATCTTTATGCCAGACATATTCAACATCTGCTTGCATTATTTTTTTTACAGCATAATAACTATCATAATCACAGTTTGAGCCTGGAAAGATTATTACATTATATTTCATATTTAGTAGCTAATATCCTGATTTTTCGGTTCCTTCTATTTTTAAGTGGGTTGATGTTCAGAATATAAAACAACTGAATATCCAATATCCAACACGGAATATCCAATATCCAAGTTTTTGTTCGCTATCGCTCATTTTTCTTTTTCGCCGTATCGATACTCTTGAAAAATATTGAAATCAACTCATCTGTCTCCTGCAATAATGGGGACAATTTTGCTGAAGGTTGAATTAATTTTGCCCGAACTATTATTTTCAACCACACTTCAGTCTCTCTCAACTCTTTTAAAGCTACTTTTAATTTATTCACCCCGTTAGATATTTCGTTTAAAATATTGTTTTCTATTAATTTATTAATTATCTAACGGGGTAAATAAAATCAGCCTTAGATTCAGCACTTTGAGCCTCTCCGTAATTTGGAGCAGGTGATGTACCGCTTCTTAGCATTTGAGAAGAAATATGTTTACCTGCTTTTGTCTCAGGTAGTTGTTCAGAAACATTAATTATTCTAACTGCATAATCAATAAGCCGTTCCTGTAAATTAAACTTCTTTTCTTTTCCACTCATTTTATTTTTTCCTTCATCACCTGTCCCGTGAAATCTTCTTTTTCTTTTATTTCACAGGGATTGGATATTCCGTGTTGGATATTGGATATTATTTTAAACTTACCCACTCAATTCTTCAAAGAGCTGATTTTTATAATTGTTACAATAATTTGCAAATAGAAACTTAGAAACATAAGATTCCTATAAATCTTACGGCTCAAGATTTAAAATAATATTTTCATTTCCAAGATTCAGATTTCAACTCAATATATTCCAATATTTGGGTTTATGAGGATTTTATTCTTACATTCTGTCAATAGTATTATGCGTTCCTACCCATTTCAAGAGATATTTGTTAGCTTTTTTGGTAAAAGACATCTATAATATCTATCAACATAAAATTCCCATAGTTCTGTATGAGATTTAATTTTATGAATTTTAAGAGATGGGTGTTTTGGATTTTCGGAAAGAAATTTAATTTGTTTTTTGAATTTTTGTTTAGTTTTTTGGGGTAACTTTCTATATAATTTGGCAAAATTTGGATCAAACGAAATAATTGGTTTATCCATTATCAAGTTCTATAATTAATTTATCAACATCAGAAAATTCTTTGAAATTGCCTTTATTGTAGTTCTCATCGGATACAACTAATGCTTCTTGAACCTCATGTGATTGTACATAAAGTTCATTTTTGGGTATATTATTCATAAAAATAACCATAACTTCCATCTCTTCTTTAAACGGAATTTTTTCTTCAAAAATAAGTTTTCCATCTTTCCATTTACCTTTAATTGCCAGATTTGACATATTATATTTCCTCCTGTTTTTTTATGATTCAACGGATACTAATAAAATTATTCAATCTTCTCATAAATAAATTATGTCAAGATAAAATTACTTCTTTAAATTTTTCAATTTTTTATGAATTTATATCAGGATTTAATAATGATACAGGATTTATTATTCAACCTCATATCTATATGTCTCAATATTCGGGTTTGCCAGAACCTTATCGCAGATTTCATCAATCTCTTTTTTGATATGGTTTTCATCATCAGAATTTATTTTGACTTCAAAGAATTTGCTTGCACGCACATCAGATATATCTTCATATCCCAATGTATGAAGGGTGTTCATTATTACTTTTCCTTGTGGGTCTAATACTTCTGGCTTTAGTGTTATATAGACTTTTACCTTTTTCACATTTTCTCCTTAAAAAATTTACCACGAACTAACACTAACCAACGCGAACTAACACGAACAAATTATTAATTGAAAATCTATTCTTTTTTTCAAATTTCGAGTTTCTAGCTTAATTACTTCTTAAATACTCTTTCATAAATATAATCTACATTTTTTAAAAATCTATCTAAATAAAATAATTTCTCCAATTCATCAGGTTTGATAATCTTCATCAATTCTTCATCTTTCTGTAAAGTATCTTTGAATGGCTGTTTTGTTTCCCAGCATTGCATAGCACAGCGTTGAACAATTTTGTATGCCTTTTCTCTTGTAATATTTCTTTTTGTCAATTCTAATAAGATTGTTTGCGAAAAAATCAAGCCATTTGTCAATTCAATATTTCTTTTCATATTCTCAGGAAATACTTTGAGATTTTTCATTAACTCACTTGTTTTCACCAACATATAATGCAGAAGAATCGTGGAATCAGGAATGATTATTCTTTCAGCAGAAGAGTGGCTGATATCCCTTTCGTGCCAGAGTACATTATTTTCTAAAGAGGTGATTGCATTACCTCGCAGAATTCGTGCAAGTCCACAAAGCCGTTCACAAAGAATTGGATTTTTCTTATGAGGCATCGCAGATGAGCCCTTTTGCCCTTTGGTAAATCCTTCTTCAACTTCGTGAATTTCTGTTCTCTGTAATCCTCGTATCTCTGTGGCAATTTTCTCAATTGTGCTTCCTATAATAGCCAATGTTGTGATATATTGTGCATATCTGTCGCGTTGAATAATTTGTGTTGAAATATTTACAGGTTTCAATCCCATTTCTTTGCAAATATACTTTTCAACAAATGGGTCAATGTGTGCATAGTTGCCGACTGCACCTGAGATTTGTCCAACTGCGATATTTTCAATTGCAGATTTGATTCTTTTGATATTTCTCTGCATTTCATCAAACCAGAGAGCGAATTTCAGTCCAAATGTTGTTGGCTCTGCATGAATTCCGTGAGAACGACCTATACAAAGGGTGGCATTGTATTCATACGCCTTCTCTTTCAAAATTTCTGAAAGTTCCTCCATCTCTGTTAGGATAAGCAATCCTGCCTCTTTCATCAAACAGGAATTGGCAGTATCCACAACATCTGAGGAAGTCAATCCTAAATGGATAAATCTTGAAGAACTGCCGACATATTGAGCAACATTGGTGAGGAACGCAACTACATCATGATTCACTTTCTTCTCAATTTCATCTATTTCATCAACTTTGAATCTTGCTTTTGATTTGATATTTTGCAAGTCATTATCAGGAACTAATCCGAGTTTATTCATTGCTTCACAAGCAGATATTTCAATTTCCAACCATTTTTTGAATTTATTCTCCAAACTCCAGATTTTTGCCATTTCCGGCAATGTGTATCTTTTTATCATAATCACTCCTTTAACCACGAAGGCATAAAGAACTCAAAGATTTTTTTATTTGATGCCATTTTTTTTATAAGTTGTAATTTCTATATTATTTGGTATTTTAAGATTGAAAATCTCATCTTTTAGTTCGCTAAAATTCCAACCATCTATCCACAAACTTGCAACCTCTTTCTCATCGTGAAAAATAATCAGATTATATGGTAATCTGTTTCTGTAATCCTTTAGATTGATTTTGATGTCCTCTTTTTGTATTAATTCCAGATTGAATTTCTGGTCAAAAAATAATTTTGCTTCAGAAGAAACAGGAATAATGAATTTCTTTTTTTCTTTTTCAATTATTGAAACTTTTCTTATTATTCTATCAAAGTCAAGGTTTATATTTAATTCACTATTTGGTTCAAAAAGATAAAGTTTTTTTTGGTCTGGAAGAAAAATTTGAAGGGAGTCATCATACAAAATTTGTGCTTTTGTAGATGGTGAAAGTCCCATCAAACCACCGCTA
>JACKQG010008371.1_pt1 | contig 10097 bp, 9 predicted proteins | sample 8237621 | NCBI WGS metagenome assembly JACKQG01 (sample SAMN15677084, study PRJNA649215) | marine metagenome | biome: marine; feature: Black Sea; material: saline water; isolation source: suspended particulate matter (SPM) from the Black Sea western gyre | collected 2013-06-09/2013-06-10 | depth...
GGCAGCGTGCAAATCGCGAACCGCCGCCGTAAGCAAAAGAATGTCGCCGGGACTCTGAAACGACCGCAGCACCAATCGCCTCATGGCACCGCCCCTTCACAAAGTGAAGACAGGCAAGACAATACCCGCACGTGAAGTAGGTTCTAGCCGATTCCACAGCCGCAAATGAAGGTACTCACGTGCAGTTTCCGGTGCCCCTCCGTGAGAATCGAATTACCCGATATTTGTAGCACAAACGGCGCACCTGTCAACCTCCCCGCTAGTGCGAATGTGTCGCCGTTCCTTTAGGAGTAGTTCCATGGGCCGAAGTGACCATTGCCGACCAGCAAGAGGTGAAGGCGAAAGCACGCGATTGAGAGCGGACAGCCGCTTCGAGAAGTTGCTGACATGGTGGGACCGTTCCTTAATCTGAGAGCGTGCCTTCCCTTGGTCCATTGGTGTCCGCATTAGAGCAGCTCACGACCGCAAACTCCAGGGTGCTAGCATTGCCAAGTTCAGCGCCTATTTCTATTTACGCGGACGCCCCTGAAACGCTAGTATGTGCAGGCTATTCTAGACGGCATACGTCGAGGAGTACCCCATGAATGGAATCGCACTGCTGCTAGCTACTGCAGTGATGGGCGTTGATTATGGTTGGCAACCGGATGCCGAGGGCCAACTCGAGTACATCATTCAAATCGAGCCGGTGACGTTGATTGCCCTTCGGGGAGATCGCGACATCGTCAGCCAAATTGATCCGTACGTCCAGAATGTACGACGATTCCGCATCCGCGTGGGGACCGAACCGGTCCCGCGCCGCGGTTTGCCGCCCAGAGAACCCTCGCAAGATGCCTCGCCACCGGCACCGCCGGGCGTCGAGTATGGCTGGCGGGTGGATCAGGGCCAAGTGGAGTTCATCGTGCAGATCTCGCCCGAGCGGCTTGAGAAGTTGAACAATGACGAGGAGATCAGCGGGCAGATCCCAACGGGCCTGCGAAATGTCGCGAGTATACGAGTCCGGTGCGGGACCGAGGCCGTGCCAACCGACGAACTGCCGCCCGTTTCCGGAGGAACATCGGGCGCTAACGCGGCGGTGGGAGATGGGCCTACGTCGGTTGACGCTGCAATGTCGACTGCCGGGGAATCGCCGGCTCCGGGCCAACCTGACGGGACCGCGACCCGCACTGTGCCTGACTTGTCCATCAGGTCGGGCGGGGCGAGCGAAAACACCAACGCATCGACCGAGTCCGCTACGGTGCCTCGCGAGTCCATTTGGCCGCCGCGGAGCGGGCAGTCCGATTGGCGCAACCTTCCTTTGACCGGAGCGTCAGAGGATCCTGCACGCGCCGCCGTCTCGGTGGGCGATGGCCAAACTGCAAATAGCGCAATGACCAGTCCGCCGCCGACCGTAGGCAGCGAAGGAAGTGCACGCGTCGGCGATCCGCGCCAGAGCATCGTGGATCGGGCGAGAGAGGGTCTTCTTTACCGGGAGACACCTCGCGAGGAAATCCCGCTGTCTTCGCTTCCCGTGCCTGGAATCGACACGAGCCAATCCGGCCCAATCGCCCGTCCCGGAACGTTCGATCGCGAGAGATCTGTCTACGGCCAAGGTTCGCAAGGCGTGGGTTTGAGCAATGGGGGCGCGACCGCTCCGCCCGAGGTCCCCAATCGCTTTGCTCCCAACGGGCCCGACGGACCTCCGACGGCTTACGCCCCCAATCCTCGCGACGAATTCGCGCCCCTGGCGTCGCAGCCGAATTCTCCCAGGCCCTCTTCGCCTTGGGCGGATCCAGGTGGCGTAACGCCGAATGCCAGTTTTGTCGCTAGCGCCAGCCGCGATCTAATCTCCGACTTCGGCACGGCTGCGGAGGACCGGGAATACTACGGAATCCCGGACAGTCTGGCTTCGGCTTTGGGCTACAAGCCGTGGCCCAACCGCGTGGTGAGCTACGACGTGGAAGTAAAGCCGGAGGCGGCTCCGAAGGACTTCTGGTCCAACTTGTCCAACTCGGCCAACGATCCGTCCTTGGCCTATCTGAATCAGGACGCCGATTCCACGGGGGGGGGCGGTCGATGGTGGCCCTTGACCCTGGCTGTCTTGGCCTTGTTTGCCTCGATGGGCGGCAATCTCTACATGGGTTGGATCGTCGCCGGTACCTACCGAAAGTACCTCGATTTGACCGACGACGTAGACGGAGAGGATCGTCACGAGCCCGCAGAGGACGAACCCGAAGAAGATTCGTGGGTACGGAGACGAAGCCGGCGCGAACGGAGAACGGCGGGCGTTTGATTATCCCGGCGGCGGTTTGTCGGACTCGTCTTTCTTCTTCTTTTCTTTGTTGTCCGAAGACGCCAGAAACGGCCCCGCGAAGGCATCGCAGACCACCAGTATGTTTAGCAGGCCTGCAATCATCGTGTATAGCGTGCCGAGTTCGAATTTGGCCTCCAACGTCTTGTGCCAGAAGGCCAATTCATCTTCGCTTTCGGGACGTACGGGCTGCTCAGGCGGCGCCATAAAGCCGTCGAACAGCGGTTCCTTCTTGTCCTTCTCGCGAAGGACTCGATTGGCCTGGACCAGCGCCGGCAACGCGGGCAGCCCGACGCCGACTTGGCAGAAATAGTGCCACCGTTTGTCCGTTTCGGTCCACGAAGCGTAGACCACGTGGCCCTTGCCGATGGTCAAGCCAAAGAAGTAGATCGCCAGGATCGATAGCATGAACAAGCCGCCCTTGAAGTATCGCCGCTGGTAGATGTGGCCTGCACCCGGCCACAGCCAAGCGAGAAAAGCAGCCAAGTTGGGATTGCGCAGGTCGATTTCGATTGTCTCTTCCTGACGCTCGGAAGCCTCTTCTTTGCCCATCGAAAGAACCTCTCTGGAGGGGTCACGGTTAGCGGAGACTCAATTCTAACCGAGTTTCGCTGCGATGCCAGAGCGGGTCACACTACGGCGTGGGATACCGGTTCGTGGTACGTAGGGCTCAATTCGTGATAGACGGACTCGACGGTGTCCGCGTCGATGTTCCCCTGCCCGTGGCCGGTGGCCGCCAGAAGGGCCAGTTCGGCAAACTGGCTCACAAACCGCGGAACTCCGCCGCTCAACTCGTGAAGTCGCACCACGGCTCTTTCGTCGAAGGCGGCCGAATCGTGGCCCGCGCGGGCCAGACCGCGTTGAAGATACTCTCGCACGTCGTTCTTATCCCACGGCTCCAGGTGGATACGCAACTGGGAAAGCTGCAATAAATCGCCGCCTAGCCGTGCCAATCGCGATGTCTCGACTGCCAGGATGACGGTGACCCGGTCTTGCTGCGTCTTCAGCAACCGCAAGACTTGAATCAGCACCTCGTGCGACGCCCCGTCCGAATCATCAAGAAAGAGGACCGTGGCGATGTCCTGAAGGTAGTTCTCGTCCAAGCGATCCGCGATCCGACGCCAGAGCAACAGGCCATCTTCATCGCCCGGCGGATTGGCTCCCAGGCCGGCAGCTAGCGACCAAAAAAAGCCGCGTACGTCCAGTCCCATCAGGTTCATCACGCATGCCGCACGGCCAAATCGTCGCAACTGGTCTGCAAAAATGGCCACCACCGTGGATTTCCCACTGCCCTCGCAGCCGGACAGGATGCCCAGCGAATGTCGCTGTTCGCACAAGAAATCCAGTCGCGCCAAAGCCTCTTCATGAGTGGGACTCGGGAAGAAAAAGCCCGCATCGCTCGATCGGCGAAACGGCGACCGGTTTAGACCCCAGTGAGATTCGTCCATAGTTTGGCACCATTTGCTCTAGATTCCGCACAGTCTTCCTAATCGGTAAAATCAGTAATCCACCTTCATCAAAAAACGGCCACCCAAATGAGTAAGAGATTTTTTATCGACATTCCCGTGCGGGGCGACGAGGCTGAGATCGCTGGGGCGGAAACGCAACACCTGATCAAGGTGATGCGTGCCAAGGCCGGTGACCGAGTGATTCTGTTTGATGGCAGCGGACACGAATACGCGGCCCAAGTGACGCGCATCGGCCGGTCCACCGTCGAATTTGCCGTGCTAGCACGGCGAGCAGTGGACCGCGAACTCGCCTTCTCACTGACCCTTGGGGTAGCGTTGCCCAAAGGGGATCGCCAGCGTTGGCTGGTCGAGAAGGCTGTGGAATTGGGGGTGTCGCAGATCGTCCCGCTGCGCACGGCTCGAGGCGTCGCTCAGCCTGTTGACCGCGCGCTCGCGCGGCTTCGTCGTACCGTTGTGGAAGCCTCGAAGCAATGCGGGCGGAATCGCTTGCTGGAGATTGCGGACCCACAATCGATCGCACAATTCAGCACGATGGCACCGGCTGATGCACTGCGGTTGCTGGCACATCCGGATCGGTCGGCAAGTTCCGTTGCTTCTGTGTTGTCACAGACGAGTGTTCGCTGCGTCTACCTGGCGATCGGCCCCGAAGGCGGTTTCGCCGAAGAGGAACTCGCGATTGTTCGGGACGGTTGGCAAATCGTAGACCTGGGCCCGCGCACGCTGCGGATAGAAACAGCCGCGCTCGCCTTGGCTGCGGTGTTTTCGTTGCTTGGTCCCGCCCAAACCGGCTAGTGCTTTGTCGATTCAAAGACGTGGGGTAAGCATCCTGCTTGCCAATGCCTCCACCTCGTTCATCGCAAGCTAGAAGCTTGCGCCACGAGAACGCGAACCCTAAATCTAAGAATTGACAGAGCACTAAGGTTGCTTACTCGCGTGGGCCCCCTTCGGTGCCTGCGGCCAGGGTGTCTCGCCTGGCGCCCACTCTTTGGGTTGCGTGGCGCGGACTTTGTCGACGGCTTGCTTCAGCCACTTCGGCGGGTTCTTGCTCTCTTCCAGCCCGTAGATGTAAGGCAAGGGCGGTTCCATGAGCAACGGTTTGTTGCCCAATGGTGGGCGTTGCTTGCCGACTTCCGCCAGTCGCGTCGCCAGTTTCTTGACGATGTCTGGGTGTCTGCCGGCGATGTCCGTCGTCTCGCTTGGGTCTTCCTTGATATTGAACAACACGTCGCCCATCAGCTTAAAGTCGCCACAGCGAATGGTCGGCAGGCGGACGCTGCCGGCGACTTCGAAGATGATCTCGTTTCGCGGACTGGGCTTGCCGCCAAACAGCATGCCGGTCATGTCGATTGCGTCGACCGGTAATTCCTGTTGATGACTGCCGCCGGCAAGCGTGATGAAGGTGGTGAACCAATCGGCGACGAACATCATGCCGTCGTTGGAGCTTCCGGGTTCCGTATGACCGGGCCAGCGCACCAGGCAGGGTACGCGCACACCGCCCTCGAACGTCGTGTTTTTCGTGCCCCGGTACGGCTTGCTCATTTCCTCCAGCACGGGCCCGTTGTCGTTGGTGAAGATGATCAGCGTGTTGTCTCTGAATCCGTGCTTGTTGATCGCCGAAACGATACGGCCAACGGCGTCGTCAAGGCACTTCAACATGGCACTGCGGACGTCGTGTTTGTCGGCGTAACGCGGTGGTTCGTTAAGCGGGCCGTGAACGGCGTTGAAGGGCACGTATAGGAAAAACGGCCGATCCGCGTTCTGCCTGGCGATGACGCGTTCGGCCTCCGCTGCAAACAAGTCGGTAGCATAACCCTCTTCCTGCAGGGGCTGCTGGTTCCGGTGCCAGTCGTAGACTGCGAAACGAGCGGGCGCGTTGTGTACGATCGTCTTTGTGTAATAGTCGATGCCCCAGGCGTAATGTCCGTACTGATGCATGAAGCCCTGCGCGATGGGCAAGTGTTCCTTCAACCACTCGCCGCAGTGCCACTTGCCGATCAAGGCCGTGAAGTAGCCCGCCTCTTTCAACGCCTCGGCAATAGTGCGTTCGTTGGTGTCCAGCGCGTGTATGCGTCGCGTGGGTTCGCCATCGTCGGTATGTGCGAGCGTTAGACCAAGTTTCTTCAGGTAGCTGGGCTTGCCGAAGTCTTCCGAACGCCAGTCCATCCAGTTGCGAAAAGCGTATCGGCCGGTGAGAAATGCGCCGCGCGTCGGGGCGCAGACGGAATGGGTATAGAACTGGGTGAGCCTGAGGCTCTCGGCCGCCAGCCTATCAATGTTTGGCGTCAGTTCCTTGTTGCCGCCGTTGAAACCAGGCTGCGCCCACCCCATGTCATCGGCGAGCATGAAAACGATATTCGGCCGCGTGCCGACGGCCTCTTGGGCATGGGATGTTATGGATACAAAGGAGACGATCAGCCCGCAAATGAAGATTGGCAAAGGTGGTCTCATCATGGTCGGCGTGTCTCGTAGCAGGTTGGCGAACTGTTGGAGTTCACGCTTTAGCGTGTCTTCTTTGGGACATCGCAAAGACAAAGCACGGTGAAGCGTGAACTCCAACAAAACTCGCCCTTACTTGGCTTCCTTGCTCCAATCCCGGCGCTGACGCGAGCTGGGGATTCCCATCTTCTGGCGATACTTCGTGATGGTGCGGCGAGCCACCTTCAGCCCGCGCTTGTGCAACTGCTTGACAAGTTCGTCGTCGCTAAACGGTTTTGTCTTGTCCTCGTCATCGACCACCTCTTGCAGCTTCAGGCGAATTAGGTCCCACGTTACGTCTTCGCCGGCTTCGCTGCGTGTGCCGCCAACGAAGAAACGTCGGAGTGGCAGGATTCCACGCGGTGTCTGAATCCACTTGTCGTCCACGGCTCGACTGACCGTCGTCACGTGTACGCCGACCTGATCGGCGATTTGCTGCATCTTCAGCGGTTCGATGAACTCGGGACCGTCGTCCAGAAAACGCTCTTGGTAGTCCACGATCGCCTGGGCCACTTTGGTCAGCGTGCTGCGTCGCTGCTGGATCGAGTCGATCAACCATTGCGCCGCGTTCAGTTTCCGCTTGATGAACTCCTTTTCTTCTTCGGTGGCCGTTCCATTGGCCAGACGCCTTCGGTAATATTCGCTGATGCGCAGGCTGGGGGTTCGAGCTTCGTCCACCTGGACCCGGTAGCAGCCATCGTCGTCTTTCTCGACGATTACGTCGGGGGTGACAGCGGGGACGTACGATTCGGCAAAACGTGACGCGGGTTTGGGATTCAGCTTACGTAGTTCGTCCCAGGCATCGTGAATTGTCTCGATCGAATAACCCGTCTTTCTTTTGATCGTTGGCAACCGGTTGTCGCGAAGATCTTCAAGGTGTCCCGAAATCAGGGTTTTCAACTCGTCGTAGTAAGGTATTCCGGGGATCAGTTGCAGTAGCAGGCATTCGCGCAAATCCCTCGCGGCGATACCCGGCGGGTCCAGCGATTGGACGATCTCCAAGGCTCGCTGTGCCATCACCAACAGCTCTCGCTCGGCGTGGGGCGGCAGCAGGTCATCCAGGCTCGTGCGGAAGTAACCGCCGTCTTTGGCGTCCAAGCAGGAAACGATACGCTCGGCCATTCGGCCCGTTTCCGGGTCCACGTCCATTTCGCCCAACTGATGCAGCAGATGGTCGTGCAGTGATTCAGGGCGATCAACGATGTTGGCCATCGCATCGTGCTTGCGATCGGCCGCTTCTGCCACCCGGTTGGCGGACGGCCGAGGCGCCTCGTCGAAGTAATCCGGCACCTCGCGGTCCATTTCGACCAAGCGTTCGAAGTCGTCAGCGTTGTCCTTCTGGTCGTCGACGACCAATTCTTTTTCGTTTTCGCTGGGCGCGTCCGGGTGCTCGACTTCCGCCGTCTCTTCATCCGGCATTTCCGGCTCCTGCTCCTGGAGCTCCAGAAGCGGGTTCTCGTTCATCTCTTGCTCGATCTTCTCCTGCAGGGCCATCACCGGCAACTGCAAAATCTCCATGGACTGGATCATTCGCGGTGCCAGCTTCTGGACCTGAACCTGTCGAGCTTCGAGACCGAGTGAAAGTCGCATCTTCCGACCTATTCCGGATGTTCTGTAACGCCTCTCTAAATGTACTTCTTCTTTGGGTATTCGTCGAACTGTTTAGAACTTTTGGCGTCCCGTCATGGCATCAGCCAAAACTTCTTTGTTCGTGTACTCCAGAATACTGCCGGGTGTCACGCCGCGAGCCAACCGGGTGACTTCGACGTGATACTCTGCAAGCAAGTTCGAAATATGCAGAGCCGTTCCGTCGCCTTCGACCGTCGGATTGGTGGCCATAATCACTTCCTCGAACTGGCTGGCACGCACTCGCTCGACCAGTGCTTCGATCGTCAACTGATCCGGTCCGATGCCCTCCAGCGGAGCAATCCGGCCCAACAGCACGTGGTAAAGCCCCGGATATACGCCCGATTGCTCGAGCGACATCAGGTCACGCGGTTGTTCGACCACGCAAAGCTGTGTTTGATCGCGTTTCGGGTCGCTGCAAATCGGACAGATGCGCTCCTCGGACAGGTTGAAACACGTCTCACAGTAGCGCACGTTCTCTCGAACGTCACGAATCGCATCGGCCAACGCGATCGCCTCGGCCTTGTTTACCCGCAGAATGTGATACGCCAGACGCTCCGCCGATTTCTTGCCGATCCCCGGCAACTTGGCGAACTCCTCGATCACTTTCGCAACGGACTCCGCCAATTGCGGCATGCTACTTTCCTTCGTCGCTGTCACCGCCCCCAGTAATTTGCGATATGGCCTCGTCCAACCCCGGTACGTTCAAGCCCTCGGTCATCGACCGCATGGCATCTGCGTGGAGTTGCTTTGCATTCGCTACCGCCTGATTTACCGCTGCCGGAACCAAATCCTCGATCATCTCACGGTCGCCCCTCTCGACGAGCGACGGATCGATTTTGACCCGCAGGACTTCACCTAATCCGTTGACCTCCACTTCGACCAAACCCGCGCCGGTGCTGGCAGTAGCGCGTTCGTTCTTGAGCCTCTCGTTCAACTCTTGTAGCTTGCCGCCCATCTGTTGGGCTTGCCGCATGAGTGATGCGATATTGCCTAGTCCTTTGAACATATGCTCCGTTCCGTTTCTAACTTATCGACCATTCATTCGCACGTTTTCTCGTTTAACCGCAAGCCGGAGGCGTGCGCGTCGGGCCGAGGGCGCGCACGCCTCCGGCTTGCGGTTAAACGAGCCATTCCGCCCAAAGGCGGGACGACGAACTTCATCCACTCCTTTTCTCGTCCACTCCGGTTACCTCGGCGCCGAATAACTCGATTGCCTCCTGGACAAGAGGGTCTTGTTCCACTTCGCGCATTTTCTGCCAACGGGCCTGAGCCGCCTGGCGCCGATCCACGCGCTGAGGTGCGACCTCGTCGGGTGCCGTAAAACTCACGCGGATCATTTGCCCCGTCAAGCGAGACATGACCTCGTCGATTTTTCGCTTCACATCCTGACGCTCACACCACTCTTTGTTATACGCCGCTTTCAAGTTGACGACCAGCGAGTTTGGCGCAGAAATTGCTATGGACTCGAAGCTTCCCCCCAAATCTGCGGTTACACCGCCAATCTCGTCCAGAGCCCGGCGCCACGCCTGCTCGGCCGAATCGGCAGTCAATCTCACAGGGGCAACCGGCGTGGAAACAGGTTGCGTGGCGGGTACCGCGGGTCGTTCTGCCGCAAGAGGCTTACTGGCTACCGCCTTTTTTTTTTGAACGGTCCGGTCTGCCATCTGGGAACTGGGGGCGCTGCCGGTGGACGCTCGCGCAGGCACGGCCGCCGCTGCCCCGCCTTGCCGCAATTGGGCGATCAACTGAGGAAGTTCATCCAAATCCTCCAGATTGCAGATGCGAACCAGAGCGATTTCGACCAGCGTTCGCACATGAGTACTCTGCCGCATTCGTGCTACCGACTGGTCCAGAATTTGGACGATGGCCAGAACCGTCTCCAGGCCGAACTTCGTTCCTGCCTCCTTCAGTTTCTCATGATCCGCCGTTGCCGTGTGCAGCATCAGGTCGGCATCACAGCCCACAATGGCAGCCATCATGTCGCGGAAATAGCCCAAAAGCTGTTCGGCCAATTGGCCCACGTCCACTCCATCGTGGACGGCCGTGTCTAACTCTGCCAGCGCGGCGGACGCGTTACGGGCAACCAAGCAGTCGGCGATCGAAGCGGACCTCGCCGCCGCGTCTGGCGAGGTCCGCTTCGATCGCCGCCAGTGCCGAGGGCACCTGCCCGGCGCGCTCGCCCGCGACGATCATCGCAAGCACATGGCCGGGGCAGCCTCGAAAACCCGACGCGACCG
>JACKQG010008372.1_pt1 | contig 10095 bp, 11 predicted proteins | sample 8237621 | NCBI WGS metagenome assembly JACKQG01 (sample SAMN15677084, study PRJNA649215) | marine metagenome | biome: marine; feature: Black Sea; material: saline water; isolation source: suspended particulate matter (SPM) from the Black Sea western gyre | collected 2013-06-09/2013-06-10 | depth...
TCTTGCGAATCGAGAAGGAGTTCCAGAGGACGCTTCGGGCGGTCCGCGACGTATCAGGCGAACGAGTCCTGTTGGCAAGGGATCTCGAGCTTCGGGCCGCGATCGAGCTTCGGACGCCCTATCTGGACGTTCTCTCGTATCTCCAGGTCGAACTGCTCGACCGAAAACGAACCGGTCGCGGACTCGATCCGGCGAGCGAGGATTCGGAGCGGGTCGAGCGGGCGATCCAGTTGACGATCAATGGGATTGCGGCAGGTCTACGCAATACAGGCTGAATGGCGATCGCGGACCCTGTGCCGCCGCGGTCCCTCAAGTCTCCGACTGCTTCATCTGCAACCCCATCGCCCGGGCGCGCGCGTCTTCGGCTTCGGGAATGAGGCCGTTCTGCATCAGAATTCTGGAAAGATTCGTGTGTGAGAGTGGGTCCTCCGGCTCCAATTCGACGAGTTTTTCGGCAGCCGCGATGGCATCCTTCATTTTTCCCTGTTTGGCCAGGGCTACGGAGAGGCCGTTCCAGGCGATCGCAAGCTTGGCGTCGATCTCGATCGCTTTTTGGTAGAGAGCGATCGACTCTTCGATTTGCCCCTTCACGAAGAGGCCAAAGCCTTCTTTGTAGGTCGTCTTGGCGAGCGACTTTTCTTGGGCTCCCGACTCTTGCATGGCGTAAGACTCCTTTGGACGTGAGTATACTCCCCGGGCGATGGAGATCCGGAAGCTCAAGGCCCAGGAAAGGCCGACTCTAGCCGGTATGCTCGATGCGTGGCGTCTCGCCGAGGGATGGACGGCCGGCGATCGTTTCCGAAGGCAGATCGAGTTCGATCCGGACTGGTCGGATGAGAATGTGTTCGTCGCGACAGAGCAGGAGCGCATCCTGGCCGGCGTTTCCATTCTACCTCGGCACTTGAAAATCCTCGGACACAACATTCCGACGGGTGGACTCTCGAACCTCTATACCGATCCCGACAGTCGCAGTCGCGGTGTGGCGACTGAATTGCTCGAACGGGTTTGCGAAGACATGCGATTTCGCGGGCTCGAATTGGCTGTGACCTTTCCGGGGTCGGGTTCTTCGTTGTCCCAATTCTTCGCCAAACGGGGTTGGCATTCGTGGGGCGGACAGCAGACGATCTTGCGCCGTGATTTGGATGCGCGTACCTCGAAAGCGGGCGAGAGCGAAGCCATCGAACTTCAGAGGATCTGGGCCGAGGATTATCGAGCGATTCAGGCGGTCAAATCAATTCATGCAGCTTACGGTGCTAGTCGCAGCGGGACGGTCGTGCGAAACGACGATACCTGGCACGCCTGTCTTGAACTGACGCCGGCGCCGAGAGAAGAATTCTGGGTTGCACGTCGCGGAGGACTCATCGTTGCCTATGTTCGCGCGTCGATCATAGAAGATGTGTTGACGGTTACGGAATTGGGGCGCTTCGAGGATGGCGCTTCTACGCTCGCGATTCTGGTCTCGAGTCTGCTCGAGCCGCGTGACGAGGACGAGTTGATCAAGGATGCCGCAGTCGGCCGGCTCAGTAGCGAGCAACTTCGTTCCTTCATGGTCCTGCCGACCTTCGACGACATCGGCTTGACGGTCGCGCTCGAACATCGAGGCATTCGCTCCCATCCGCTGGATGATGCGCCGGCAAGTTTTCGATGCGTCAACCTCATCGGAGTCGCTTCCCGACTCGATGTGGATCTTCTTCCGGAGGAGGATGGCCGGTCGTTCTTGCAGCGAATTCTGCCACCGGACGCGATGGTCTTCTGGCCGGCGGATCGCTTTTAGTGGGTCGAGATGCCGGTTGGAAGCAGCGCGAACGCGTGATGCTCGATCGTATCGAAGTGCGTGGAAGCCCAGTCCATGGCCGAGGGATTTTCGCACGGCGGCGTCTTCGCAGGGGCCAGAGGATTGGCCGATTCGAAGGCGAGAGAGCTTCCGCGGACGGTACGTATGTGCTCTGGATGATCGATGACGACGGTTCGGAAGTTGGGATTCGTGGTCGGAACGCACTGCGGTTCCTTAATCACGGTGATCGACCGAATGCGGAGTTCCTGGATGACGAACTCTATGTTCTTCGAAACGTGCAGCCGGGCGCAGAGATCCTGATCGATTATGGCGAGAGCTGGAAGCAGTGACCGTGTCGATATTCTTTCGATGTCGGCTCTGATTTCGAACCATGGGAGAAATGCTGGATATGAAAACGGTCAGTCGAACGATGATTTTTTGCATGACGATCGTTGTAGTGGGATGTGGCGGGCGCATGCCAGAAGACATCGGCGTATCACAGGGGAAGCTGGCTCCGTGTCCGGCCAAGCCGAATTGTGTTTCGAGTTTCGCCGAGGATGTGGACCATCAGATTGCATCGCTCACGATCACCGGAAACCCCGCAGCTGCGTGGAAGAAGTTACGGTCGCTCATCGAAGCGGACGGCGGCGCAGAGATCGTAAACGTGAGCGATGACTACATGCACGCCGTCTATACGTCGACGATCATGCGCTATCGCGACGACGTCGAGTTCGTACTGCGCGCTGCCGACGGCGAAATTGCGGTTCGGTCCGCATCGCGAGTGGGATACGGCGACATGGGTGTGAATCGCGGTCGCGTAGACGCGATCCGAGATCAGTTGGCGCAATAGGACGATGGTGGCAGAGACGAGTCGGACCCACTAATCCGGCTGGTCTCTGCGATCGCCGGGGCAGAGTAGAACGAGCATCGCGCCCTCCCCGCCCAGGCGCTTGGGCGCGGGTGCGAAGGCGAGTACGTGCGCGGCGCAGGGCGGGCTCGACAACCAGCCGGGCATTGCTTCACGAAGTACCGCACCGGTGTCCGATCCCCGACCGTGTATCACGATCACGCATTGCAGCCCTCTTGCCCGCGCGCTGTCGAGGCGAGCGGCGATGATTCGGCTCGCTCCCTTGCGGCGAAGACCATGTAGATCGATTTTCTCATCGGGTTCCGGCTCCCCGCGTTTGAGAGCGAGGAGCTTCGCGTCTTGGACACCCTGACGCGACGCAAGACGTGGCTCATCGAGGTCCGGAAATTGAAACGCGCCGCCGGCGCCGCTGCCGACCTTTTCATCGCGGTTGGCCTTGCCGCGAATGCGGGGCGAGCGACTGGCTGAATTCTTGACGCGTTCCGGTCCACGCCGAATATCTCTGGTCTTGCCGATCAGATCGGCAAAGCTCTCGCGGTCGTCTTCGCGGTCATTGCCGATCATCGGTTCTTCCGTCCGGCGATCCGCGCGGACGCTTCGTCAGTGATACCGAGCAACTTCATGGCCTTCCGTGTTGATCCAGCGTGGGCCAGCTTCAGGAGTCCACGGGGCCCGAGCCAGCGATGTGCGACGTATCCGGATCGCGCTACCCGTACGCGTGGGCTGACCCGACCCCTGAATATCTCGAGATCGAGCTTGCGATGGGTGAAGACGTGTTCGATATGGCCGACCGATTGCAGACCGCGAGCCTCGAGCCCTGTCACGTCGCGAAGGATGGGACCGACGCGATCCTTGCCTTCTTCGCCGGGGCCAATCTCTCCTCCCGGTAATTCCCAGAGTCCGGCCATGAGTCCTGTTTCGGGTCGGCGCGCCACCAGGATCTTCCCTTCGCGCTCGATCCATGCGGCGATCGCGCGCATGATCTTCGGTTTTGCCTTCCTCTTCTTGATCGGGAGATCCTCGGCGTCGCCACGGGCATTGGCGTCACAGTGTTCTTGAATCGGGCAGGCGAGACATTTCGGATTCCTGGGCGTGCAGAGCGTCGCTCCGAGTTCCATCAAGGCCTGGTTCAGATCTCCCGGACGGGGTCCCTGCACCAGTACGGCAGCGATCGACCAGAGATCTTCGACGACTTCTCTTGAACTGCTCTCTTCCCGAATTCCCAGTAGGCGTGCGAACACGCGGATGACGTTTCCATCGACTAGCGGTTCCTCACGATCGAAGGCGATGGATGCGACAGCGCCCGCCGTGTAGCGGCCGATGCCCTTTAATTCGCGCAGCTCGCTGACGGTCTCGGGGAGCCGACCGCCGTGGTCGGCGACGATCGTCTCGGCCGCGTGCTTCAGGTTTCGCGCGCGGGAGTAATATCCCAGGCCGGTCCACACGGCGTAAACGTCATCGAGATCCGCTCGCGCAAGACTCTCGACGTCGGGAAAGACCGCCAAGAATCGCTCCCAATAGGGAATCACCGTCTCGACTCGCGTCTGCTGAAGCATGGCTTCGGAAATCCAGATCGCAAAGGGATCACTCGAACGCCGCCAGGGCAGGTCGCGTCCGTTGGCGTCATACCAACGAAGTAGAGGCGATCGGATCTTCCGGATTCGACTCTCTGACGAGGCGGTTCGCGCGGCCCGGGTAGCAGCGAGTTTCATGGCTGCTTCATAGCAGGGATCGCAACTTTCCTGGTCGACCCCGTTCGAGCCGGTCGGGGATTCCCCAGAGTCTCGGCGAACCCGCCCGGGAGCGATTTTCGGCTGCGGACTTTCAAGAGGTTCTTTAAGTTATTGACAATTAATCAATTTTGATAAATAATCAGTTTCGTGACTCTAGACCTCATCTACCCCTCTCCGGCGACCGATCGCCGGGCCAGGCGCCGCGCCGAGACCCGCGCGCGCTTGCTCGCCGCCTCGCGCAAGATCTTCGTAGAACGCGGCTATCACGCGGCCAGACCTCAGGACATTGCCCACGAGGCGGATGTTGCTGCCGGCACCTTCTACACGCATTTTACGGACAAGCGGCAAGCCTTTCTCGCCTTCGTTGCCGAGGCAGGCGCCGAGCTGATGCAGCGAATCGCCGAGCATTCGGCCCCCGCCGACTTCAAGGGCAGACTGACCATGTCCCTGTACGCGCTACTCGAATACGACGACGAGAACCCGGGCGTGTTGAGCGCAGCATTCACGGATCCTGCGACGATCGATCGCGAGTCGAAACCAGTTCGCGGCATGCGCGAAGCCCTGGCGCAGATCTTGGCGCTTGGTCTCGAGCGAGGGATCAAGGACGGCCAATTTCGCTCTGATTTCGATCCCGACCTGATCGCTCATGCGATCGTCGGACTGATTCATCAAGGGTTGATCCACGGAGCAGCCAGCTCCGTCGACCGTGAAAATCTCGTCGAGCAAATCACACGCTTCTGTGAACTCGCTCTCATCGCACCAGCGCCCGACCGAAGTTCAACTCCCGCGCCGCCGTCAAGAGAGGACCCATCATGACGAAGCTCATCTTCAGCGAAGACGAACTCCTGCAATCAAATGACTATGCCGCCCCACAGATCGAAGCCGGACACCACCTTCATGGCGGTTTCGATGAGGACGGCAACTACCAATGTCCGCGAATGAAATTTCGCGCCCCGGCATTCGAAGCCTGGACACGCAAGCTCAAAGAAGACGGCGGGGAAATCATGGCCGCAGACTCTTCCCTGCTCGCGGGAATCCGCTTCCCCAGTCAGGCCCAGTCGAAGCTCATGTTGATGGAGGGTCTAGGCCAATCGTTCTGGAACGGCCTGACGATTACAGGTCGAATCGAGGCGCGCGGTCGCGTTCTGGCTGAAATGACCTTCCCGGACTTTCGGGATGTCGTCGTCGAAGACATTTCGGAGATGGCGTTGGGCCACCTCGGCAAAGGGCTCCTCAAGGCGCACGGACTCGATGAAGGCGGGGAGCCGGAAAAAGGCATCGGTGGACACGACACCATGTGGTTTGCGCTGCGAGACCTGGCATGCGGCAATACGGATTATCCGGAGCCCGTGATCCCCGACAACATCGGCCGACCCGAACAGGATCAGAAGGCGAAGCCTCCCATATCCGCGCCTCATGCGAGTACGATCTATTTCCTGCTGAATCTGCTCTTGATCGAATTTCGCGCAGAGCGGGGATTCGCTGCAACCGAACAGACGCTTCGTGACCCCGATCTCTTCACGGACCGTCGCGATGAGGCCGAGCGCGCAGCGAAGATCGTCGATCGCATCCGGCTCGATGAAGAAGTTCACGTGCACTCTCTTCGTCTCTACCTCGGGGAGATCCGAAACCTGACCTTCAAGACCACGGACGGTGGAACCCTTTCCGGCAAGGACATCGTCGATCCCTTCTGGGCCGAAATTTCCAGGTGGGCGACCGATGAGCAGCCGAAGCTCGCCGCCGAGCAACAGCGGAAGATCTACGAGTCGCGCATTCTCGCGCATCCGGATGGCGAGCGAATTCTTCGCGACTTCAACGCGCTCGAAGAAACCGGGTACGACGGGAACTAGCCAGAAGAATGGGAAGTATGCGCTCGAGGCGTATTCGATCGCCGAGCACGCGCGCACCCAGTGCATGGATCTCGACGCCGGCGCTTGCCGCTTCTCGTAGCGTTGCGGCGTATTCCGGGTCGATATCCTCCGCGGGTGACACGGTGTCAGCATCGGCTCTCTGCACGATGTAGAGGAGAGCGGCACGATCGCCGTCTCGTTTGTGCGCAATCAGATGTTCGAGGCGTCGCCGTCCCCGAGTCGTGACCGCGTCTGGGAACGCGGCTTGGCGGCCTTCACACAACGTCACGCTCTTGATTTCGAGCCAGCAGGGCTCGTCATGCGTGGCGTGTCCCGTGAGCCGGAAGTCGAGACGCGACCCCTCGGCGACGGAAACTTCAGATTCGATTTTCTCGTAGCCGGCAAAGGGGGAGTAGGCGTTCGCTTCGAGCGCGCGCTTTGCGAGCGCGTTGGCTCGGGCCGCGTGCAAGCCGACCCAAAAACGCCCGACGCGAATCATTTCGAGCGAATGGCGCAATTTCCGCTTCGGGTTGTCATGCGTCGAACAGCGCACGGGGGAGCCAGGTTCCTGGGTTCCCAACATTCTTCCAGGGTTTGGACAATGAACGGTGAGCTCGCGGCCGTCTTCGAGTCTGACGTCCGCGAGAAAGCGCTTGTAGCGCCGGATCAGCGTTGCTCGAAGTCGCGCTTCGATGGTCAGTGAGACGGGTGTCAAGTCGGCCATGAGTGTCTCGATTCTATCGGATGCGTCGAGAGTCTTTCCGGTCGGCGTTGGTCAATCGTCGTTGACGATTTATGACCCTCGCGCCACGCTCCATTCCATGCTCGATCGATTGTCTCGACTCATTCTCGTCCGTCACGGAGAAACCGAGGGTCAATCCAGCATTCGATATTACGGAGTGACCGATGTTCCCCTTTCGGAGTTCGGGCGGGAGCAGGCACTGCGCGCACGCCATCGGATCCCCGGAGAGACCTTCGAGGCGGTTTGGGCGAGTTCCCTCTGTCGTGCCTGGAAAGCCGCGCAGATCATTGCGCCGGGACATTCCGTTCGGATCGAGTTCGATTTTCGCGAGATCGATTTTGGCCGGTGGGAGGGGCTTACTCTGGAGGAGATCGAGGCGGTCGATCCCGTGCTCTTCGCGCAATGGCAGGAGAAAAGGCGGGGATTCGAATTTCCGGATGGTGAAACGCGTCCTGATTTTCGCAGACGAATCGAGCGTGGGCTCGCGAGGCTTCGCGCGACAGGGGCTTCGTCAGCCCTCGTCGTCGCTCACAAGGGCGTCGTGCGGACCCTTCTCGAACTCGTCAGCGGCCAGACGCTCGGACCGGAAATGCCCGAGCTCGGTGGAGTCATCCACGTTTCGCGCAACGCGAGCGGCGACTGGTCGACTGGACGACGCGGGAGTGACAGTTCCTGCGGTGAGGCGCCGGTCGGTATTCCGATGATTCAGAGCACTCCGTAGGCGAGCATCGCGTCCGCCACCTTGATGAAACCGGCGATGTTCGCGCCCTTCACGTAGTTGATGTAGTCGTCGTCCTTCCCTTGATCGACGCAAGACGTGTGAATCTTTTTCATGATGCTGAGCAGTTGTCTATCGACTTCTTCTCGAGTCCACGACAGTCGCATCGCATTCTGGGATTGCTCGAGGCCGCTTACGGCGACACCGCCCGCGTTGGCCGCCTTTGCAGGAGCAAAGAGAATCTTGTTGTTGAGGAAGATATTGATCGCCTCGAGCGACGACGGCATGTTCGCGCCTTCGGAGACGAGTTGGCAGCCGTTCGCAACGAGCATCTGGGCTTCATCTTCTTCGAGTTCATTCTGGGTTGCGCAGGGAAACGCGAGATCGCAAGGCACGCCCCACGGTCGCTTGCCGGCATGGAACTGCCCGCCCCACTTTTCCGTGTACTCGCTGATCCGGCCTCGCTTCACCGTTTTGAGGTCGACGATCCAGGCCAGCTTCTCCTCATCGATTCCATCTGGGTCGTGAATGAAACCTCCGGAGTCGGAGAGCGTGAGAACCTTGCCGCCGAGTTGGATGATCTTTTCTGCGGTGTATTGCGCGACGTTGCCGGCACCCGAAACGAGGCAGTTCATTCCCTTGATGTCACCGCTGCGGGTCGCCAGCATTTCGCGAGCGAAGTAGACGCAGCCGTAGCCGGTCGCTTCCGTGCGAATTAGCGATCCTCCGAATGCAAGTCCTTTGCCCGTGATCGTTCCGGTAAATTCATTCACCAAGCGTTTGTACTGGCCGAACAGATAGGAGACCTCTCGGGCCCCGACACCGATGTCACCAGCGGGGATATCCGTATTGGAACCAATATGCCGGTAGAGCTCGGTCATGAACGCCTGACAAAAGCGCATGACCTCGCCATCGCTCTTGCCGTGTGGATTGAAGTTCGCACCTCCCTTCGCGCCACCCATCGGCAGGGTCGTCAGTGAGTTCTTGAAGACCTGTTCGAAGCCCAGGAATTTCAGGATCGAGATATTGACGTTCTTGTGAAAGCGAAGACCGCCTTTGTAGGGGCCGATCGAGTTATTGAACTGTACCCGCGTACCGCGATTGACGCGGACGTTGTTGTCGTCGTCTACCCAACACACACGAAAAACGATGACTCTATCTGGCTCGGTCATGCGATCGAGGATGTGCGCGTCCTTGTAGGCCTGTTTGTCTTCGAGGTAAGGCACGACGTCCCGCGCGAACTCGTGCACGGCCTGTTGAAATTCCGGCTGACCGCGATTGCGGCGCTTGAGCCCACTCATGAAGCGTTCGAGGTATTCCTCTGCGTGAGCTTTCTGGGTCTTCGAGAGCGCCATCGTTTCTCCTCTATCTGAATCGTTCCAAATGCATTCCGTCCGTTTGCGGTGCAGTCAGTCCTCTTCACTCTCTCTAAGTTTGGCGAGAACACTGAAGTCTTCGAGGGTACTGGTATCGCCGGCCAGGTCTCGCCCAGATGCAATGTCGCGCAGCAGCCTTCGCATGATTTTCCCGGAGCGCGTTTTCGGCAGTGCGTTCGTGAAGCGAATCTCCGTCGGTCTGGCGATCGCACCGATTTCTTTCGTCACATGCTGTTTGAGTCGTGCGACCAGGGCGTCGTCGGCCGTCGTGGTTTCTTTGGGCGAAACGAAGGCGACGATTGCCGTGCCCGTAATCTCGTCGGGTCGTCCAACGACGGCGGCTTCCGCGACGTCGGGCGAGGAAACAAGTGCGCTCTCGACTTCCATGGTCCCGATTCGATGTCCTGAGACGTTCATGACGTCATCGATTCGACCCATGATCCAGAAGTAGCCAGCCTTGTCTCGATGGGCGCCGTCGCCGGCGAAATACGTCTCATCGTATTTGCTCCAATAGGTTTCCTTGAATCGCTTCTTGTCACCCCAGATGCCACGGAGCATTCCCGGCCAGGGATGTGTCACGACGAGAAAGCCGCCGCTCTCACCGTCCGGTACGTTTCCTTCTTCGTCAAAAATTCCCGCGTGTATTCCCGGGAAGGGTTTCGTTGCCGATCCGGGTTTCGTGTCGACGGCACCCGGGATCGGCGAAATCATGATTCCGCCCGTTTCGGTCTGCCACCACGTGTCGACGATCGGGCAGCGTCGGCCACCGATAACGCGGTTGTACCATATCCAAGCTTCGGGATTGATCGGTTCGCCAACCGAACCGAGCAGGCGAAGACTTCGCAAGTCATGCTTCTTTGGAAGTTCGTCGCCGAGCCGGATGAAGGTCCGAATCGCAGTCGGTGCGGTATAGAAGATCGATACGCCCCACTTTTCGATCAAGGACCACCAGCGATCCGGTCCTGGATGCGTGGGTGTTCCTTCGTACATGACGGTCGTCGCGCCGTTCGCGAGCGGACCATATACGACGTAGG
>JACKQG010008373.1_pt1 | contig 10094 bp, 12 predicted proteins | sample 8237621 | NCBI WGS metagenome assembly JACKQG01 (sample SAMN15677084, study PRJNA649215) | marine metagenome | biome: marine; feature: Black Sea; material: saline water; isolation source: suspended particulate matter (SPM) from the Black Sea western gyre | collected 2013-06-09/2013-06-10 | depth...
AAATATTTATAACAGGTATAAAGATATTATGTAGTTTTTTTACCATTGACACGCAACACCATCCAGATAATAATGCGTAATATTCGTATATCAACTGATGTTGATATGTATGTAAGTGCATGTTTTATATGAAATTTGATTTACATCTTAAATTAGACTTTAATCTATTTCCCCCACTTCAAACCAAAAAAGGAACATGTGATATGAGTTCTACAAGAAATTGTCCGAGGTGCTTTGGACGAGGCACTGATCCCAACGGAAATTATGATTGTAAACAATGTCGTGGTAATGGAACTATTCCAGCATCAGGTTCAAGTACATGCCCGAGATGTCATGGCACCACGACCGATCCTTCCCATGGGAATATGGAATGTAAACTTTGTAGAGGTAGAGGAACTTATTAAATTTCTTTACGGGTCTATATTAGGTCAATTATTCCCTGCTGTAAACGGCGGGGAAGTCGTTTGGTTATAATACAGGAGGATGGGATTATGGGGTTTTTTGGTCCTAAAATAGGAGAAATTGCAACTCATGAGGAGCTTGTAAAGTCGAAATACTTTCATGTGGACAACCGTAGGGATTATGCAGTGCGTCATGTAAAGTTTGTATATATAAGATGTTATCGTTGTTTTGGTACTGGTAAAAAAACAAAAGATGGTGGTGAGTTAAGTTTTGGTGAACAAAGACAGGTCGGTTATAGTCCACTCTTTGGGGTGGATACACCATCTCAATATTATCAATACAATGAGCCATGTGAACGAGGATGTCGTAATGGTAAATTATGGGAAGAAAAAGATGAAGTTAAGCGTTTGGAGAGTACAAATGGGCTGGCAGGAAGAGGACATGGATTTCCTGATGGGTTTAAAATGCGTTAAATGAAACATGGTGTTGTTGTGGAACAAAACATACAACATCATTAACATATTGTGAGTATGATATGGTAAATTATATAGCTAGAGTTATTATTATATATTTGATTGATTTTTACAGGGTGTATTTATCACCTTTAAAGGGATATAAATGTGCTTATGCTGTATCAGGTGGGAAGTATACTTGCTCTAGCTACGGCAGAAAAATTTTCTTAAGATTTTCTCCTATAGTTGCTATAAAACTACTGAGAAGACAATTTTTACGTTGTCACAATAGGGCATTAATGTTTAATAGTAATAGGGGGGTGTTAGTGCATACTGCATGTGGAGTCCCTTTCTGTTGTGGTCCAGACGGTTCTGATGGTCGTGGTTATTAATCTGCACCACCTCACAAAATATCCGATGTTTGATCATACCCTCCACCACACGATTACGCAACATAACATCTACTTATGTCGCACAATCTCACATCTACCAACTCTATCCAGAAAAATGTATCTATAGATACATTTTTTGTTGCTCCTCCATGAGACTAGAGGCGTTCCCCCTCTCACTCTTGTGAATTTTCCGTAGTCTAACACATCGAAGCAAGTTCTTTGCAAGCTGTAGTGTTGTGCTTTGTTGATATACCAACAAAATCACCATGAATTTTACCATATTTAGGTAGCCTGGTCACCAAATCGAGGTCTCCCCTCTCCAGCGCCGGACTTCAAAGTTCAAAAACTGGATTGTTTCTTGATGTTGTACCATCAAAAGTTTCAAATTTGTAGTGTGCATTACAAATTTTACTGAATCTGTTCAGCTTACAAAGTTTGATTTGTTTTTTGTAAGTAGATTTCCATGATTAACTTAATAACTATTACATATCAAAGTCCATACCTTTACTCTTTCCTCTGCCTCTTGATTGCCTTTTTTCTCTAAAACTCTTTAACTCTTCTTTGGTTCTATTGATTTTTTCATCTTGTTCAGAAAACCCTCTATCTATATCTTTACCTCTTTCACATGTTCTGTTTAGCATTTCCTCTGCTTGTTTAATTCTTACTTCTCGTTTAGAAAGTTTTATATCCTGCTCTTTTTCTTGTTCTTTAGTATATTTCTGTTCCTTATCATCTCTTGATAATGGTTTTACCTGTTCCCTTTGTCCCTGAGCTTGTTTGTACTGGTTTTGTTGATGTTTATATCTTTCTTGCTCGTGTTCGATTTTTTGATTCATTACTTTGAATTCATCGGTTAAACCGAGTGTAGAGATTCTAAACTTTCTATTAGTTTCTAAATCAATGAAGCCAACTGTTTTTTTGCTTCTGTTATCGAATTTAAGATTTTCTTTTTTTAAGGATTCAAAAAAAGCTTGTTTGGTTCTGGTGGTTTCAAATATATTTTTTAGAGCTTGTTTGACTCTTTCTTTTTGTGGTGGTGGTTTTCCTGTTCTTCTTTGGTATTCATGACCTTTTTGTGATAGTTTTTCTCCTTTTTCTTTTGTTAATTCTTTATTATTCACTAAATCTTTTTGTTTTAGTTCTGGGTATTTTTCTTGTACATGGTTATTAAATTCTTTTCTGAATTTTTCGTATTGTTTGTTTGAAAGCCATAATTTCTTACTTGAATCTTTTTCATTAGCTGAAAACATTATATGGTAATGGTAGTTTTTACTGTTATCTTTATTAATTCCTTCATGAAGTACAGCATATACTAGGTGGTTTTTTGCTCTTTTTTCTATGTATTCTTCTGTTATTTTTTTTAGTTTGTTTTTATGTTCTTCATCTGTTAGAGTTTTTGTTTTTGTTATTGAAAGGATGTCATGGTATAAAATTATACCGTTTTTTCTTTTGTTTATATTCTCTGAATTTTCTTGGAATCTTTGTTTGATGTGTTTTTCTTCATTTTTGTATATATTTTTCAAAACTCTATAGTGTTTATCAATTTCGCTTTTGTGCATATAATTAATAAGCTGACCAAAGGTAGCTGATTTTCTTGTTCCAAATTTTGTAATCATCTTGTTTCTTTCATTTTATATTCTATATATTCTTTTACCATTTTTTCTATTTCCAGGAAAGAATTTAATACTCTGTTTTCATCTACCACATGCTTTATGGTGTTACTATGATGAGCCATTTGGTTTATATTGTTTGCTATGTTTGATAGAAGGTTATGTAAGATTCTTACTTCGTAAGCAATATCACTTGTTAGAAATACATTCAAGTTTAAAATATCATTTAAAATATTGGTTGCAATTGTTGCTTCTTTTACTCCTTCTTTTTTTGCAAGTTTTGAAAGTTTATTTTTTATATTATCTGATATTCTTAACCATAAACGATTATTTAGTTTGTCAAAACTTTGTTTTTTTGTTCCTTTTTTTGATTTCAATCTTTGTTTTGCTAGTTTTTTTAAAAATTCTGCTCTGCTTAAATATTCATCTTGAGCTAAACTTTCAAATTCTTCCATTTCTTCAATGGATAGAGTTATTGTAATTTTACTTGTTTTTAATTTTTTATTATTTGCATTCATGAGTTTGTTTTTTTAAATTTTAATGTGTGTAATTCAATGTATTATTTTCTTTTTTCAAGTCAATGTTTTTTGAGGGGGTTAAGGGGGATTCCCTCCCCATTATGGGTCTCAGGGCTAGCCCTGACAAGATGCGATTTGGGATGACACTATCGAACGTTTGAAACGTTCGATAGTGTCAAATTGCGTTCTTGCTATATGTTACAACATCGATTCTGATTTTGCCACTTTTTTCGTCTTCAAGAGTTCCATATATTCCACTCACTGGGAATCTGGTTACAGATTTCATCAGTGGTGAGTATGTGGAGATCGGAGACGTGAAGTGTGAAAAGTCAGTGTTCGAGGGTGTAACAATTAAGGTCGGAGACCGCTACAAAATGGGTCAGTGGGTGGGTAAAAAGTAAATTTGCTGTGGAAAAAGAAAAAGATATAATGGTTTTGAGTTTCAAAGTGGTTTGGTAAAATTTCATAGTCTCTTCCCTTCTGGAAGCCTGTAAGGTGGGTAAATTCAAAAAACACCCTCTAGGAAGCCTTCTAAAGTACTTTAATGTGGCTAGGGTACATCTTGTCCTTTTTTTAGTTAAAGTGTCTTAGAAGCACCTTAGAACGCCGAGAATCGTTACATTCATCCAAAAACACACCCTCTTTTTTCTTTTTCCCCAGCAAGTTTGTTTTGCTCGTAAGGTTTGAAGTTTTTGTATGTGCTTGAAAATTATAAGGAAAATGTTGTTTGATTTGGTTATTTGTAAGGTACTCTTTTTTCTTTTTCCCCAGCAAGTTTGTTTTGCTTGTAAGGTTTGAAGTTTTTGTATGTGCTTGAAAATTATAAGGAAAATGTTGTTTGATTTGGTTATTTGTAAGGTACTCTTTTTTCTTTTTCGCTCCGCAAACGGGGTTGGTTTTGGGTTTTTGTTTTTTGCGATAGCGAAAAAAGCAGCAGGCAGGAAAGCAAAAAAACACCAACAATACATGTGAGATGTGAGGATTATTAAGAATCTTTCTGCTGCTGCTTTGTTTTCTTTGAAAACTTTGCTTTCTTTGGAGGTCGAAAAAACGGCTTAAAATCAAGCACTTGAGGGTCCAACTGCTACAAATTGAGGGTCCAACTGCTACAAATTGAGGGTCCAACTGCTACAAATTGAGGGTCCAACTGCTACAAATTGAGGGTCCAACTGCTACAAATTGAGGGTCCAACTGCTACAAATTGAGGGTCCAACTGCTACAGAAATTTTTTAGTGTTGCATTTAAGGGTTTTTTTGTTGTATTATTTGGTTATGAAATTTAACTGCTACAAATTGAGGGTCCAACTGCTACAAATTTAAATATTTGTAGAAAAACTTGAAAAAACAATAAAATAAGTTATTTTATAACTGATTTTATTGTTTTAATTTAATATAAAAATGGGGTATATTCATGTGTCAAACATAGATCAAAAAAATCTTATGGTTACTCAAGCTAATCAAGTAGCTTTAGCTAGTTACTCTTTAACTTTAGAAGAGAAAAGATTAATACTATTTATGACATCTTTAATTAAACAAACTGATAAAGATTTTAAAGTTTATAGAATTCCAGTCACTGAAATTATGGAATTCTTAGATATCAAAGGAAAAGATTTTTATTCAAGATTAAGAGAAATATCTAAAACATTAAGAAGTCGTCCTTTAAGTATTGAAAAGCCAAATGGTGGATGGATAGAAACAGGATGGATTTCTTGTGCGGAGTATATACCAAAAGGAGAAGATGGTTTAGAGTCTTCTTGTTTGGATTTATCTTTTGATCCTAAAATGAAACCATTTTTATTACAATTAAAAAGTCAATTTTTTAGTTACATGTTAGAAAATGTAGCAAATTTAAAAAGTATTTATTCAATAAGATTTTATGAAATTTTTGCAAGTTACCGCAGGCTAGGTTGTGTTACATTTGAAGTTGATGAGTTGAAAAAGAGATTATATATTGCTAATAAATACACAAAATATGATAATTTTAGAAAAAGAATACTTAATCAAGCTCAAAAAGAATTAAAACAAAAAACAGATATTTATTTTGAATATATAGAAGAACGTCAAGGAAGGAGAGTTTTTAAGCTTCATTTCACTATTTTTAACCAAGAAAACCCAGCAAAAGAAGAAATAAACAAAAAAACACAATCTCAACAAGGAAATATAAATCAAACACAGCTAAAAATAACACAATCACATACATTAACATCACCAAACCAACAAAAAGCAGAACAAGCCCTTACTCTTAATGGTGTAGATCAAGCAGGAATAGAGCGATTAATTAATTTATATGATCATCAACAGATTATTGAAAATTCTAACATCGTTTTAGAAAAATATAAGAATGGTAAAATAAAAAATCTTGCTTCTGCTACTGTTAAAGCGATTTCCGAAGATTGGAGGCCAAAATTAAGTCCATATGAAAAGAAACAAGAAGATAAAAAACAAGCTTTGATTGAAGTTAGAAAAAAACAAGAAGAAGATAAAAAAATAATAGAAAAGCTTAAAAATGAGTTTAATGAAAATAAAGAAACAAAAATCAACAATGTTTATAAAGAAAAAACAGATGAAGAAAAAAATGTTTTAATTAAAGAATTTGAGAACTCAATTAGCAATAATGATTACATAAGAAAAAACTATGAGAAAAATGGATTTAATGATTATGGAGTAAAAATTTTGTTTAGATTGTTTTTGTCAGAAAACTTATTAAAACCAAAAAATAATGATTTTGTTGAGTGGGTTAAAGTTAATAAAGGATTGAATGTTGTGAAAAATAAACATAATAATGAATATACGATAAACTAACCTTTATTAAACCATCCAAAAAAGGATTTCTTTTTTGTAGTTTCTGTTTGATGCTCTAAAAGACCTAGTGATTTTTGAAGTCCTGCCATTAATAAATTATTTTGTTTTTTCTCAGATACAGTTTCTTCTTGAATTTTTAAAGATTGACTTAATTGAGAGCTTAATTGTTTAATTTGTTCATTTAACATCATAATTTGTTCGTCTTTAGCTTTTAACTGTTCTTTATTTGTTTCTAATTCTTCTTTCATAAAACCAATTATTTGTTGATTGCTAATTTTGTTAACTTCTTTTTCTTCTGTCTCATTGTTTGAATCAGATTCATTAATCAAAATATACTGTATACCATCAATGGTTTCTGCCTTTAAAGAACCTCGTTTAATTCTTTTGTATGCAGATTGATTTGTTACACCAAATTTTTTTGAGTATTGAGCTACAGTTAGTTTTTCCATGTTTGTTTTCTAAATAAAGTAAAATTTAACATAAATATTTTGTTCATCCAACCCTGGTTTGACAACCCTTCCAACCCTACATCCAACCCTCTTTGAAATTCAAAATCAGTAGATATATTAGATAGTTATCCTGTTTTTAGGTATATTTTGTTCATGTTATATCCAACCCTGGTTTGACAACCCTTCCAACCTTACATCCAACCCTCTTACTATAAAATATTTTTCAAAATTCGCAAACTTTTTTTAAAGTTCGTTAAAGTAACTACATCCAACCCTGGTTTGACAACCCTTCCAACCCTACATCCAACCTATGTAAACAATACATAAATGTGTTAATAATTGCTTACAAACAAGAACTTACAAGATTTTGAATGTACATTTTATACTTGTATATCCAACCCTGGTTTGACAACCCTCATACAACCCTTCCAACCACCTTTCAAACCAGGTATTGAAAAAAATTTATCGGGATATCGAAAGATTTTGACATTTCTGTTTAATTAGATATGATGGCTGTAGAATATCTCTATAACATCAACTAAATATGAAAACCTTAGAAAAACAAGGGGTGTATTCAATGAATATCACAATTGCTGTTCCTGATGAAATAGGAAATGAGTTAAATAAACTTCCTAATCGAGATAGTTTAATACTCAATGATCTTGAAGAAGTGCTTGAAAGATATTATGATGAAAAAGAAGAGCAAGAATTTGATAAAGCTGTTATAGAAGCTCTTGAATCTGATAAAATACAAGAATTAATAAAGAAAGCTGCTGAAAGCCCACCAAAACCACATAATGTAATTAAAATATAATGGAGTATATAATTATAACAGAATCATTTAGAAAAACTCTAAAAAAGTTTAAAAAATATTTTCATGAAAAAGATATTGTTTTTGATATTAAAAGACTTATTGAAAAAGGTTTTGGAAAAGGTGAAACAAAATTAAAAAATGAAAACTATAAAGGTTTAGATGCTGATTTATTTAAATTAAGATTGAAAATCAATAATGTTGACTTCAGGTATATTATAGTTTGTTTCAAATCAAAAAATGAATACCTACCTGTGTTTATTGACTTAAAAAAAGGAAGATATGGAAGAAATTTAAGTTTTAACTCTGATAAAAAAACTGTGGCGATTATAAATGATAATCTTGAAAAAGTAATAATTGATTACTTAACAAGCACATCAGATAACCCACTTACAACATATTATGCAGTTGATGGAAATTAAATTTTTTAAATCTCAATCCTCCTAGCGATTTCGAGAGCCTGCCTTTTATCCACCCCTAAATACGCAGAAGTAGAAGCCACTGAAGAATGACCGAGAAGCTGACGAACCACTTCAACATTATTGGTAGCCTGGAAAATCAAACTAGCCTTGGTCCTCCTCAAACTGTGAGAGCTGTAATCCTCTGGATTCAATCTTGCCATCCCAGCCCACTTTTTCACAAGAGAACGGTAGTAGTTACGAGAGATTGGTTTTTGCTTACTCTTGCGTAACCCCGTAAACAGATAATCCCATAATAATTTCCCCTCCTCCTTAATCCACCTAGCTAAAGCATCTTGAGAAATAGGAGTAAGAGTAACCATGGTGCTGTTGCCGGTCTTGCGTTGTTGTATGGCAATTTCGGTCTTGATATCACCACTTAAACTATCCAACACATCAGAAACTTTCAATTTCAGCAAGTCAGAAGCCCTTAGCATGGTATCAACAGCCACACAGAATAGAGCCAGATCACGAAAATTCCCCTCGGCTCTCAAATTATCACGAATCAAACGCACCTGGTCCGGTGTGAACGGTTTTCTCTGACCTACAGACTTTCCTTTGTTCCATGGTTCAAATTCTACCATTTTTCACTCTCCAGGAGAGTCATTTTTTTCATCAAATAAATCCACGTTTTTGATAGTTACAGATATAAAAGCGTGGATTTATTGTATCCGAGAATCATCATAAAGTCAAATTTTTCTTTTCTATCATAGGTTTATGGGGTTTTGAGAAATGCACGCTTTTACAAATAGCGGGGATTTTTGTAGCCTCAAATATAGAATAAGTAGAATGTTTGCAGGTATATATTGACTAAGTAGAATAAAAATGCTATGTATTCTAACAATGGAGATGATTTTTTGGGGTTGTTAAATGGCTAATTGGAAGGTAGTTGACTTTTCTTGTAAAGTACGAAAATCAAAAGAAAAACTTGGTTTGAAAACTGATTTGGAATTAAGTCAGAAACTCGAAGTTTGTCATTCATTGATTGGTAAGTGGTTGGATAATAAAACCAAAAGGGTTAAGGATACGACAGTTGGTAAATTTGCTGAATTACTTGAAGTATCTACAGAAGATTTTCAGTATTTACCATGTAATCAACTTTTTAATTACAAAAGAATAAAAAACATTTCATCATTTTGTTTTAACTCATTTAATTTATCAAGAGAAGATACTGTCAATTTATTTACTCGTTATGCAGGCTATCATATTTTATATAGATATATTTCTGATGGAAGAAAAATTATTTTGTGGGAAATAATTAATGTGCATTCATATGATGAAGACAATAATTTAATTAGAATCAAAAAAGAAAGTCATTATAATTTTGAAGGTTATTTATTTCAAGCAAGAGAAAACTGTATACATTTATTCTATGAGGAAACAGGTCGGTTTGAAAATGTCAGTATGGCAATTTTATGTAATGATATAAACTCTAACAATGGTAAGTTTTTATATGGTGTTTTAACAGCACTATCTAAACATGATTTTCCTTTTGCTTCTGCTTGTGTGCTTGAAAAATGCAGTAGTATTGAAGAAGTTAATAGTAGATTAAAAATAGATTATCAAAAACAAAGTGCATTACATGGTATAGAAGAGTATGATTTTATAAACAGAGGAGAAGTAAATAAACAAATTTTAAAAGCTCTTAAATGTAATAAAAACACAGAAAGATTTATAAAGTCAGAAAGAAGCAATAAATACTTTACAGATTTAAACTCTAAATCTTGTAAAAGGTAAATAACATGTTAGCACAAACTAAGAATAATCCAAATAAAAAAACAAAAAAGGTTGACAATAACGTAATTCCACTTAATGTTGATATATATTTAAAACATATTAATTTTGGAATGTTGGGTGAATTAAATAGAAAAAAGCTTCAAAGTGCTAACAAAGAAGAGCTTATAGGAATAGTTGAGAGTTTGGTTTTACAGGTTAAAAAACTTACCAATGAAAAATTCATGGCAGAAAAAAACAGGAAACCAGCTCTAGAAAAATCAAGAACATACGGTGCAAAAGCCAAAAAGGATAAAGCTAACAATTTTGCAATAAAATTTGGACCAAGGATACAAAAAGAGAGAGATAAAGGATATAGCTACCAAAAAATAGCGGATATGTTTACTCTTGAAAAAATAAAATCTCCATATAAAAATGGAAGTGGATTATGGCATGACACAACCATAAGAAATATTTATAACAGGTAT
>JACKQG010008374.1_pt1 | contig 10092 bp, 10 predicted proteins | sample 8237621 | NCBI WGS metagenome assembly JACKQG01 (sample SAMN15677084, study PRJNA649215) | marine metagenome | biome: marine; feature: Black Sea; material: saline water; isolation source: suspended particulate matter (SPM) from the Black Sea western gyre | collected 2013-06-09/2013-06-10 | depth...
AAGGCAACGGGTTTTGGTCCCGTGACCGGAGGTTCGAATCCTCCCTCCCCAGCCAATTCTTTTATACTTATTTCTTTGCTACAAATAACCTAAATATATCAATAAGTGCAAGGTTTTTTTCTTTTTTAACAACCATACCTGATTTTTCTATATTTTGTCTAGTATTTCTATTGATATTTACACCAGTTAAAAATTTTACCATTGGATTAAATAAATTCTCAAAGAAAACTATTATCTTGTTTTTAATGGACTCTCCTCTTAACGATTTACTCTTCTTACCAACCAGACAATTAAAAGTATAATTCCAACAATTATTGCTACAATGAAGATAAGGATAAGTATTATCCAGATAAATCCTTATCCTCCAAAGAAACCTCCATCATATTTGGCCACACTATCAGTTCAATTAACTCCTTAAAATAAAAAATACTTGTAATTATAATATACTATAATTACAGTATTAGTAAGAATTAATTATTAGTAAGAGGGAAAGTGATGCTTTCAAGTTTTTTTATAGCCTTTAGAGAAGGACTGGAAGCTTTTTTAATAGTCGGAATAATTATAAGCTATCTCTTTAAAATAGGTGAAAAGAGATATATAAAACATGTAATTTTTGGAGTAATATTTGCCATAGTTTTAAGTATTGGTCTTGCTTATATCTTCGATCTTTTATTTGGCGGGCTTGAAGGCAAGGTAGAAAAGATTTTTGAAGGCTCGGTTATGCTTTTGGCAGTAGTAGTTCTGACTTATATGATATTCTGGATGAACAATCAGGCAAGAAGGATTAAAAGTGATATTAAAATTTTAGTAGAAAAAGCCATAAATAAAGGAAGAATTTTTAGTCTGTTCTTTTTGGGATTTATTGTAGTATTTAGGGAAGGTGCTGAAACAGTTTTATTCTTTAGAGCTATTAGCTATCAGATTGGTTCAAGAGAGCTTATAATAGGTGGAGCTATTGGGATAATATCTTCAATTGTTTTAGCTTTAATATTTTTTGTCTCCACCATTAAAATTAATCTATCCTTGTTTTTCAGGATAACTGGAATACTCATAATGCTCATAGCTGCAGGGCTACTTTCTACAAGCATACATGAATTTCAAGAAGCTGGAGTTTTACCAATAATCAAAGATAATATATATGATATCAGTCATATACTAAGTACAGATAGTATTGCTGGAGGAATATTAAAATCTCTGTTTGGCTATAATCCATCTCCTTCACTGCTGGAGATTATAATATACTTAACATATATTGCCGCTATTATTATTTTAATAAGAAGGTTTTTTCTAAGATTGGATAAACCTAAGATAGAGCTAAATCAAAGTTAAAAACTCAATTCTGGTATAAAAATATCTCCATCTAACCTTATAATTCTGGTTCTAACTTTGTCCACTGTCCCCAGCCACTTAAGACAATTACGTTGTGGATATCTTAATGATTAGATTTCTTTAGAAATTAAAAGATATTTAAAAATTAGTAAAAAGTATATACTTAGAGAAGTTAATTCCTTTTATTTGGCTATAATATCAATACCTTATAAGGAGGTAAAAATGGCTGAAAGAAAAATCACATTCCCCTATCTTCGTAGATTCAACGGTGTTATGGCCGGGCTACATTTTGTCCAGGCTATGTTGATGCTGGTATTGGGACTTGTTATAACCAATATCAGAGATTTCAAACTACCAGTGACCTATTATTTCCAATCTTTTGATACTGAAAATATGAGATTATTTGTAGACTCGGAAGTGATAGGCTCCATACCTATTGGGATAGTTGTCTCAATCTTTCTATTTTTATCTGCTATAGCTCATTTTCTGGTAGTACTCCCCAGGGTAAACAATTTCTATAATTCAAGACTACAAAAAGGAATAAACTATTTTAGGTGGTTTGAATATGCCTTAAGTTCATCGGTTATGATAGTTCTTATATCAATGCTTTTCGGAGCTAAGGATATAGGTACCATAGTAGCTATTGTAGGACTTAATGCTACTATGAACCTTTTGGGTCTTATGATGGAGATTTACAATCAAAATACTGAAAAGACCAACTGGACAGCTTTTATAATTGGTAGTTTTTCAGGAGCTATCCCCTGGGTAGTTGTTCTTCTTTATTTCCTTGGTTCAGCAGTAAAGACTACAGGTGTACTGGAACAGGTTCCCTGGTTTGTTTATGCGATATTTGGAACTTATTTTGTTCTGTTTAACCTTTTCCCTGTTAATATGGTCCTGCAATATAAAAAGATAGGTAGATGGCGTGATTATCTATATGGGGAGAGAGGCTATATAATCCTTAGCCTGGTAGCAAAATCTCTTTTGGCTTGGCTAGTGTTTGCCGGAACTTTGCGACCTGTTTAAAAAATATTATTTTAAAGTAATAATATTATAGGTTTATTGTTTGAATTACATAAATATAATAGTGCACGCAGTATTCTGGTTATTTGGTTTCTTCATACTTTGGAAAATTCCAAAATGTAATAAATCCAATGGAGATAATAAGGAAAGCAATTTTTCTATTTCTGTTATAATCCCTGCCAGGAATGAAGAGAAAAATCTAGACAACTTATTTAATTCGCTTAATAATCAGTCTATCAGAGTAAAAGAAGTAATACTGGTAGATGATAATTCTACTGACACAACACCTGATATAGGAAGAAAATATAATGCTAAAGTAATCAGCTTAAGAAGTTTGCCTAAAGGCTGGGTTGGAAAATCCTGGGCTTGCCATAATGGAGCTAAAGTTGCCACTGGTGATTACTTTCTCTTTTTAGATGCAGATATTGTACTCAAAAATAATGGTATTGAAAATATATTGTCTTGTTTGAAAAGATATCAGGGAATAATTTCCTTGCAACCATACCACAAGATAAAAAAAATATACGAAAATCTATCGCTGTTTTTCAATATAATTCTGATTGCAGGAATGGGTGCATTTACTCCCTTTCAAACCAGAATAAATCCAATAGGTGTTTTTGGTCCTTGCTTGATATGTAAAAGAGAAGATTACTATAAAATAGATGGCCATAAAAGTATAAAAGGTAAAGTAATGGAGGATATTGAAATAGGTAAGAAATTCATAGAAGCTAAAATCCCCGTATTTTGTCTGAGGGGCAAGGGTACCATTGATTTTAGAATGTATCCTGGTGGGTTTATAGAAATGATTAAGGGCTGGTCTAAAGGTTTTGGAAGCGGTAGCCAGGCCTATACTGGAACTGATAATAGGCCTTATTGCTTACTTCTTACCGCTGTTTGTTCTTATGACCTTCATCTGGGCTTTCGCCAACCTGCCCATAGTTAAAGAGAAGGTTAATGGGAACATTTCTTCACTGCTGGCTACCCCACTCAGTCCTAAAGAAATCTGGATGGGCAAAAGTCTGGCTATCTTCCTTCCGGGATTTATTATTTCTTTAGTCTCCACACTGATAGTACTGCTTACAGTAAATTTTATTACCATAAGACCTGCTACCGGAAATCTTTTCCTGCCGGTTCCGCTTCTGCTCACCAGCCTTCTTGTCAATCCCCTGTTGTTTTTGGGACTGCTGCTGTTTATTGTTCTTTTCTCTCTGGCAAAAAATCCTGATACAGCAATAACACCATCCTTTATAGTAGGGTTCGGCCTAATGACAGGAATACCGCTGGGAGTAGCCACTGGAGACATCAACCTTGCTTCCTGGTCTTTTTTTTTATGGTATACAGTGGGAACTGCGGTTTTCTGGGCGGCGGTCTTATTTTCTTCCCGCCTTCTTACCAAAGAGAATATCGTCCTATCGAGCAAAGGGGATTAAATTTAATTCGTAATGACCAACCACTTCAGACATCTTTGTCGTTTTTGGGATATACAGTATAAGTAGTATTATATAGCAAAATTCTATCTGGAAATAGAATTAATCCTTAAAGAGTGTTTTTATTGACGTTGCCCAGTCTGTTGCTTTTTCTATTTCACCATTAAATAATGGGCCCTTAGTCCTTTTAACCAAAAATGCTTGTGGCTTAACAACGATTTCAGCACCCGCTCTTTTAAGTTCTTTAGCTATCTTTTTGGAAGCATCCCCAGAAATAAAAAGTTTTATTCTCGTATCAAAAGTTGCTGCCTTAAGACCTTTCAGTTGGTCGCTGCTCAGGCCTGCCAAAAATTTCTCCATTTTTTCAGATGGCTTCCAACCAATAATTGGACTACCAACAACAAGCAGATCGATCCCCTCTAGTTCATTTTTATTAAAATCAGAAACTGATAGTACTTTTACGTCTTTTCCGAGTCCTCTTGAAATAGTTTCAGCAATTATTTTTGTATTTCCAAAATTTGAATCAAATATGACTAATGCTTTCATAATTTACTCCTCCTCCTTTAATCCGATACTTTTATTCATTATATAGAAAAATAATATATTTATGTATTTAAAAATATAATTCAGGGATAGAAATAATCTAATTGATTTCTCTTAAGAAAATTTAGAAAGTGACTCTTATTTTTTACGATATATATCTTTACAGTGTCGAATAATACGCAGCTGGATTTCCTGATCAACTATATCATAGCACAGCCTGTAATTTCCGATTCTAAGCCGCCAGCGGTCAAACTCTACATTAGTTAACTTCTTTAAATCTCTGGCAAGGAAGGGATCTTGTTTAAGCTTCAGGAGAGTCTTATAATCCTTTTTTAGCCTGTCAATTATAATTTAATATATTATTGTTGTCCAAAGTGAGGTATGGTGGGTGATATTGGATTTGAACCAATGACCTCTGCGATGTCGACGCAGCGCTCTAACCGGCTGAGCTAACCACCCGTGTTTTTAATTTTACCAGAGTACTGAAGCTTAAGTCAAAAAGGCTATTTTCATTCATTCTTTCTTGCTGTAAAACTTAGAATTATAAGATAAATTATTAAGAAGATACTAAAGATTGCTCCAGGGACAGATGTCTTTTCACTGAATAGGCTGAGTGCAACAGTCGCTGCAAAAGGGCTATTTTTTGTTGTACCAAAAAGAATAAGGCTTTTTCTCCTTGACAGTATTTTTTTTTATTAATAGAATACTACTAATTAAATAATATAAATAGTATTAATAAAAAGAGGAAGACTGGATTTGAGGATTTCTACAAGAGCAAGGTATGGGCTGAGATTAATGATAGAGATAGCAGCGAATTCCGGGAAGGGCCCGATATACTTGAAGGAAATTGCCAAAAATATTGATGTATCGGAAAAGTACTTAAGCCAGATAATAATGCCGCTTAAGGGGAAAGCCCTTATAAATACCTATGGTGGTGCTCATAGCGGTTATATTTTGGGCAGGTCTTCTTCAGAAATTAAATTAAAAGAAATTGTAGAAATTTTGGAAGGAGATCTGAATTTAATTGATTGTGTGAATAATACTTCGGTCTGCAGTAAAGTACATACCTGTGTAACCAGAGATATCTGGGCCAGGTTAGGAGAAAGGATTTCAGAATTTCTTAATTCTTTCACTCTGGAGGATCTGGTAAGAATGCAGAAAGAAAAGGCTGAAGATATGGTCATGTACGGAATATAAACATAAAAAAGCAGATTTTATAAAAAACATTAATAATTTTATTTAATAGATAAATATTTTTAAAGAATGCTTAGATAATAAATTTAAAAAAGGAGCCGGATATTATGAGTAAGCTAGATTCAAAATTAAAATTAGATACACTTTTACTTCATGGAGGACAGGTACCCGATCCTACAACTGGTGCAAGGGCCGTTCCTATTTATCAGACTACTTCTTATCAATTTAAAAGTACCGATCATGCTGCAAATCTTTTTGCCCTGAAGGAATTCGGCAATATTTATAGCCGTATAATGAATCCTACAAATGATATACTGGAGAAAAGAATGGCGGCAATTGATGGTGGAATAGGTGCTCTCGCTGTTGCAAGCGGGCAGGCTGCTGAGACAATAGCAATTTTAAATATTGCTCAAACCGGTGATGAGATAGTTTCAGCGGACAACTTATACGGAGGGACATACACTCTTTTTAATAATACCCTGAGGCGCTTTGGAATTGATGTAAAGTTTGTGAGGTCAGAAAATTTAAATAATTTTAAAAAAGCAATCACCGGCAGGACAAAGGCAATTTATACTGAATCTATAGGTAACCCGAAATTAAATGTTGCTGACCTAGAAGAGCTGGCAAAAATTGCACACCAAAGTGGAATTCCGCTTATTGTTGACAATACTGTTACCCCATATCTTTTAAGGCCCATTGATTATGGCGCAGATATTGTAGTTTATTCGGCAACCAAATTTATAGGGGGCCATGGAACATCAATAGGGGGCATAGTTGTTGATTCCGGTAAATTTGAATGGACAAATGGCAAGTTCCCTCTGATTGCTGATCCGGATCCAAGCTACCATGGAATGAATTTTGTAAAAGAGTTAAAGCCTTATGGAAATATTGCGTATATTATCAAAGCAAGAGTAAATCTTCTTAGAGACCTGGGGCCATGTCTTTCTCCTTTCAATTCGTTTTTATTTTTGCAGGGATTAGAAACTTTACACCTGAGAATGATAAGACATTCAGAAAATGCTCTTAAAGTGGCTCAATTTCTTGAAAAGCACCCCCGGGTCTCATGGGTGAATTATCCAGGTTTGGATTCCAGCCCGGAAAAAAATCTGGTGGATAAGTATCTGCCCAGAGGAGCGGGCGCTATTGTCGGATTCGGAATAAAAGGGGGCCTTGAGGCAGGGAAAAAATTCATTGATTCGCTTGAATTAATATCCCACCTGGCAAATATCGGTGATGCAAAAACTCTGGCAATTCATCCTGCAAGTACTACCCATCAGCAACTTTCTCGCCAGGAGCAGAAATCAACCGGAGTAACACTTGATTATATCAGGCTTTCGGTGGGTATCGAAGATATAGAAGATATTATTTCCGATATTAAGCAAGCGTTAAGATGAGATAAATTATTTCATTAAAGTCTGGAGGATAAATTTATGGGTAAAATTTTTAATGATATTACAGAAACAATCGGCCGTACACCTTTGGTTAGAATAAACAGATTGGCAGATGGCACAGGTGCTACAGTACTGGCAAAACTGGAATCATTTAATCCGCTTTCAAGTGTAAAAGACAGGATCGGAGTTTCAATGATTAATGCTGCTGAAAGTGAAGGTTTAATAAACAAAGATACAGTAATTATAGAGCCTACAAGCGGAAATACCGGCATCTCACTGGCTTTTGTGTGCGCTGCCAGGGGATATAGATTAATTCTTACTATGCCTGACACAATGAGTTTAGAACGAAGGAAGCTTCTTACCATATTCGGTGCTGAGCTTGTCCTGACGGACGGTTCAAGGGGAATGAGAGGGGCTGTGGAAGAAGCAGAAAAAATTCAGAAAAGTATCAGAAATAGTTTTATGCCCCAGCAATTTAAAAATGCTGCAAATCCTGAAATACACCGGAAAACAACCGCTGTAGAGATATGGTCTGATACTGGTGGGAGTGTGGATATGTTTATTGCAGGGGTAGGCACCGGTGGAACCATTACCGGTGTGGGAGAAGTTTTGAAGCAAAAAAAACCTTCGGTTAAAATAATAGCAGTCGAGCCGGCTGATTCTCCGGTTCTTTCGGGAGGCAGTGCGGGGCCGCATAAAATACAGGGTATTGGAGCAGGATTTGTTCCGGAGGTGTTAAATACCGGTATAATTGATGAGATTATCCAGGTTTCTAATGAAGATGCTGGTAATATGACCCGTAAGATTATAAGAGAAGAAGGGATTCTGGCGGGTATATCAAGCGGAGCTGCGATGTGGACTGCAATAGAAGTTGCAAAGCGCAGGGAATCAGCCGGCAAGGTTATTGTTGTTATTTTACCTGATACAGGTGAAAGATATCTTTCTACCTCGATGTTCCAGAAGCAGTAATTTCTTTAATTTTATATAAAATAGATACAGGTGAGCGAATATGGCAAGTGGAATAGGAATAGTTAATACAAAATATTATAATTTTGCCCAGCCTCCGGATGGAATGACACTGGAGTCCGGGAAGAAACTTGACCCCATTACAATTGCCTATGAAACATACGGCAGATTAGACAAGAGTAAAAGTAATGCGGTTATGGTTTTGCATGCCTTATCTGGGGATGCTCATGTTGCCGGATTTCATAAGGGAGACGAAAAACCCGGGTGGTGGGACAATATGATAGGTCCGGGTAAAGCTTTTGATACTGAAAAATATTTTATTATATGCTCGAATATTATTGGTGGATGCAAAGGGAGTACGGGTCCATCTTCATTGAATGCAGAGACAGGAAAACCTTACGGTCTTGATTTTCCAATAATTACGATCTCTGACATGATAAACGCGCAAAGGTATTTGATTGATTATCTGGGAATAGACAGGCTGCTGTGTGTTGTGGGAGGTTCAATGGGAGGAATGCAGGTTATGCAATGGGTCGCTTCTTATCCGGATAGAGTTCTATCAGCTATTCCTATAGCTACAGCATTAAAACATTCTCCGCAACAAATTGCGTTTAATGAAGTGGGAAGGCAGGCGGTAATGTCTGATCCTGCCTGGCGCGGTGGCAACTACTATGGCTATAGCCAGCCGGAGAATGGTCTGGCTCTTGCACGGATGATTGGGCATATAACTTATATGAGTGACGAGTCTATGGAGAAAAAATTTTCAAGGAAATTAAAAAATGGCATTTATAATTTTTCATTTACACCTGAATTTGAAGTTGAAGGATATTTGCATTACAGAGGTGATAATTTTGTAAAGAGGTTTGATGCCAATTCTTATCTTTATATCACAAAAGCGATAGACTATTTTGATTTATCGTCCGGGGATAAACTTTTTCCAAACAGCAAAGAAATTGATATTAAATTTTTAGTTATCGCATTTAAATCCGATTGGTTGTATCCTCCATACCAATCCAGAGAGATCGTTAAATTACTGAAAGCCAGACACGCAGATGTTACTTATTGTGAAATAAATTCTAATTATGGCCACGATGCGTTTCTTCTTGAATTTACAGAAGAGACTCGTCTGATAAAGCATTTTTTAAATAGGGTATACATTTATGCAGGAAAAAAATAATAAAAATATAAGGCTGGACTACAAAATAATTTTTAAAATTATAGAAACCGGTTCAAGTGTTCTGGACCTCGGTTGCGGCAGCGGAGAGCTTCTAAATCTTTTAATTAAGGAGAAAAAAGTGAAAGCACGGGGTATAGAGTTAAAAGAAGGAGCTATTTACGAATGTGTGGAGAAGGGACTAAGTGTATTTCACGGAGATATAGAGGGCGGCCTGGGAGAATATCCTGATAATTCTTTTAATTATGTTATTTTAAATCAGAGTATGCAGGAAACCAAAAAAATAGAGTTTGTCCTGCAGGAATCCCTCAGGGTAGGCAGGAGAGTAATAATAGGATTTCCTAATTTCGCTTATATCCGGTCCCGCTTTGACCTTTTTTTCAGGGGAAAGGCTCCTGTTACTCCATCGCTTCCTTACAGCTGGTATGAATCACCAAATGTGCATTTCTTAAGCCTGAAAGATTTTAAAAATTATTGTAAGGCAAAAGGAATAAATATACTGGAAACATATTATTTAGGTAAGAACAATATTATAAGATTCTTTCCTAATCTGCTGGCTCTAAATGCAATTTTCGTTATAAGTAAACCAGGTAATCCTTAATGTTAAAAAGATATTACTGGTTTCTTCAATTATATAACTTCCTTTAGCAAACACTTTAAAAACTTTGGAAGTATAAAATATTTTAAACTGATTTAGCTAATATTTTTTAGATTTTATAATTTTAATAAATTTCTTCAATATTTCTGCTTTCTCTTATCGATGTCTTTTTTTTAACAATTATACAGGCTGCACGTAATATTATTAAGGTCATTATATAGTAAATTTTAATAATATTGAAAATCTCTGTTCTATAACTGAAATTAAATTTAAAAAGGTAACAAATCCGTCTCCAGGGAAAATGTGGGATGGTATAGAAGAATATATTATTGTAATTAGTACAAAATTTTTAACTTGAAATTTATAAGAATTTGCTTTTGGATCTCATAAGTATAAAGCGTAAATAAACGCCATAATCTGATATTACAAGTATTAAAAATAAAAAAT
>JACKQG010008375.1_pt1 | contig 10091 bp, 7 predicted proteins | sample 8237621 | NCBI WGS metagenome assembly JACKQG01 (sample SAMN15677084, study PRJNA649215) | marine metagenome | biome: marine; feature: Black Sea; material: saline water; isolation source: suspended particulate matter (SPM) from the Black Sea western gyre | collected 2013-06-09/2013-06-10 | depth...
CCGCATTTGTTGACATAGATTCAGATGGTGATTTAGATTGTTTCGTCGGTGGATATTTTGGGACAATTCATTATTTCCGCAACGACGGCGACAGCGTCAATTACGATTTTACTTATGTTACCGACAATTATATGGGGATCGATGTGGGCGATTACAGCGTTCCCTATTTCTGCGATATCGACAACGACGGGGATTATGATTTGTTCGTGGGGGAAGGGGGTTATCCTGAGAGTTATACTCCCTATCTTGGCTTAGGCGATGTGAATTTTTATGAGAATGTCGGCGATTGTTTCAATGCCGACTTCGTCCTGCGCCATCAGAACCTGCTGACGCTGGACATCGAGTTTAACAGCTATCCAACTTTCTCCGACATCGATAATGATGGTGATTATGATTTGTTCCTCGGCGAGTCTCAGGGCAACTTGAACTTTTTCCGCAACATAGGGACAACGGTTTCACCGTCATTCGTATTGGAAACGGAATTTTTTAATGAAGAGTTCTTCGGATGGCAATGTACGCCATCATTTATAGACTTGGACGCGGATGGCGATCAGGATTTGATAATAGGCTGCGGAGTGGGTTTTGGGCAGACTGAAGTGCGGGTCTATCGTAATGATGGACCTCTTCCGAATCCTAATTTTACCTTAATCGATGATAATTTACTACCTTTTACAGTGAATGATGCTAATCAATATTTAGTGGATATCGATAATGACAACGATTATGATATGTTTGTAGGTGACGGTAACGGGAATCTTGGTTTTTATCGTAATTTAGGAGATTCCGCCAGATACAATTTCGTGCTTGAGATTATAAATGTAATTGGGACTTGGGAATATGATCCGTTCCCTGTTTTATTGGATATCGATCACGATGACGACTATGATCTGTTTGCTGGCGGGTGCGGCAGATTAGTATTTTTCCTCAACATCGGAACGCCGGAGGTGTTCAATTTCGTTTTAGAGGCGGATACTTTTTGCAATATATATAATTCTCCCGGTAATTGTTACCCCGCTTTTTGCGACATTGACGGCGATGATGATTCGGACTTGTTTTTCGGTGAGGTTGACGGGGGTTTGCAATTTTACCGCAATCAGGCGAATCCTTCCTCCGTAGTATTGACGGTTTCAATATCGCCGCCGGATGTGATACTGAATTGGAATCCGATTGCAGGCGCTTCGGAATACAATATATATACCGATGACACTCCCTATTTCCTGCCGACCGGGCTTCCCGCTTTCACTGTTCTCCCACCGGATACATTTTACATTCATTCCGGCGTGATGAATAGCAATACGAAGCTGTTTTATAGAATGAAAGTTGTGAATGAATGATTTAAGTGTGAAGGTGTGAAAGTGTTAAAGATATTCACAACGAATTAAACGAATTAAACGAAGAATATTCACAGCAGATGAAGCGGATGAAGCGGATAAGATTCACAGTATATTAAGTGGATTAAGCGGATAAAAAGAGGGGAAAATCTTGACAAACATGCGGGCGTTTCGTATATTTAAAGCGGAGCGCCCGCAAACATAACATATGTGTTGCCGGCTCTCTGCGGTCGACAGCAATAACTTAATTCTTAAATGGTTCCCTTTGTGAATCTGTGGCTCAAAGTGTTGGTAATTCCATATTGCCAAGGCAATGTAACAGTGCGAGTTTACAGACTTCGGGCGAATGGAATCCGAAAGACCTTCGCATAATAACCTTGGCTTTGTTGTTCAATCCTTCGACTATACTGTTGTTTATTTGCAGTATGAAATAAGCGAGAATTTGTTCTTTATGGTTATGCATGCTCCAAGCCAGTTTGGACATTGATTTCAGCCTGCTGTGTGTCGCCCATCTGAACCATTGATTGAAGGCAAAGGCAGCTGTTTCCCTATCGGAAGAATCCCAAATTGCCTGAAAAGCTCTCTTGATTTGATAAGCCCGATGAGTTTTCAAGCTTTGTCCGGCGAGTTGGTGCAGCTTAATCTGTTGAAGCGCAGTTAGGTTTTCCGGGTTTTTCAGCCAGATATAGCGGGTATTTCGCAGGAGGTTGTCTCCCTTTTTAGACAATTCATCGGCTTCCTGACGGCGCACCTGGTCGACCGCATCGTTGAGATGGCGGACGATATGAAACTTGTCGAATACAATAGCAGCATGTGAGGCATATTCTTTAATAACACCGACATATGGATTCCACATATCGCAGCATATACCCTTGATGCGGGCGCTTCGTTCAGGTCTCCAGTATTGGAAGAATGCTCTCAGGGTCTCTTTTGAGCGCCCGGTTCCACTCCACAGTAATCGGCGATTCCCTTCGGTTATTTCATAGACCTGCGTAAGGTAGTGATGCCCCTTGCCGCGGCTGATTTCATCGATTCCGAGCAGGGTGACATTATCGGTATCACGCCGTTCCAGACCGAATTGGACTGCGCTTTCGACCGCAGTTTTGACCTGACTCCAATCGACTTCAAAGAGTCTGGCGACCTGTTCCCAGGATAATTCCCTGGCCCACAAGGCAAGTTGATAGATGAACGGCTTGGTCAGCTGGCACTTCCCCATGCTCCAGGGCATCTATTCAGTGATAACCCTATGACAATTACGACATTTAACCCGCCTGGGGGCATATTCGATCATCACATGAATCCCGAATCCGGCGAGATGCCGCCAGCTGCGAACCGGCTGGGTGTCATAAATAGGACCCCGCTTCCCGCAGACCGGGCAAATAGGTCGACCGTTCTTGCGGGGAAGGATGTTAATCAGCAGGATTTTGTCAAGGATCAGTTTCGCTTTTGAAAGCTTAAAGCCTTTAAGGGGCAGGGTCTTTCGGATGATAGTCTCTATCTGAATAAGACCTCCACGGATTATTATAGAAATACTTACACCTATAATATCCGTGATTGCCCCATTATTTTCAATAATTTATATCACAAAATCATACAAGATTGAGCCACAAATTCACAAATACAGCCTGAATTTGTTTCGTATTTCGAGTTTCGAATTTAGTTATGTCTATGGGGATTGTATTAGCGGCTCAAGTAGTAGATGTGCGGATTATCGTAGCTGCGAATAGGGATTTGAATATGGCAGTGAAGGAAGGTGAATTTCGAGAAGCTCTTCTCGCCAGGATTACAGCATACACCATTGAACTTCCTCCGCTCCGCCGGCGAAGACCAGAAGAGAACACAAAACTGGCAAAAGCGATTTATTCGATATGCTTTGACGGAATAGCCGAAGGGATGAAAAAGACAAACTTGACTTTTATTGTCAAAATGCATAATATTAATATCCGGTTATCCAGTTAGTTCAGCAAAGGTGATTACAGTTGTTGATATACAACGATTTAGCAATATATCGAGGATGTTTTCCAAATTCCATCTGCGATTAAATCTGAAAGTGAATTCGTTCAAGCAACGCTGGAGATGTTTCACCGGATAGCGGTTGAATGTTCGTTGCGGCCACATCTTCAGATTAGCTATGATTATATGAACTTTGGGCAGCAATTCACCTTTTTTCTTACTCTCTTTGATTATGATCGGAACTTGTTCATATCTATCACCATCGCTCCTTCAGCGGCATGGTGATGAATGAAAGAAGATAGTTCCTCCATGCTGTGATTGGCGATTTTTGCGCAGGTAAGTTCGGCCCATAGCATCGGTTTCAGGATTGATTTCCACCTCTACTGCGACTAAGCTTTTTCCTTTAGCTTTCCATTCTTGATGGCCGCATTTTCGGCAGGTGAAACCATTGGGCCATTCAGCTTTGACCATATAATCGAAACAGGCGTTTTCATCAGGGAATTACTCATTGAAATCAAAGAACGACAGGACATTTTTCATAGCTGAACCTTATTATACTGATTATTATTGCAGTATAATATACATATATTCAGTGTTATTGTTAAATTTTTTCTGAATAAATTGGATAATCGAATAAATAATTCATTACGCAACTTGGGAAATCAGAAAAATTTTAGAAAGTGGAATTAGATGGATAGAATCGCAAAGCCTATGATTGAAGATTTACAAAAAAGCGAAAGTTATTACCGCTTCATTTTAGAAAACCTGCAGGAGGGGTTGTGGATTGTCGACTCGAATCTGAATTTTAAATTCGTCAATCATGCCTTATGTGATATATTCGGATTATCCCAGCAGGAAATCATCGGACACAATGTGCGTGATTTCGTTTCGGAAAGTGAATTTAGGAAAATATTAAAAGAATCATCTATCAGAAAAAAGGGACTTTCCAGCAGATACGAACTCAACATTAACCGCAAAAACGGCAGTCAAAGAATCACTTTCATCTCCGCTGCGCCCTGGATGAATGAAGATAGCGAATTCCAGGGAGCGATCGGACTTATAATAGACAAGACTGAACAGAAGAGAATTGAAAATGCGCTAAATGAAAGTGAAGAACGGTACCGCTCGCTTGTCGATAACATCGGTATGGGGATTGCGCTTATCGACAGCGATTACAATATTAAAATGGTCAATCCCAAACAGGTCAGTATGTCCGGCAAACCGGCGGAGAAACTCATCAATATGAAATGTTACCGGGAATTTGAAAGGAGGGAAGCGGTCTGTCCCTTTTGTCCCGGCAGTCGGGCTTTGAGCAACGGCTCTCCGGATGAAGTTGAAACAAGGAGAACACGCGAAGACGGCAGCTCTTTTGAAGCGAGAGTGCAAGCCTTCCCTATATTCGGGAACGACAATACGGTGACGGGCTTCATCGAAGTGGTCGAGGATATATCTGACCGGAAAAAGATGAAAGATGAAATTCAGGAGCTCTTCGAGGCGCGGCTTCAGGCTGAAAGTCGGCAGAATGAGTCGGCGCAATTGGCGGCGCAGGCAGCGCAGTTGGCGTCCATCGGAGTCATAGCAGCGGGAATCACCCACGAAATCAACCAACCCTTGAGCGCAATCCAAATGCATGCTAACACTCTACAATATCTAATCCGCGAAAAGAAATATGTTCTCCCTGATCCATTTAACAAAATCTTCACCGAAATCTCGGAAGGAACAAAAAGAATCAACAGCATCGTCCAACACATGCGCTCTTTTTGGGTATCCCCCAATTCAGAGCCTATTGAGGATATCAATTTAAGCGAAGCGGTCGCCAGCGCTATCACTTTGGTAAATAGAAAGGCGCTTTCACATTCTATTAGACTTAATGTTGACTTATCACCATACAAATTGTTAATCGCCGCCAATAAACTGCAGATTGAACAAATCGTGATAAACTTGGTCATCAACGCTATTCATTCTCTCGATAAAATGACATCTCCCAAGAAAATGATCACTATATCTACTTCAGCATCGGATGATATTTCTATTTTGAAAGTGGCGGACAATGGAATCGGATTACCCGCAGGGAAGTATGAGTATTTGTTCAATCCGTTCTTTTCCACCAAGAAACCGGGTGAAGGTATGGGATTGGGATTAGCTATCGTGAAAATGTTCGTGGATAGATTTAATGGTGAGATTGAAGCTGTCAGCAATGAGGAAGGCGGGGCGACATTCATAATTCGTTTTCCGCTGATGAATGTCGATAGGAGTGCAGGATGAAAATACTTTTTGTAGATGATGACACATTGGTGCGTAGTGCGACAGCGACCTTCATCGAAACCGCGCTGGGACATGAGGTGGTGCAATGTGACGGGGGCGAAGAAGCGCTGCAAATGTTCTTAAATGACTACTTCCCTATCGTTATCACCGATATCAAAATGCCCGGAATGAATGGACTGGAGCTGCTGAAAAAAATAAAAGCTTCGGCGAAGGGTGATGACACTGGTATCATCATGATTACGGGCTTCTCCGATATGGATTCGGCTCTTGCCGCCCTCCGTGAAGGCGCTTTCGATTACTTGTGCAAGCCAGTCAATCCTGTGCAACTGGCGGAAACTATCGCCAGATTCTGTAAGCATCAAGCTTCTTTAAGCCTGAAAGTGGATGTTGAAGATGCGGCTTCTTTGGCGGAAAAAACAGACGGGGGAAAACCAAGATACGAATCGGGGCTGGAGCGTAATGTTTTCCTGACGATCGCTGGAATCGGAAAAACCGGGGTGTTCTCGGACGCATTGAAAAACGCGGTCGCGCTGGCGCTGCGGTTTCACGATAACCGCAATGTTCCGGCGCTGATTGAAGGAGAAACCGGCACCGGGAAGGAAGTCATCGCCCGGCTGATCCATTGCGGCGCTGAAAATGAGGATGATGGCGTCAAGCCCTTCGTTTCCATCAACATCTCCGCGCTTTCGCCTTCACTCTGGGAAAGTGAACTATTCGGCTATGAAGGAGGAGCCTTCACCGGATCCAAGCGTCAGGGCGCAGCAGGTAAAATGGAGCTGGCGAAAGGGGGAACGCTTTTCTTAGATGAGATAGCCGATATTCCATTGGAGATGCAGCCTAAACTATTGCGGGCGCTACAGGAAAATGAAATATATCGTGTAGGCGGGCCCAAATCCATCAAACTCGATGTCCGCTTCATCGTCGCTACCAACCGGAATCTCAATAGATATATGGAAGAAGGCCGGTTTCGCAAGGATTTATACTTCCGGTTGAACTTAGGCAGAATCTATCTCCCGCCGCTGCGGGCGCAGAAGGAAGCAATTATTCCGCTGGCGCAGATGTTCCTTTCAATTTTCGCTCATGAAAAGAAACGAAGGTTCAGGTTCATCAGCAGGGAGGCGATGGAAAAATTGGAGAATTATCCCTGGCCGGGAAATGTGCGGGAACTCAGAAACACAATTGAAAGGGTGGTGATTCTATATGATGAGCTGGAAATTGTTCCTGAACATCTCAATTTTCTAAACGCTTATGAAACTGAACTATTCATCGAGCAGGGTTCAAAGATAAGACCCGGTCAACTGGTATTACCCTCGAACAGGCTTGATTTGAAGGAAATCGAAGCTGAAATCGTCAGAAAAGCGCTGCAAATGCACAACAACAACAAAACTAAGGCGGCGGAATATTTATGCGTCTCGCGGCAAACCCTGCGGACCCTGCTAAAGCGGATTCATTGAAAAGCAGGTGAAGTCGATATCTCGCTTACCATCATTCTATACCTTGGTTGATTTTCGACAATTGGTTGTATTCAGCCGGTTGAGAGTTTGCAATTGGTTGATTTCAGATAGCGTGTCGCTTCTATTATTCCTTGATTTTCCTTCCATTTTCAATCCTTCCTGATAAAAATAATTATAGCGCCGAGTTTTTAATTTAGTTCAATCCTAAATTCAATCGTATGGATAACAGTAACTTGGAAGAGGCCGCAGTTGGATTGACCGCCGCCTCCACTGTTTTTGACTATAGCCAATAATACTGAGTGAATCCACCTTTGGGATTATTGGCATTTCCATTGCAATTATCAATAACTGATGATTTGAAGAAGAAAAAGCAACCGCCCGAAAATAAAGATTTCCGGGGGAATAGGTTTGAAAATACTCATTATCGATGACGACCCGCTCCATCTCAGCAGTCTTGAAACTTCATTATCGGTGCGCGGCTATGACTGCCGGTCATATTTAAGTCCGGTATCCGCGATAGACGCTTATCGAAACGGAGGTTTCGACGCCGTAATCACCGCAGTAAAAATGCTGGAAATATCCGGGGAGAAGGTGCTGGAATCTATACTCGGTATCGACCCTGAAGCCAGAGTCATCCTAATCACCGGCTTCGATGACATTAAAATCGACCCTGGAACGAGAAAGGGGGGGTTCGGTTTCTTCCGCAAACCTGTGGTAATTGAGGAATTGATAGAAAGGATAGAGAGAATCGAAAAGGCTCAGGATTTTAGTAATTGAACGACCCATTCTGCTGTGAACCCAATCGATGATACGGGACCCTGGATAAAAACCGAAAACTATAGAAAAAATTTTACGATAATTTCAGTATATAGCGATTCTAATAGGGTCTGTTGCCCAAATCCTTGATATTAAATTAGCTTACCTTTAGGCTTGATAAATCAAGACTTTACAATTCTGATTCTTACATGTTTTGGTAACAGACATTTCAAGAATGGATATAACCTTATATAATACAATTTTTTTAAATATAGTGAAAAATATCACAACATTCCGATTATCCCATTATTGATGAGGCGTCAATATGGAAACACTCGAGATCGTCTTGACTGAACATCCTTGTTTTAAAGGATTGGAGGCAAAATATTTCAAGACTATGCTTTCCTGTGCTGCACCTGCAAAGTTTGACCCTGACAAAATTATCGCTCGTGAAGGCGACCCTGCCAATGAATTCTATCTGATTAGGCAAGGGATAGTGGGACTGGAAATCAGTGTTCCCAATCAGGGAATAGTCACCATTGAAACTGTAAGCGCAGGAGAATTGCTGGGATGGTCTTGGATGGTTCCGCCTTATAAATGTCATTTCACCGCCAGAGCGCATAGTTCAATTTTGGCGATAGCGATAGACGGCCGGCGCCTTCGCGAGATAATCAGTAAAGATCATGAATTAGGCTATCAATTATATGGATGTTTCATCGATTTAATTGTTCATCGTCTGCAAGCGACCAGATTGCAGCTGCTGGATGTTTATAATGTTAGAGTTTGATAAGATAAAACGGGAGACTGATAAATCGCTTTTAAATTTAAAACAATCGATTTCATTCCTAAGTTTGTGAAATATTTTACATATTTGTTAAGATTCAAAGTTTAACTCGATAAGATATAATAAGTTAATATAGAATACTCTATTGGAGGTCTAATGGCGAAGAAATTCTTCGTCGTACCGGTCAAGAAGCGGGAAGAGGAGTTGAGAGCCGCATTCTGGGAACAGATAAAGTCCATCCCTCGCGGGGATAAAATCCAGAATTGCATTCAATGCGGCACCTGCACTGGCACCTGTCCGGTGTCGTATATGATGGACATAACTCCGCGGGAGATAGTGGCTTTATTTCGAGCCGGGCATCTGGAAGATATCCTTCACAGCCGCGCCATCTGGATATGCGCCTCTTGTTACTCCTGCCGCGTGCGCTGTCCCTCAGGGATTCTGGTCACCGATTTGATGTATGCGCTGAAGAGACTGGCTATGAATAAGAAAATCTACCCTCCCAAGTTTCCGGTTCACGCGTTGTCAAAGGCGTTCATTTTCAATATATACAAGTACGGGCGTAATTTTGAGATAGGGCTGGCAATCAGATATTTTCTCAAAGCCGACCCCAAAAAGCTGCTTGCAAGTACGGGCTTTGGGTTCGCTATGATAAAAAAGGGTCGTATTTCATTACTGCCGAAGTCGATTAAGAAGGTTAAGGAAATCCGCGCTATTATCGATAAAGCCAAACAACTGGAAAAGGAAGGTGCATGATGGAATTCGCTTATTATCCCGGATGCAGCTTGGAAAATACCGGTAAACCCTACGATATGTCCATTCGCGAGGTATTCAAATCTCTAGGGGTAGGCTTACGGGAAATTGAAGATTGGAATTGCTGCGGCGCCACAATGTACATGTCGGTCGATAAGATTGTCGGCTTCGCGGTGAGCGCCCGTAATCTCGCACTCGCTCAGAATATGGGATTGGATATCTGCGCTCCCTGCAGCAGCTGCTATACCACGCTGCGGAAAACTAACCGGCATATGGAATGGAATCTCCATTCCCGCAAACTTATCAACGAATCGTTGAAAGCGGCTAATCTTTCCTATGAAAAGATGGTGGAAGTGCGTCATCCCTTGGATATATTGGTGAATGATGTGGGGATTGATAAAATTCTCTCCGCCTGTCCTTATGAATTTGACGGATTACGGATAGCGCCTTATTACGGCTGCATGATTGTGCGTCCGGTATTTGACTTTGACGATTTGGACGATCCGATGACTATGAATACACTTTTCAGTGCGCTGGGCGCCGAAGTGGTGGATTATCCTGACAAAGTCCGATGCTGCGGCGGGATGTTAATGACCACTTTCGAAGAAGTGGCGCTGAACCTGAACAATCATCTCCTGCAATGCGCGGAAGATAATGGGGCAGAGCTCATCGCCACAACTTGCCCGTTATGCCAGATGAACTTGGAATCATACCAGTCCCAGATTAATAAGCGCTATAACCTCAACCATCGTATGCCGATTTTGTATTTCAGCCAGATTGTGGGGCTCGCACTCA
>JACKQG010008376.1_pt1 | contig 10089 bp, 6 predicted proteins | sample 8237621 | NCBI WGS metagenome assembly JACKQG01 (sample SAMN15677084, study PRJNA649215) | marine metagenome | biome: marine; feature: Black Sea; material: saline water; isolation source: suspended particulate matter (SPM) from the Black Sea western gyre | collected 2013-06-09/2013-06-10 | depth...
GCAACCGAAGACTGTGGCCGCTTGAACCATTTTACAGAACTTTTAGGACTTGACCTTTTATATTATAATAATAGTGGTTGTTATAATTATTTTTTATGAAAGTAACAAAAAGAAAAAAAGATAATAATATGATAAAATTTAATACACTCTTCATAACCCTTCTTTTAATTACTTCCTGCACAACTTTTAAAAAGGAATGGAAACCGGTGGCAGAAATGCCCACACCTCGTTACAATGCTGGTGTTTGTGTTTATCAGGATGAAATCTATATTTTTGGTGGTAGCATAGGTTCAGGTAAAGGATCACCTGCAACCGCAAAAGTCGAAGTTTATAATCCAAAAACTAATCAATGGAGAAAGCAAACTGAATTGACGTCTGCACGGACCCATCTTTCGATATGTGTATTAGATGATAAAATATATGTAATTGGAGGAACGCCAAAAGAAGAAGTAAATCCACTGCCAACTGTAGAAGCATATGACCCTGTAACTAATACCTGGGCTAAGAATGTAGATATGCCAACTCCAAAGATGAATACTTTTTCTGTTCCATATAAAGGTAAAATATATACAATTGGTGGACAAATTAGTGATGGTATTGCTATTGTTGAAATGTACGACCCCAACAATGATACTTGGAAAAGATTGGCAGATATGCCTACACCACGTGCACATCTAATAGCATTTGAAGTGGATGATAAGATTTATGCAATAGGTGGTGCAACACGGTCAGGTACAAAAGGTGTTGTCGAAGAATATGACCCTATCACGGGTACTTGGACTAAAAAGGCAGATATGATAACCCCTCGAACGAGTTTGTCAGGTTGCGTTATTAACAACAAAATCGTTGCTATCGGGGGGTCATTGAAACCAGGAAGAGAACTTGTTGCAAGTGTAGAAGTTTATAACCCCAAAACAGATTCTTGGTCATCTATTAAGGAATTATCAAAATCAAGAGTTGCCTTGAATGCTGCAATGGTGAAGAATAAAATCTATGCTATTGGAGGTTCAGTTAACAGATGGCCGATGAATCCTGTTGGAATGGTTGAGGTTTTGAATTTTCAGCCATGAGGGATACACTTTCTACAGATTTACATAAGCAATTCGTCCCAAAAACGTATCCCAAAACAAACGGTCTAAATTGAGTGTACCAAACCTCATCGATATTTGCAGTATATAAGACCTTTTACAGGTGTATTGTGATTGTAATTCTACTTTGCGCCGCACCTCTTAAGCAGATATAAATTCCTTTTCTCTATCGGTAAATACCTCCTCCCTGCTAACGGTTTCCCGCGAATCGGTATCCCCAAAGCCATTTTTATACTCTTTTCGGTTATATCCGACGGCTAAACTTGGAAAGTTGACCCTGCCCCATAAATTCGCCCCAATGTTTAAGTTCGAGCAATGAAAATCAGAAAGGAATGACCTGCCCCCACATTTAGATTTAATACGACAGTAGTAGACAGACCTGTCCCTCGTAGCTTTAGCGTAATGGGAACGAGACAGTGGCACATCAACTTTTTGCCTTTTTCCTCGGTGAATTGCGTACTCATCCGTTTTCACTCTTCGAGCTATGACGAGACAAGTAATCCGCAGGTTCGGGGTCGATTAGGAGCGAAGCGGAAAACGATCGAACGTAGTGAAGATCAATCGCTGCCTGCCCGCCGAAAGCATGCAGGCGGGTGGGCTCACTAATCTTCGCCTTCCAGGCTACGACCTGGCAGGCTCGTCGACAACCCCAGTTTCTCCGCCTTCGCTGTGTCTACGGCGGACAGGTCGAAGAAGGAATTGGGGTTTTTCTTTAAGTGGTCGAGTGGTATAGAGTAGTACTGAGTAGTATGGAGAATACCGATATTACGTACGGATTTCTGGGTGGAGCAAAACGTCTAATCAATTTTAATTATGGGAAGGGTGTACACAAAACGGTGGTTTACGGGACGGAAAAGGGCAGTGAAATTATACTTTAATTCAGAAGAGGAGTCCTATTTTGAAAGATATACTGAACAGTGTATTCTTATATCTGATAATAATATGATTGATAATACATAATTTCCATCCAGGTTTAGGAAGTTTATTTAATAATAATTGAAGGAATTATCTAATGGTTACATTTCTTCTAAACCATGCTCCTTATGGCACAGAAAAATCATATAACGCCCTTCGTCTGGCATTGGCCATAATCAAACAAAAAGAGCCCGTTCAAGTATTCATGATGGATGACGGAATATTTACTTCAGTCAAAGGCCAAATGACACCGGATGGTTACTATAATATAGAACGTATGATTAAAAGCTTGGTAAAACGAGGGTATGATGTTCATACATGAGGCACCTGCTGTGATGCCCGTGGGGTGTCGACCAAAATGCTTATAGAAGGTGTTATGAGGAGTGGGATGGACACAATCGCAAATTGGATTGTGGAAAGCGATAAAGTTCTGGTATTCTAACGACTAGGGGATCCGTCCTCAATCCCACACCTTTTTGGCACTCCCCAACCCCCAAATTCCCAAAAACGTCTATTCCATTTTGATCCGCCTTCGCGTACGACTACGGCGGACCTGCCTGCGCGAAGCCGTGGTTTCGCTACGGCGAAAGCAGGCGAGCAGGGTGGGTCGTATTCTCCGCTGCTTCCCGCCTACGCTCTTCGGGCTTCGGCGGACAGGGCGGCTGAAGATTTAGGCCAAGGCTTGTCTGGGGATTATACTATTGATTATGGGCAGTGTCAAAAACGGCGGTTTTTAAGACAAAGTAGTGGTTTCAAATAATGCTGGCTCCAAGGCAAATCAAAAAACGACCATGTTCGTATTATTGTGTATCTACATACCTATCCCCACCATTTCTCATTTGGTCTACCACCACACTTTATACCAAAAATAACACTGGCATAAAATACACCAGATAAGTAGTATAAATTAAATGCTGGTGCTATTTCTGCCCGGTTCCTCATTAAGCAAGGATTATTGAATGGTGCGGTTTAAAAGATTAGATCGAATGAGCTTTATTTTAATGGCTTGCATCCTTACCCTTTATTGCTGCTCACAGCCACCTGAAGCTCCGGCCGGCGTTACATATACAAATCCACGGGTTTATAATGTACACTATGAATTCCATCTTTCTCCTGATTCCGAAGAACTTTCCCAACTGCAGGAGCTAAAAGTATGGATCCCCTTTCCCCGGAAATGGGAATCGCAGCAATATGTCAACCTGTTAAATGCCACGCCCACCCCCCATGGGGAATACTCGGACCCGGAACATGGGAACTGCATACTTTTCTGGGACCTGTCCCGGGAATCAGACCGAATTATTACCACAATCAAGCTAGAATTCCGCCTGGAAGCCTTCGAGATACACGGTGCCATTGATCCAGAAACAGTGCTGCCCTATGAAAAGGATAGTTGGAATTACCGCTTCTATACCCGCTCCAGCCCCACGATTGATATAACACCGGAGATTGAGAAGATATCCAGGGAGATAACCAGCAGCGAAACTAATCCTTATCAAAATGCCCGGCGGATTTTCAGTTTCGTTAAGGAAAACGTGCGCTTCAGCTCCAATGAAGCACAAATAGGGCGGGGGACAGGGAGTCTGCTGAGTACTGCCGTAACCAATTCCGGATCCGGAAAAGTATTTTATAAGGGAACTGCCAGTCAGCATGCCATCTTTTTCGTGTCTCTCTGCCGTGCCGCTGGCATCCCCGCCCGTACCGTCCAAGGTACACTGGGATTTATTCCATCAATAACTGAAAAAGACTTAAAGCTTTCGCCTGACATCATTCTTTCTCCCGCCGGACTTGGTGGCGCCCGCTACTGGGTCTCGGACCGGAGCTGGGGAATTCCGGTAATGCGACCCCTGACCTGGGCCGAATTCTATATTCAGGATCACGGCTGGGTACCTGTGGATTTTTTCCACGATTTCGGCTCTATGGATAACTGGCGGACGATCATTAGTAAAGGAACCGATATTCTGATCGGTCCAGAAGCACCCAACGACAGCAGCTACGGCTACGGAACCCAGTGGGTGGAAATAAATTCAGGTCGGGCTGACATTCTACTGGCACCAGTTTGGAATATTGCAACATTTCATTCTACCCACATTAAAGCGTTCCATTATTCCGACCCTTTTCCTGCCGATGCTCTAGCCGCTTATCATGACTACAAGCGCGCTTCAGCAGATCGTAAGATCCATTACCCCCTTCCGCGCCGTGCGATAACTTTGAACTCTATCTACAATTACGGAACTAGGCATGGCATCGAAAACCTACGCATTCCTACAGAATATTTAAGCTCTCTTTTCCTGGAGGTCGTCGGGAAAGAAGCCTTTGACAGAATCTATAACTCCTATCTTGATCTGCGCCATACCTCACAGGAACCGCTCACAGCTGAAAAATTCATTGAAATGGCGGAGAACATCTCCGGTGATTCCCTGGGTTGGTATTTTGATCAATGGATGAACAGGGAATATATGCCCTGCTTCCAGCTAGAGGCAGTCAGGGTAGAACCCGCCTCCGATGGATGGCAGATATCAGGTGAAATCTTTCAGTCGGGGGAAAAACTGTTCAAGGCGCCAATGGAAATTGCTGCCTATTCCGACACCGGTAGAGATATCCACCGGTTGATGCTGGATTCATTGTCCACTTTCTTCCAGTTTAATTCTTTACACAAACCTTCCAAATTGGTCCTGGACCCTGATTATAAAATACCCTCTTTCCGACAGATGCCACCGCGCCTCAGTTGGTTATGGAAGTACTATTCCGATCTGATCCTGGTTGTGGGAACGATGGGGCACGCGAAAGCCAATCGGTCAGCGGCAGAATTGTTTAATAATGAATACCTGGGACTTGAGCCTAGCATAATCATAACCGATACGCTCGTTACAAAGGAAGATATGCAACATGAACTGGTGGTGATTTTTGGACCTCCAGCACCAGAAACAGTCATTGGATCACTTGCTGAATCATTCCCACTACAGATAGAAAATGACCGCTTCTTCTGGGAAACCTGGTACGATAGTCCGGACCAGGGATTCATGCAGATAATAGAAAATCCATTTAATCCTCACACTTGGGTAATCCAGTATGCCGGATTGAGCACGAAAGCTATTTCCAGCATAACCACCATATCAACAAACCAGCCTGTGCTTTCCGGTGAACAATTCATCTGGGACAAGGAACGTTTCAGCGCCTACGATTCTTTTGCATCATATATTATATTTGGGGGTGACAGTGTTTTAACTGCCGGAACTTGGGTGCATCAAGGGGATATGGTAGTGGATATCAACAATGCTGATTGATTAGGGAATGATGCCGATACCAGCATTGGCGTAGCAACAAAGATTCGAACCAATGCCGCTGATAGGACATGCCTCCTGGGAATTGGCTCGGTTTATACGCAAGTTTTCTCATGAAGCTCTCATAAATATCAGTGTGTGAATGTTGTCCCCAAATCCATACCTTTTTGGAACTCCCTAACCTTCCAATTCCCAAAATGTCTAATCGATTTTGATTATGGGAAGGGTATTTCAAAAACGGTTGTTTATGGGATAGAAAAGGGTTAGCATGCAATGTCACAATGACTGGTAATTATATTTAACACCGGCCATATCTTCCTAAATGTAATATCCGTTTACAGCTTTGATTTTAATTGAAAAACTTGCATTATCAATGGCACTTAAACCAGGGAGGATTGCACAATGAAACTAATTGATTTGGAGAATCCAAAAAAGACCGCGAGAATCGCAGGGTTATTGTATCTTGGTCTCATAGTATTCGGTATAGCCGGTATGGTTGTTCGCGTGAGTTTTATTGAGCCCGGAGATGCTGCAACAACAGCCAACAATATTATTGCCAATAAGATACTATTCAGTGCTGCCAATGTGAGCTGGCTGATCTCGGAGATGTTTTTGTTGTTGTTGGGCTTAGCTCTATACGTGTTACTCAAACCAGTTAATAAAATTATTGCTTCACTTATCGTGTTATTCATAACGGTCGGTGTCTCTATAGAGTGCCTCAATACGCTTAACCTATTTGCTGCCCTGAAACTTTTGAGCGGTGCTGACTACTTGACAGTATTCGGAGCAGATCAGTTGAATGCACAGGTGATGTACCATCTCGATTTGTGGGAATCTGGATATCGTATCGCCGTGATACTGAGTTTTGGTCCTTGGCTCATTCCCACTGGTTATTTGATGTACACGTCAGGCTACTTTCCCAAACTTCTGGGCATCTTGGGGATGCTTGCAGGTATTGGCTTTCTGATAGAAAGTTTTCAATATTTCCTTCTACCCGATAATGAAGTGATATCTAGTGTGGGAAATGTGGCTGCCATTATTGGGGAATTTGCAATTTGCGGTTGGCTTTTAATTAAAGGTGTAAACGTTGAACAATGGGAAAAACGTGCTCTTGCATCTGCCTGACAAACCTATACCAAAACCTATACATTTTTGATAATCCCATGCTTCAAATTCCCAAAAACGTCTGATCAATTTTGATCCGCCTTCGCGTACGACTATGGTGGACGAGAAGTGTAGGTTGAATTTCCCCACTGCTTTCGGCTGAAGACTTGGTCTAGGGCTTGTCTGGGGATTATACTCTTGATTTTGGGAATGGTGTGTCAAAAACACAAATAAATTTATTATTCTGACATTCCGGGGATTGAGAATAGTTATCCCTTTAATGTAAAACAAATTACCGCAATTTCACTTGCTATTGAATACCTTGTCATGTACTATTTACTCGAGGGCTGCGATGCATAAAAACAATTTTCACTTTCGTGTCATTGGTATTGTCTTCACAGCATCAATGATGGTTTTATTCGTGCCCCAGGGATTAAGCAACCTGCCGTCACCTGTGGCGCTTCTTAGTTCTACCGCAATCAGCCAGGATACAACCGATCTTGACTCGTCTGGAATTGTTCATGCGCTCACCGTTACCGGGGCGATTACCCCCATAACTGCTGAATACATCTGTGAGGCAATCGAAGGTGCCTTTGAGGCTGGGGCTCAATGCCTGATCATTCAACTGGATACGCCCGGCGGGCTGATGGAGTCCATGCGGGAAATCATCAAATGTGAATTGAATGCTGGCATCCCGGTGGTCGTTTACGTGGCGCCTGATGGCGCCCGTGCCGCATCCGCCGGTGTGTTTATTACGCTGGCGGCTCATGTGGCGGCCATGTCCCCCGGGACAAATATCGGCGCGGCCCACCCGGTAATGATTAGCGGTCTGCCAGGTAGTCCCGGCGATACCAGCAGTACCATTATTGATAAGGCTACCAACGATGCCGTTGCCTATATCCAGTCGATTGCGGAAAAGCGCGGGCGTAATGCCGAATGGGCCCGGGAAGCAGTGATCGCGAGTGCATCGATAACAGCCCTGGAAGCATTGGAAGCCGGTGTGATTGATACGGTGGCAGGTTCACTGGCTGAATTGATGGATTACATGGACGGCCAGCAGGTGGAGGTTGACACTGGTACAGTCACCATTTCCACTGCTGCCGCACAGGTTGAAAATATTGCCATGAGTCTCCGGTACCGGATACTGAAGAGGCTTTCGGATCCAAATCTTGCTTACCTGTTCCTTCTGCTGGGAATCTATGGCATCTTTTTCGAACTGGCCAATCCCGGATCAATTTTTCCCGGTGCCGTGGGTGCTATTTTCCTGATCCTGGCCTTTTTCTCATTTCAGATGCTGCCAATCAATTATGCTGGCCTGGCGTTGATTTTTTTGAGTGCAATTCTTTTCATCCTGGAGGTAAATGTGACTAGTTACGGTTTACTGAGCATCGGTGGTGTAGTATCGCTCCTGCTGGGTTCACTGATGCTGTTTGAGAGTGTCGATCCGGTAATGAAAGTCTCCTGGCACGTGATTTTACCGGTGACTGTTTTCACAGTTCTATTTTTCCTTTTTGCCATTGGTTTTGGAATCAAAGCCCAGCGTAGTAAACCGGTTACCGGAATCTCTGGAATGATCGGCTTAAAAGGCTTGAGCCGGACCGAAATTGCGGAAGGTGGTGTGGTTATGGTTAATGGTGAACTATGGAAAGCGGTCAGCGATAAGGCGATTCCTCCTGACATGCCCGTTGAAGTAGTGAACGTGGAGGGCATGATTCTTAAAGTGAAAAGGGAAGGCAAACCGGGTTAGGATGCTTTTTTATCCCAGAGATATTATCCATCCCGGGAAATTAATGAATCCTTAACAGCGTGAGGTGGTCATGGATACTGCAATAATATTGGGTACTATCTTTACATTTATCATAATAATCCTGGCGTCGTCGATCAGGGTATTGCGTGAATACGAACGAGGTGTTGTTTTTCGTCTGGGCCGTCTAGCCCACGGTTTCGGTACCAGGGATGGACTGGCCACCGGCCCGGGGCTGATCTTTCTGATCCCCATAATCGATCGCATGGTGCGCGTCAGTCTCCGTACAGTGGTTCTGGATGTGCCGCCACAGGATGTGATTACCAGGGATAATGTTACCCTGAAAGTTAACGCGGTGATTTTCTTCCGCGTCCTGGATGCCTGTAAGGCAATCCTGGCGGTGGAGGATTATAATTTCGCCATTACCCAGATCGCCCAGACTACCTTGCGCAGCATTCTAGGGCAGATCGAGCTGGATGAATTGTTGAGCGAACGCGATAAAATCAATCAGAAATTACAGAATATTATTGATGAGCAGACTGATCCCTGGGGTATTAAAATCGCCACTGTGGAGGTCAAGCATGTGGATCTCCCGATCGAAATGCAGCGGGCGATTGCCAAGCAGGCCGAGGCCGAACGAGAACGGAGGGCCAAGATTATTCATTCGGAAGGTGAATATCAGGCAGCGGACCGCCTGGCCCAGGCGGCAGTTATCCTGTCCCGGGATAAATCTGCCATTCAGTTGCGTTTCCTCCAGACATTGACAGAAGTGGCCACGGAAAAGAATTCCACCCTGGTATTCCCGGTCCCTATCGATTTATTTGAACCGTTTATCCAGCGTTTATCACAAAATAATGATAATAAGGAGTAGGGTCAAATAAATTTCAAGATAAGATACGGTTCATGGTTTTGAACATGGATTAAAAATGGCAAATATCAGGAAACCGTTGAAACGGTTTGATAATAACTGAATCTGTTACCCACGGTTGAAACCGTGGGCTGGATAGTTCATGACCTGCCACCCATTGTTTGGACCACTTCTTAAGTTAGGGCATTTTGATTGACCTACTCCCCGTCAGTCTACATTGCCCTTCACCGATCTGGGACAGGTCCTCTTGATCAATAGCGGCTATTCCTCGTGGTAGATCGGTTTGCCGAGCTCCCTGAGGGAGAAGTTGTAGAAAACATGGTGAGCATCGCAATCCATTACTCCTTGTGCATGGTAAATTATGGTAGTTATATCCAATCAAACTAATTTGTAAAGATTATGCTGTTTTAAACTGTATTGAAATAGTTAACCCACAACAACTTGTAACTGATTTATGAGTATGGTATCTTAATAGCAGATCCTTGCCACAGGTATTAGTGACTTACACAAGGGAATTATCATGAAGATAAATAGCGCAGAAATCATTGTAAGGAATTTATTTGACCTGGCCGGCATTACGACCAATGGTGACAATCCATATGATATTCATATCCACGACGATCAGTTTTATAAGAGAATCCTTTGCGATGGTGCATTAGGTCTAGGTGAATCGTATATGGATGGTTGGTGGGACTGTCAGGCAATTGACCAGTTCATTGATAAAGTGTTAAAAGCCGACTTGGAGAGTAAAATAAAAACCACTTGGAAAATGGCTTTGCATGTGCTGAAGGCAAGGCTCTTTAACTTACAAAAAGTTTCCAGGGCATTTGAAGTTGGTGAGAAACATTACGATCTTGGGAATGATCTATATGAAGCGATGTTAGATAAACAATTAAATTACACTTGTGGTTACTGGAAGAATGCAAATAATCTTGATGAGGCACAAGAAGCAAAATTGGATCTGGTATGTAAAAAAATCAATCTGGAATCTGGAATGAAGATATTAGATCTAGGCTGTGGCTGGGGTTCTTTTGCCAAATATGCTGCTGAGAATTACGGAGCCGAAATCACAGGTGTAACTGTCTCAAA
>JACKQG010008377.1_pt1 | contig 10088 bp, 6 predicted proteins | sample 8237621 | NCBI WGS metagenome assembly JACKQG01 (sample SAMN15677084, study PRJNA649215) | marine metagenome | biome: marine; feature: Black Sea; material: saline water; isolation source: suspended particulate matter (SPM) from the Black Sea western gyre | collected 2013-06-09/2013-06-10 | depth...
GGGGGGGGGGGGGGGGGGGGGGGGGGGGGGGCGGGGGGGGGGGGGGGGGGGGGCCGGGGCGCCGCGAGTGCGACTGGGGGCCGTCGAGGTGGCAGACGGCGCAGGCGCGCGCCTGCTGGGTGCCGAAGTGACAGCCGAGGCAGTGGCGGTCGGCCGGCGCACCGAAGCCGGCGCCGTGGCTGGCGGGGCGCTGCTCGAGGTGGCACTCGAGGCAGGTGTCCTCCTGGTGGCAGGCGTTGCAGCGCCGCTGGTCGGCGAGCGCCAGCATGCCGTGGCCGCGGTTGCGGAAGAAGGAGCTGTGGTCGGACGGCGGCCGCTCGGCGTGGCAGCTCTCGCAGGACGGGGCCTCGCCGGCGCCGTCGTGGCACAGCCGGCAGTCGGACGCCGGCGCCTGCGGACGGCCGAGCCCGCCGCCGGCGCGCCACACCCGGCCGTGGGCCCGCTCCCAGCCCTCGCCGTGGCTCGGCGGCGCCCAAGCGGTGTCGACGCCGTCGTGGCAGCCGAGGCAGCCGCCGGCGTCGACCTCGCGCTTCTCGTGGCAGGCGACGCAGTCCGCCATGCCCACCGCGACGCTGGCCGGCACCGCGTCGCTCTCCTCGACGCCCTGGTGGCACTGGTCGCAGGCGACGCGGGCCTCGTAGTGCAGGGCGTGGGAGAAGGCGGTCTCGAGCTCGATCTCGGCGCCGGTGGTCCAGACAGGACCCTCGCCGCCGACCAGGAAGCGCGACAGCTCCGAGGCCGCCTCGCCGGTCCGCTCGTCGGCCGGGTGGCAGGCCAGGCACTGCTCGAAGCCGGGCATGCCGGCGCCGGCCTGGTCCTCGACCGTCCGGTGGCAGTCGCTGCAGAACAGGGCCAGCTCCTCGTCAGCGTGGGCGGCGTGGGAGAAGCCGGCCGGGCGGCCGGGAACCCGCACCACCTGCTCTCCGGAGAGCAGCGCGCAGCCGGGCGCCAGCAGCGCGGTCAGCAGGATCAGGCACAGGCCCGAGAACAGCAGGTGGCGGGTCAAAAACTCACCTCCAGGGCGATCTGCCCGGTGCGGTAGCTCTCCTCCTCGTCGTGCTCCAGGCCGAAGCCGAAGCTCAGGCGCCAGTCGCCGCCGAGGTCGCGCCGGGCCCGGAAGTAGTGCTCGCGCACCCGGGTGCGCTCGCGGGCGCTGTAGAAGTCGAACTGGTAGAGGGAGAAGGCGCTGCCAAGCGAGCAGTCCCAGCCGCCGAGGCCGGCGCTGAGCTCGACGTTGCCGGCGACGATGCGGTCGCGGCCGGAGTCCCACAGGTCGGCGCCGAAGCCGAAGGAGGTGTTCGCCGCCAGCAGCTCCGGGAATTCCACCGCCGCCCAGTAGCGCTCGAACTCGCGGTTGAATTCCGAGGCCGCGTCGCTGTCGCTCAAGCTGCGGGCCTGGGCCCCGAGGTCGAAGCGGACCGGGGCGCCGCCGCCGCCCGGGGCCCAGGACGCCATCAGGCTGGCCTCCTGATAGGGGAGGATCCGGCGCAGGACGGTGGCGAAGGAGGCCAGCTCGAGGGTCTCGTCGCCGCGGCTCGAGAGCTGGGCCCGCGCCAGCAGGGTGAGCCGCAGCGCGTCGTCGGCGCTGGCCCACCAGGCGTCGGCGCTGGCCTGGTCGGCGTCGCCGTCGAGCAGCGAGGCGGCCAGCGAGCCGCCGGTCCGGCCGTCGTCGGCGGCGTGCGAGGCGCGGGCGGAGTAGAGGGTGTTGCGGCGGTCGCCGAAGTGGTTCTCGTCCCGCAGCAGGACGGCGTCGAGGCGCAGCGAGCCGCCGCGCCAGGCGGCCAGGTCGGCGGCCCCGCCGGCCACCGAGTCGCCGCTCCGGGCGCCCTCCCAGCGGTGCTCGGGCACGCCGGCGTAGACCTCCAGCTCGCCCGGCGCGTCGCCGAGGGCGAAGGGCGCGCGGACCGCGCCGCCGTCGAAGTGCAGCAGCACCGGCGTGTCCCAGCGGGTCTGCCGCCCGAGCTTCAGCTCGCCCTCGCCGAGCAGCGAGTGGAAGCCCAGCCAGGCCTCGTCGAGCCGCGGGGCGAAGCGGTCGCGGCGGCCGTCCTGGAGGCTGCCGAAGCTGCCCCCGGGGCCGCCGCCGTCGGCGTCCCAGGCGCCGCGGATCGACAGCGCCGCGGTCAGGTCGTCGCGGCTGGCGGAGCCGCCGCGCAGCCGCAGGCTGCCGTAGAGGTCGCGGTCCTGGGAGCTGCCGCGGCCCTCGCGGTGGAGGTAGCGCAGGGTCGCGCGGCCGCTCAGCCAGGGCGGGGCGGCCGCCTCCACGTCCTCCTCGTCGTCCCACTGGGCGGAGGCCGGCCCGGCGGCGCCGGCCGCGGCCAGGATCAGCGCGACGAGTCGGAGCGGTCGGGAAATTCTCGGTTGCATCGGGAGTGGTGGCTCCCCGCGATGAGCGAGAATGCGACCGAATCTCACTCAGCATACCCGAGATTTCACGCCGGGAGGCCTCAGGAGACCGGCAGGTCGGCCGCCGCCGGAGTCTCCGCCAGGGCGAAGTAGTCCTGCAGGGCGCAGGCCTCCATGCCGCCGGCCTTGAGGGCCTCGATCGCCTCGACCGCGGCGTTGGCGGCGCTCATGGTCGTCAGGCAGGGGATGTTGGCCTGGTAGGCCTCGGTGCGGATCATGCCGTCGTCGTGGCGCGTGATGCGGCCGAGCGGCGTGTTGAGGATCAGGTCGACCTCGCGGTTCTTGATCAGGTCGACGACGTGCGGCCGGCCCTCGTGGACCTTGTTGATCCGCTCGACCGGCAGCGAGTGGCGCTTCAGCACCTTGTAGGTGCCGTCGGTGGCCACCAGCTCGAAGCCGAGCCGCACCAGGGTGCGCGCCAGCATCGGCAGGTGGCGCTTGTCGGCGTCCTTGACCGTGATGAACACCTTGCCCGAGGTCGGCAGGCGGCGGCCGGCGGCCTCGCTGGCCTTGGCGAAGGCCATGGCGAAGTCACGGTCGATCCCCATGACCTCGCCGGTCGAGCGCATCTCCGGGCCGAGGTCGGCGCGCGCGCCGGGGAACTTGGCGAAGGGGAAGGCCGGCGCCTTGACCGCCATGTGCTCGGTCAGGAGCGGCTCCTCGACGCCCAGCTCGTCGAGCGTCTTGCCGGCCATCACCATGGTGGCGATGCGGGCGAAGGCCACGCCGGTGGCCTTGGCGACGTAGGGCACGGTGCGCGAGGCCCGCGGATTGACCTCGAGCACGAACACGGTCTCGCCGCGCACCGCGAACTGCACGTTCATCAGGCCGACGACCCCCAGCTCGAGCGCCAGCGCCCGGGTCGACTCGCGGATCTCCTGCTCGATGCTCTCGCCCAGGGTGATGGGGGGGATGACGCAGGTCGAGTCGCCGGAGTGGATGCCGGCCTCCTCGATGTGCTCCATGACGGCGCCGATCACCACCCGCACGCCGTCGCAGACGCAGTCGACGTCGACCTCGACGGCGTCCTCGAGGAAGCGGTCGATCAGCACCGGGTGCTCGGGCGAGGCCTGCACCGCCTCGCGGATGTAGCGCTTGAGGTCGCGGTCGTCGTAGACGATCTCCATGGCGCGGCCGCCGAGCACGTAGCTGGGCCGCACCAGCACCGGGTAGCCGATGCGGGCCGCGGCCTCGAGGGCCTCCTCCTCGCTGGTGGCGAAGCCGTTCTCCGGCGCCCGCAGGCCCAGCTTGTCGAGCATCACCGAGAAGCGGCCGCGGTCCTCGGCGCGGTCGATGGCCTCGACCGGGGTGCCGAGGATCGGCACGCCGGCCTGCTCCAGGCCGTGCGCCAGGTTGAGCGGCGTCTGGCCGCCGAACTGGACGATGACGCCGTCCGGCCGCTCGCGCTCGCAGATCGCCAGCACGTCCTCGTGCGTCAGCGGCTCGAAGTAGAGCCGGTCGCTGATGTCGAAGTCGGTCGAGACCGTCTCCGGGTTCGAGTTGACCATGATCGACTCGATGCCCATGTCGCGCAGCGCCATGGACGCGTGGACGCAGCAGTAGTCGAACTCGATGCCCTGGCCGATGCGGTTGGGGCCGCCGCCGAGGATCATGACCTTGCGCTGGCCGCTGGGCGGGAACTCCTCGGAGCCGCAGTCGTAGGTCGAGTAGAGGTAGGGGGTGCAGGCGGCGAACTCGGCGGCGCAGGTGTCGACCAGGCGGTAGCCGGGCCGCACCCCGAGGGCTTCGCGGCGGCCGCGGACCTCCAGCTCGGCGGCGCCCACCGCCTGGGCGATGCGGGCGTCGCTGAAGCCGGCGCGCTTCAGGGCGTCCATGCGCGCGGCGTCGATGGCGTCGAGGGCGGTCTCCTCGAGCTCCTGGTCGAGCACCACCAGCCGCTGGAGGAAGCTCAGGAACCACGGGTCGATGCCGCTGAGGCGGAACACCTCGTCGACCTCGAAGCCGGCGGCGAAGGCGTCGTAGATGGCGAACAGCCGCCCCGGCGCCGGCCGCGACACCTTCTGCCGCAGCTCCTCGGGCGGGAATTCGCGCTTCTTGCCGCTGAAGCCGTTGCGGCCCACCTCGAGGCCGCGCAGGGCCTTCTGGAACGCCTCCTCGAAGGTCCGGCCGATGGCCATGGTCTCGCCGACCGACTTCATCTGGGTCCCCAGGGTCGAGTCCGACTGCGGGAACTTCTCGAAGGCGAAGCGCGGCATCTTCACCACCACGTAGTCGATGGTCGGCTCGAAGCAGGCCGGCGTGACCTCGGTGATGTCGTTCCGGATCTCGTCGAGGGTGTAGCCGACCGCCAGCTTGGCGGCGAACTTGGCGATCGGGAAGCCGGTGGCCTTGGAGGCCAGCGCCGACGAGCGCGACACCCGCGGGTTCATCTCGATGACGATCATGTCGCCGTTGGCGGGGTTCACCGCGAACTGCACGTTCGAGCCGCCGCACTCGACCCCGATCTCGCGCATGATGGCGAAGGCGGCGTCGCGCATGCGCTGGTACTCGCGGTCGCTGAGGGTCTGCGCCGGCGCCACCGTGATCGAGTCGCCGGTGTGCACCCCCATCGGGTCGAGGTTCTCGATCGAGCAGACCACCACGCAGTTGTCCTCGCGGTCGCGCATGACCTCGAGCTCGAACTCCTTCCAGCCGAGCAGGCACTCCTCGATCAGCACCTCGCTGACCGGCGACAGGCGCAGGCCGCGGGTCAGGATCTCGTCGAACTCCTCGCGGTTGTAGGCGATGCCGCCGCCCGAGCCGCCGAGCGTGAAGGCCGGCCGGATGACGCACGGCAGGCCGATCTTCTGCAGCGCGATCTCGGCCTCGCCGCGGTTGTGGGCGATCTCGGACGGGGCGCTCATCAGCCCGATCCGCTCCATCGCCACCTTGAACTCGTCGCGGTCCTCGGCCTTCTTGATGACCTCGTAGTCCGCGCCGAGCATCTCCACCCCGTAGCGCTGGAGCACCCCGTTCTCCCACAGCGCCATGGCCGTGTTCAGGGCCGTCTGGCCGCCCAGGGTCGGCAGGATCGCGTCCGGCCGCTCCTTCTCGATGATCTTCTCGACCATCTCCGGCGTGATCGGCTCGATGTAGGTCCGGTCGGCCAGCTCCGGATCGGTCATGATCGAAGCCGGATTGCTGTTCACCAGCAGGATCCGAAAACCCTCCTCCTTGAGCGCCTTGATCGCCTGGGTGCCGGAATAATCGAATTCGCAGGCCTGGCCAATGACAATCGGTCCCGACCCGATGATCAGGATGCTCTCGAGGTCGTTCCGCCTACCCATGTGCAACTCTAGCGGCGCATTATCGTTCCCCCTGGTCGCACCGTCCACCAAAGGATGCCCCCCGCCTCGCGCCGGCCTCTCGGCCTCGGGAGCGCGCCCGGCCGGTCCTAGCCGAGCTCCTGGTGGATGACCTCGGCGACGGCGGCCGGGGCGATGCCTCGGACGATCAGGCAGGAGCCGGGTTCGGCGGGCAGGACCAGGTCCAGGCTGCCGCCGTGGGCCTTCTTGTCCCGGCCCAGCAGGACCGTCAGGGCGGCGACGTCCGGGAGCACGCCCGGGTAGGCGCTCGGGAGGCCGAGCTTGCCGCTGAGCTCGACCACCTGCCGTCGCAGGCCGGCGCGGGCGACCTCCATCTCCTCGGCCATGCGGGCGGCGCACCGCAGGCCGAGGGCCACCGCCTCCCCGTGTGCCAGGCCCTGGGGGATGGCCGGGTCGCCGGCCGCGGCGGTCTCGAGGGCGTGGCCGAAGGTGTGGCCGAGGTTGAGCAGCTTGCGCTCGGCCGACTCGGTCGGATCGGCCTCGGCGATGCGCATCTTGACCCGGCCGGCGCCGGCGGCGAGCTCGAGGGCGGTGCTGCCGGCGAAGTCGAGGTCCTCCGGCGCCGCGCGCTCGAGCGCCGGCATCAGCTCGCTGCCGTCGATGAGGGCCGCCTTGAGGATCTCGCCGAGGCCGCAGCGCCACTCCCGCGGCGGCAGGGTCACGAGCGTGTCGATGTCGGCCAGGACGAAGCAGGGCTGGTGGAAGGCGCCGACCAGGTTCTTCCCCTCCGGCAGGTTGACGGCGGTCTTGCCGCCGAGGGCGGCGTCGGCCATGCCGAGCAGGGTGGTGGGGACCGCGCCCCAGCGCAGGCCGCGGAGCAGCACCGCCGCCAGGAAGCCGGCCATGTCGGTGGTGATCCCGCCGCCGACGCCGACCACCATCGCCGAGCGGTCGATCCCGAGGCCGACCATGCGGCGCGCCAGCCGCTCTGCCTCGCCGAGGGACTTGAGCTGCTCGGTCGGCTGCCAGTCGATGCGGTGGAGCGGGCAGTCGAGGGCGGCCTCGGCCCGCTCCAGGGCCTCGCGGGTGACCTCGAGGGCGCCGCGGTCGATGAGGGCGAAGACGGCCGTCGGCCGCGGCGCGCTCTCCGCCAGCTCCCGCGGGAGCAGGGCGGACAGGATGCCGCGGCCGTAGCTGGGCCAGATCATGAAGCCGGCTCGCGGCTCGAGCCGCGCTGCTGGCGCCGGTCCCGCAGGGCGCGGGCGGCGACCGCCGCCTGGGCCCGGTCACGGCGGGCCAGCCAGGCGACGAAGCCGGCCAGCAGGCAGGCGAAGCCGAGGAACCACCAGACGAATTCGCCGAAGATCGAGGGGCCGCCGCGCGGCGCCACGCGGTCTCCCACCAGGACGAAGACCGGCGCCCGGCGCCACTGGTCCTGGTTGTCGAGGTAGCCCTTCAATTGGAGGAAGTAGCCGGAGTAGATCCGGGCCCCCTCCTCCGTGAATTGGAAGTAGTCGCCGGAGACCAGGTGGATCGGGTGCTGGCCGAAGACCAGCGGGTTGCCGAGCCAGCCGAAGTAGGTGCGGCTGAACCGGACCGGGTTCTCGCCGGCCGGCGCCGAGCCGGTGAAGCGCGGCTCGTGCGGCACGCGGCCGGGGATCTGGAACGGCTTGCCGCGGAACAGCTCCGGCGACCGGGCTAGCTCGGTGAGGCCGGCCAGGTCCAGCATCGGGGCGTCGGCGAAGGCCGCGGCGCGCCGCTCCGGGTCGGCGGCGAGCTGCTCGGCGTGGTTCAACAGGTGCCACAGCCCGCTCGGGTCGAGCTCGCCCTCGGTGCCCAGGCGGTTGTCCTCAACTTCCGCCAGCAGCACGAAGTCGAGGGCCTCGACCGGCGCCGCCTCGACCACCGACTTGCGGAGCTGGCGGCCCAGCAGCAGCGGGGCGACCACCCGCTGACCGTCGAAGGACTGCGAGTAGAGCTTGAAGTAGAAGCCGTCGGCGAGCACGAAGTCGCCGGGCTCGAAGGCGTCCTCCGGCGGGTTGAGGGCGGCGAGGAAGCAGTCCTGCCCGTCCTCGGTCTGGATCCAGCTCCAGCTCTCCTCGGCCAGGGACGGCGGCCGCTTCAGGGTGCGGATCGCCTTGAGCACGCCCCGCAGGCGGAAGGGCTGGCCGCGCAGCTCGGCGGACCTCGCGGGGAGCTCGGCGAAGGGCGGGGCCGGTTCGCCGAGGACCTCGAGGTGGGCCGGGAGCAGCGCCTGGGCCATCTTGAGCAGGTCGCGGTAGGGCTCGGGCTCGAGGAGGATGCGGTCCTCGTCGGTGGCGTCGGCGACCAGCGCCAGCACCTCCCGGTTGACCGGAGGCAGCGAGATCTGGCTGCGGATCTGCTCGACGTCGCGGACCGCCGGCGGCTCCTGCTTGGACTCTCCGGCCATGAAGAAGATCCCCAAGGTGGTGCCCAGGAGCACGACCATGACGACCAGCTTGACCTTGTCCCGCTGCTGGTTGCGCTGCAGCTCGCGCAGCAGCCGCTGCTTCTCCTCGCGTTTGCTCTCGGTCATCGGCGGTCCCTACGGTAGGACTCCGCCGCCGCGGCGAAACCGGAAAAAAGGGCTTTCGTCGCCGCTGAATCCGGCAGCCGCTCCGGGTGCCACTGCACGCCGAGGGCGAAGGGATGGTCCGGGATCTCGACCGCCTCGACGACGCCGTCGGGCGCCGACGCGGTGACCCGGAGCCCGTCGCCCGGGCCGTCGAGGGCCTGGTGGTGGAAGGAGGCCACCTCGACCGGCGCGCGCCCCACCAGCGTCGCCAGGAGGCTGCCGGCGGCGGCTTCGACCGGGTGCAGGATGCCCTTGAGGTGGGCCCCGGCCTCCGGCAGGTGCTGGCAGAAAGGGGCGCCGCGGGCCAGCCCCATCATCTGCATGCCGAGGCACACCCCGAACATCGGCAGCCGGCGCTGGCAGGCCGACCGCACCAGCTCCAGGTTGGCGCGCTGCTGCTCCGGCGGGACCGGCTTGCAGCGCTCGTCGGGCGCGGGACCGCCCAGGCGGCGCAGGTCGGGGTCGTCGCCGCCGGTCAGCAGCAGGCCGTCGAGGACGTCGAGCCAGCGGCCGACCTCGTCGGGCGGGCCGTCGGTCGGCAGCAGCACCGGGACCGCGCCGGCCGCCCGCAGGCACGGCAGGTAGTCGGCGAAGAGCTGGAGACGGCGGCGACCCTCGTAGTAGGGGGCGTCGAGCAGCTCGACGGTGACGCCGATCAGCGGCGCGTCTGCGCGAGAGAGGTCAGGCATGCGTGATGGTGCCTATACTAGGCCGGCAAGTGGCCGTCCTGAACCTGGTCATCGGATTGCTGGGCCTCGTCGCCGGCGCCGAACTCTCCGTGCGCGGCGCCCTCGGGCTCGCGCGCCACTGGGGCTGGCCGTCCTGGCTGACCGGGCTGCTGCTGCTGGCGCTGGGGACCTCCCTGCCGGAGCTGTTCGTCAGCGGCATGGCGGCGCCGGAGCACCCCGAGCTGTCCTTCGGCAACATCTTCGGCTCCAACGCCTTCAACGTCGGCCTGGTGTTCGGCTTCGGCCTGCTCATGGTCGGGCGGAAGGGGCTGCCGGCCGCCGGCTGGCGCGGACCGGGGGCGATCGCGCTGGTGGCGGCCTCGATCCTGGCCGCCTGGGCGCTCGGCGAGGGCGGCCAGCCGCCGATCTGGCTGGGGGTGGTCCTGCTGGCCGGCTACGGGTTCGTGGTGCGCAACGCCCTGCGCGGCGGCCGCCTCGAGACTGCCGGAGTGGAGCGCGAGATCGAGCCGAACCCCGGGCTCAAGGCGGTCGTGATGATCGCCGGCTTCGCCCTGCTCGCCTGGGCTTCGAACCGCTTCCTGTCCGGCGCGCTGGTGGTCGCCGCCGACTTCGGCTGGAGCGACGGCTTCGCCGGCTACCTGATCGCCGCCATCGGCACCTCGGCGCCCGAGCTCTTCACCTCGGTGCAGGCGATCCGCAAGGGGCACTCGGAGGCGGTCTACGGCAACGTGCTGGGCTCGAACGTCTTCAACCTGCTGGTGGTCGGCGGCGTGTCCTCGGTGCTCGCCGGCGCGCCGCTGGCCGCCGCCACCGTCCAGCCGCAGCTGTGGGCCAACCTGGCGGCCACCGCGGCGCTCCTGGCGCTGGCGCCCTTCGCGCGCGCCGGCCGGGGCGGGCGAGCCACCGGCGCCGGCCTGGTCGTGGTCTACCTGGTCGGCACCTGGCTGGTGCAGGGCTAGCCGCCCGCGGATTCCGGCCGCCGGTTTCGCGCCGCGATCACGGCTTCCGGGCCCGGAATACCTGGTCTCCGGACTGCTAGGCTGGGGCGATGGAGACGACTTCCCGGTCCTTGACCGCCGTCGAGATCGCCGCGCTCGTCGAGGGCCGGCTCGAGGGCGACGGCAGCCGTCGGTT
>JACKQG010008378.1_pt1 | contig 10086 bp, 1 predicted proteins | sample 8237621 | NCBI WGS metagenome assembly JACKQG01 (sample SAMN15677084, study PRJNA649215) | marine metagenome | biome: marine; feature: Black Sea; material: saline water; isolation source: suspended particulate matter (SPM) from the Black Sea western gyre | collected 2013-06-09/2013-06-10 | depth...
TTCATTATATCATCCCTTTTGGTGTTGGAAAGTCTATCTCATCACCAGAAGTCCACTGTCTGGCAAAATCCTGAAATGGTATTCCAAATGTTTTCTCAAATAGTCTCGATGGATTATGCACTATACCGCTTGGTTTCTGAAAGAAGTCTCTTGCCATCCTACCAAACGGAAACATCGTCCACACGTGGTAGTTAGCAACTCTGCTCCAATCACCATCAATCATAGCCTTAACACTGGGTCCAACTAATCTTAATGATATTGGAGTAATCATTTGTAATGGCTGTAGTGGTGATGGATATGATCCAAAGAATGCCCTATCTCTCTCTTTGTCGTTACCAAAAAACAAATCTGCCCAATCTTGCATCCACGAATACGGTTGTGGTAATGCAGCCTCAAACAGGGAATAGATAAAAGCACTACTTAATCCTAACATAAGCATATCCATTATCATAAATCTTTTGTATCTATCAAACTCAGGAGAACCTTGTCTATATCCATAATCCTCTGCTCCCTTTATAATATCATTTCTAAAACGTGTAGAGTTCCAAGCCCACAACTGAAACCTTGTTATAATCTTACCCGCACCAGTATTAGCAAACATAGGTTTGAACGGAGACGAATATAAAAACTGAGTACTCTTAACGCCTTTCTTTGCTATATCAATAAGCACTGGGTCGTTAATAGAAAGCACACCATCAAACTCTTCATACGCCTGAACAAGGTGCGACATAAAAGCATCTCGCCTAAGGTATCTTTCTGGTACTCTCATAAACCAAGCCATCTTTTCAAACGCAGTCTTCGATACATTGTATCTACGAGCCAAATCTCTAAAATTAGTCTTGTTACCCTTTCCGCTTGCGTATAGCTTACCAGCTTCAGATATGAACTCCCTGACGCTTCTTTTCTTGTATAGGTGTTCGCCCCCAAGTTGTTCCAGAAATAACTCTTCAACAACACCAAGTTCGTGAACCCAGGTATTTACATCAGCCATGCTTTTCCATTTAGGATTAATGGCAGAAAGATACTTAAAAGACTTTGCTCTCTTTAAATTCTTCGGTCCAGTAGATATTATAGTATTGGCGTAACCAGAGTATACGTTTGCAGCTGCACTTTTGAAATGGGTAAGTAGTGTTGCAAGACTAAACTTTGCCTCAAGATTAGCCCAGCGAACAACATCTCTTGGTTCAAACTCATCGAGTTTAATCTCTTCACCCATAAATGTTTTCGTTTTTGTAATGCCGAGTTTCTCTCGAATACCCTGTATTCTCTTTGCTACCTTGTCGTCTGCAAGTTTTGAGTATACAGTGCCATTTAACTGTAATGCGGGATCATTCAAATAATTATCTGGAATAACAGTGTAATGTCCAACTGCTTGGTTCATATAAAGCTGCATAAACTTCTTTAATGCTCCTACGTTCTCTTGTGGATAACCAACCTTTTCAGCATATTCTCCCCACTTGTTCAAGGAGTTGTTTGATAGAACGTGTGCTACTCCACGATAATAAGCATTAAGATTACTTCTTATATACTCATCAACGATGTGTTCCTCAACAATATGACCAGTCATATCACCCTTACGAGACATCATACTTCCAGTGAAGACTGTTCTAATATTATCAGTTAGTTTCTTCATGCCATTCTTCGCTGCTTCTTTGTTGTCACTAACTGCTTGATACACAGCACTTTGGAAATCTTCATCGAATAGAGACGCAGCAATTCTTGAACCATTATGATGCGTTTGCATGATATCCCTAGCAACATTGATCATTTGTTCTGCTTTATCTCTATCGTCAAGAGTATTGTTGTTCTTAATAACCTCTATCTTTTTTTCAAGATACTCTTCAAGCTTAGCTTTAGAATATATGTGTGGGTAATACTTATTAAAATCTGTTTGTCCAGTACGAGTACGATATAGTCCCACCTTTTTTAATTCTTCAACAACGTGACTGTGTTTTTTTATACCACGCTCACCTAATCTGTTTTTATAAAACTCTACAGCATACTCATTTAAAACATCTATACCTAAGTTCCACGGTATGTCCTTACCTTTTTTCATAAAGTCTGTTATATATTTTTCAAACCTATCTGGGTTAAGCTTACCATCGTTATCTCTAAATCTTATCTGAGATAAAGTAGTAGGGTCTCCGCTAAACACTTTGTGGAACTCGGCGAAGAAATTAGTAAATATCTTTCTTCCTTCTTGAACGACACCATTAAAAGTATACTCTGCACCATCAGGCTTTTCTAAGGTTTTTATTTTTAAAACACCACCATATTTCTTTATTAATTCGTCATAGTTTATTTCTTTTTTTATCCGTGATAGACCTTCCTCAGCAGCTTTTTTCTGGTCAAAATCGTGATACCATCCTTCGGCTTCACGAGTAGCATTAATAAGTTTATATACTCTAAGCCAGTCTTTTCCAAAATAATTAACCAGGTGTCTTGTTTTATCGTCCAGTTGTCCTCGTATTTTTTCGTGTGCAGCAGTAGTGGAGCGTTCAACCAACTCAGCAAACTGCATCTGCTTTGCAAAGATGGATGTTGGCTTTAATACTTCGCCCCGAACAACACCACCCTTACTTCTACGCCATACACCATAATCTTCTGTCGTCTCTAATCCAAAACTCATTAAGTATCTGTGTACTCTTTCTGGAAATAGATGCCAGAAAAACTTCTGAACTGTTGGATAACCTTGACCTTCTGCTTCACCGAAAGCCTTACCAATCATCTTCTCAAAGAAGCCAACCTTTTTCGTACTATCTAAAAATCTATTAAAATCTTCCCAATTAGTAAGTGTCATATTATCCATGTTCTTGTAATACATACCCCTTACTAACTTATGAATATTTTCTTGTAAAAACTTATGGTTCGGCATTGACTTTAACTTATCCCTAATCTCAACGTGAACCTTCTGTGCTCTCTCTATTGCTTCTTTCGGCAACTTATTATTATGAACAATCTTAACCAATGCATCTTCACTGTCAAGGAAAGACTTTGCATTATCGCCATAACGATTATAAAATACCGCCTTCGATTGACCTGGGATTAAGTCTTTGTTTGCTTCCATTTGCAATAATGATTCATTCCAGTCTTTTCTCCATTCCTCAATCTGATGTTCTTGTGTTACTGTTCTTGTTTTATTAACGGTATCATTAAACTTTCTAAAGAATACTTCAATAGAAGTATCATCTATATTATCAGAAGACAAACCAAATACCGACACAGATGTTTTGTTTTCATTTGGATTAAGAGAACCAAGAGCAAGAACATCAAACACGAGTCTTTCTGTTGGATTCATACCTTTTTTAAACATCCCTATTCTGTTATTGATCTCTTCATGCATTGACTTTGAGGACTCAGCACTAACAGTATCTTCAAACATCTTATCAATATCGTAGGTAGTTACTTTTTTAGCTCTACTCTTACGATAAACACTCAGCTTTTTCTGTTGGTCAATAAACTTAGAAAATTCTCCAGTCATTTTATCGAAAGCTTCGTGCTTCTCTTTGGGTATTCCATCACGAATATCTTTAAGCACCATCATCGTAGTAGCAGTAGTAATGTCTTCAGACAGCATCCTACTCGAACCTTCGAGTATTAAATCAAGATTAGCTTTACGCTGTTGTCTTAATTCATATATTTGATTCTTGGTAAGTTGTTCTTTGTTATCCATATAATACTTAGACAGGTCTTTGATTCCAGCATAATCACCTTTTTGATGTTTACCAAGCTTCCTCTCTCTATACTCTACAGCCAAGCTATCAAAGAACTTATCATACCACTTACTATCAAGCCAGAGTTGTTGCGAATAAACATTACGGTTATACACACCGCTTCTCATTACTTGACCAACCCAATTCTTGCCTTTGAATAGTAACAAAGCACCACTTTCTCTACCCATAGATTTTAATATTCCAGAAAAACCACCCTGTTTTTCAATTCTATTATACAGATTGAAGAGGTCTGCGGTTTGTTCTCTGCTAAACATTGCATTAAGAAGATTAAAATCAAAGTTCATGTGATACATTAAACCAGTAACCTTCTCAAGAAAAGAACCTTCTTTACCCATTCTGTTATATAAAGGACGAAGTTCATCCTGCATCTCAGCCCAGGTAAATTTCTTCTTGCCAAATATTGCACTGTTAGCTTTTTGCCACGGTGAAAATATCTTTTGTAAATCTTTATTATTAAACTTAACCTGTTTGCGTGTTAGTTGCTTTCCGTCCTTAGTTGTAAATTTAAATTTAAACGCAGACTCTTGCATAATTCTCGTAAGTTCATTTGAACTTTTCACTCCAATAACATCCATAGGGTCCATACCGCTAACAAGAATAGCTCTCTGTAGTTTTACATAATTCTTAAACTCTTCGCCAACTCGTGGCTCTATGAGCACGCTAACCTTTATATCCTTACCGTTTATGTTTTTAGTAAGGGTAGTATTCCATGTTCCCCCATCGCCTTTGAGAGACTTCACGTAAGCATGTGCTGCATTAATCTGATTCTTTGTAGATATTGAGATACCAAGATTAATACGACCACCAAAAGCCATCTCTGAAGCTTCTTCTCTTACTGATGGCGCCCACCTTAACGCTGAGTTTTTAACGGGATGTATTCCTTCGTCTGCTTGTACTGGTTTGGGTTCAGGTTGACCAATACTTATTCTGGGTTTATCTCCACCATGATAGATAGTGTAATCAGCACCAATACTATTTAAATAATCTATAAATTTAGAATCAACCCCAGGCATATCACCCACAACAAACTTAACTCCTTTGTTATGTGCGTCTAATATATTCTGCTTTGTGCTACTTCGTAAGGGTTGATTTCTCAACGCTCCGTTACGAGCTAACATCACAATATTAGTATTCTTATCAACCTTACCAAGTTTGTCTATGGTTGTCTTAGAACTGGAAGGTCTGGTAGAAGCAAGCTCTACTATAGCACCATTAGATACTTCTCGCATAGCTTTATCTTTGCCATCTCCAGCAGGTGTTCCTCTACCTATGGGACTATAACCACCTTTCGTTTTAGTAATAATTTGTGGTTTAAGTTTCATCTTTGTAGGTTGTTTCTCAGACACACCACGGGTTATCATACTCCTAACTCCAGTAACTTCTCCAGTAAAAGTATTGATTAACTCAGTATCCATAGCGTCAACAAAGTTTCCATTCTCATCGTAAAATTCTTTTTCGTGTTTCTGGTAAAGTTCTTTCCACTCGTTCTTCATTCCCCAACGACCAGAATTTTCTGTTCCTTTACCACCATCACCAAAATACACAAATGCTTTATCACCATCAAAGTCAGCACCACCAAACGCCTTTACTATTTCTGGATGCAAGAACACACCATAACCATCTATATTGATAAAGCCACCAAACTTAAGACGTTGAGCACCAGACATCGAGTCCATTGGAACACGACCAAGGATTGAATCAAAGATTTCATCTGCTGCTTCTTTAGGAACAATTTTGTGTTTTCCAGATTTATAGTCATCCCACAACACACCAAGTTTCTTAACACCTTCAAATTTTGGAGACTTAATCACCTTATCTCTTAAACCTTTAGTAAAATAGAATGCATCTTTTTTAGGTGGACCAAGTCTCGCTTCAACAAAATGATCATATGGGAACATACGTAAATAAGCAGAATTAAATATTTTTGGGCTACCAACACGTCCAACAACGTAACGTTTAAAAGCTTCACCTATTGCCTTACTTGCATACTTGCTATAAAAATGTTCACTACCCATACCGTTTATTTTTAATATTCTGTCAGCAGCACGAGTAAACTCAACATTCTCCACATTAAGTTTTATATTATCTAACTCGTCTGGCTTGAATCCAGTCTCTACTTCTTGAGCTTTAACAGCATCTGCTTCGGGTGACATCATCTCCCTAACTATTTTTTCTTTAAGTGGGGAGAAGTGTTTGACGGAGAATATCTCTGCAAGATTCTTAAGTGAAAGGTCACGCCACCTAGACTCAACGAGTTTATAGTGAGGTGTTATTTTCTTAACTGCTTCTATTGGGTTCTTAATTACCTTTTCAAATGCAGTATTAACTTCTGGGTCACCATCGAATGAATTGTTTAAAGCACTATCAACAAAATCTTTCATCACCAATCGTATTCTCGCAGCTTCTTCTGTTGTGTCTCCGAGCAGTGGAGAGTAGGGATTGAGGTTAGTAAATATCTGTCTGACATATTTAAAGGCATCTTTTGAATGTCTATCATTCTTTTCAGACAACACCAGTCTCACTTTATTTGTAGGAATACGAATCAACTTTGGCTTTTCAACCAGGTTACCTCTAACGAGAGTGCCACCTTTGCCCCTCACCATTTCATAAAACACTGGAACTTTACCCTTTTTACCATCAACAATTTCCATATCATACACTGGTCTATTACCATGTTGCTTTACAGCAGAAGTATATGCAATTCCCATAGCGTTATATACAGAAGCGAGCCCGTTGCTATCTTCTTTATACATTCCAGTAGCCATTCCTTTTTCAAAATACCCACCAGATACTGGATCAGAAAAAAATGTAAAAAACTTAGATGAATTACCGCTTGGGTCTAATCCAGCTTGTCTGTTATAGCCAACGATAAGTTCGTTTATTAGTTTCAAAGAACCATCTGTTTGTGCTAGGTTTTTATGATCATTAACAAGTATAAGACCAATGGTATCGTTATTTTTACCATCTCGCATAAGTCTCTCAAGCACAGGGTTACTTCTTTTCAGATATTCAACATCGACTGGATGTGCATCTGTAAACAGAATTTGTGCTCTTTTATTCCACGCTTGAGCAGTATTTATCATTCCAGGATCATTAAGCTTTGCCAGATTTGATATATCAGAATTTCCAAAGTTTGCTTCAAGGTCATAAAGTATGTTAGAAAATGTTTGTGCAAGGTATTGTTCCTTATCAACAGAACCTTTTCTTTGATGTTCTCTGATATTGTTTAGAAAACTTTTACCATTTGCGTCTTTTGTCTTTTCAAGAAATCTATAAATAGCAGTTTCTTTTTCTTTAAGAGCTGGATGTAATTGTATATAAATGCGTCTCGCCTTATCACCCTTACCACCAAAGTAATAATATCCATCTTTTGCCATAGCACGATTGAGTCCATCTACATGAGTATTATATCTTTCGGGACTAAAGTTCTTTAGTTCATCAAGGTTGCTGTGCTTTGTAGTTCCATCTTTAAGTCTTTCATATACATCTTCAACTATTCTTATCGACTCCTCAACCTTATAATTCTGTTCAAGTATTTCTTCAAATGCAGTTTTTGGTGTAACTATTTTCTTTAGTTTATTTCTGTAGTCTCGAACATTTTCAATATTACCAGTAATAGAGTTCCAAGACTTTATGTGCCTCTCAACACCGTGAGCACGCCTTGTTCCCAAGTTACGCCAAAAGTCTTTTACGTCTTGAGTTAACTTAATCTCATAAGTCTTGTTAAGATGCTCAAGCATATTCTCTGCCATAACGACACCAATTGGATTTCCTGGTGGCTGTATCTCATCCCACTTCATTTGGATGTCGTCCATTATACCTGCACGTTTACGTCTATCGTCACCATAAACATCAGACATTTTTCTATCAACAAAGTCTTCCACTATTTTCGTTATAGGTTGAGTTGGCATCTCTCCGCTAAGATAAACCATTTTGGCTTTACCAGCCATATCGGAGTAGTATTGCTCATTCGTTTGTGCTGGTTGTTTTGGATTGTTAATCTTTGCTCTCTCAACAAGCGTTAAGAAAGTTTCAAAATCTGTATAGTTCTTAAAGTCAATAACATCTTTTATAACAGGATACCAAGGATGTATATACTTTCCTGTTTCTTTATTCTGCTGCGAGTATTCTTTGCTTTCAAATATTCTTTTAGCTTTATGAACGTTTATATTAATAAAGCCATCTTCTTTGTCAACCCAGGTCAGTTTACCATAGTTAGGGTCTTTCTTATTGGCTATTTCTCTTTCGGGATACATTATCCCATATCTTTTAAAACCTTGTTGTTCTGCCCGAACCTTATCAATTGCACTACCCGACACTCTTGCAAATACCTCTTCATCTGCACCTATTAAAAAATTCTTATATGATATTTGTTCGTTAGCATCATTAACTTCTTTGAGTCTTTCATCATAAAAACTCTGAATATTTCTCAGTTGTTCTTCTGTATAGCCAGCATCTTTCATTAACTGTTGTGATACGTTTAACCCTGCTAATTCTCTAAGACTTATAGCATCAAGTATCTTCTTGCCACTATCAGAAAAACTCTCGTAGCCCTTAACATTCTTAATATCTTCCCAACCCTTAAGCTTAGTTTTCTGTCTGTATTTACCGACAAATCTACGCATGTTTTTTGTTTCTTGTGGTAAAGTAGTATAACCAAAGTATGTGCCAAGCAGGTACTCGTATATCTGTTCTGGTGCCGTTTCGCCACGTAGTGTTGAAGGAAGTCCAGAATATAAAGAAGATGCAACTGTTCTTATTCCTATATCAGCTTGTTGTCCAGGGCGAAGTCTACTCCATACGGGTTTACCCGATTTACTGAGTTGTAAGACTGAAACTTTTTCACCAAGACCGAAAGCATCTTTGTTTACAAGATTGCCAAGAGCTCCAAAGAACGCACCCCTTTGAGCACCACTAACGAAACCTCTCACCATTTCGTCAACACCACCCTGCCATGAACTAACGGCAGAAGCAGCACCGAGATGAAAAGCACCTTCCAACATACCCTTAACAGTAGTCTTTTGTAGGAAGTCAAGAGCTGTCTTTGCAGCACCAGCTTCAAGTTTAACGCCAGCCTGCATTACTTTACTAACACCCTTCCTTGCTGCTCCCGTAGCCTTACCAGCCAAGAACATTGGAACGGAAGGCACGGCAATCGCTTTCGTAAAGCCGAGAGCTCTTAATGGGAGAGCTGAACCTAAACCAATAAACCCAGCTAATCCAGCAACCTTTTGTATAATTGCTTCAGCAGTATTCTTTGGTGGTTCTTTGTCGAGATTGATAGTAGTAAAGCCCGACACATATCCAGCAGCAGCTTTCTTAATAGCACGAAGTATATTAAACTCGTTGCTTAATTCATCTTCTGCAAAAGGAATATTAAAATGTTGGAGATGCTGTTTAAGCATGCCCAACTGTCCCTCGTTAAAACCACGAGGATTTTGTTTGTAAAAATCTAAGTATTGTCTAGCTTCTCGTTCACCAAACTGGGGGATGAATCCAGTAGTAAACGAATTATAACCATTCGCCATTTATGTTCCTTTAGGGTTGTTCGATTGGCATTCTAGGCATTTCTGCCATTTCGTATGGGCTAGGTTCTTTTGACGTAGCACCAAACGTAGTTCCAAGTAATCTCATTCCTCCATATGCTGGTAATGCATAAGGTAAAAACTTACCAACGCCAGAGAAGGCACCTGGTATTTTTCCACCAACTCCGCTAGCTAAAAGTTTTCCTAACCCAAGTCCAGCTTGTGCACTCGTCTTTCCGTGTGTTGCAAAAGCCCACCTTGCTGGCATTGCTCCCATTTTTGTAACACCCAATGCACTCGCCCTAGTTGCAAGAGCCATTCCAAGCATTCGCTTTGTACCAGCAGTTAATCCAGGAGCGGTCAAATATTTAGCAGCCACCCTTAGTCCTGTTAGGGTTTTTTGTCCAACCGTCATACCCCGAGCAAAACTTAAACCAGCACCAAAACTTGCTGGAGTAAATAGTGACGCCACCAAACCAGTAATCTTACCAGCAGTTTTATAATCTTTGGTTCTTCGGTTAGAATAGATTGAGTCTTTTAACAGGTCAAGCAGTACTGCATCAACACCACCACCCACGAAAGCCCCAACTGCTTCTAACCACCCAGCAGTATCTTTTTGCCTACCCATTGTTATATTCCAACCAAACATTTCTGCTGATTGTAATACTCGTGGTATGTCTTCATCTTTTATACTCTTGGGGTTTTGGTTATATCGTCTAACTAAATCATACGCTTCATTCTTTTGATTACGCATCTTTGCCATAGCAATCTCATTCATAAACTGCTGTGGTGATTGTTCTTGTTGTTCTCGTTGTGGTAATATCATT
>JACKQG010008379.1_pt1 | contig 10085 bp, 7 predicted proteins | sample 8237621 | NCBI WGS metagenome assembly JACKQG01 (sample SAMN15677084, study PRJNA649215) | marine metagenome | biome: marine; feature: Black Sea; material: saline water; isolation source: suspended particulate matter (SPM) from the Black Sea western gyre | collected 2013-06-09/2013-06-10 | depth...
TCAAATTACTCAACAAAAAGATTATAAGGGAGAACATCCGGCTGGAATTTTAAATAATATCGGAAATGTTTACCGCAGTATGGGTAATTATATGAAAGCCCTTGATTATTACAACCAATCTTTGGCTATAAGCCGGGAGATCGGAGATAAAAATCAGATTGCAGTCACTCTAAAAAACATAGGGATAACTTATAAGGAATCAGGAAAATATTCTCAGGCTATTCAATATCTTAATGAAAGTAAAGACTTAGCCGAACAAATTTTTCTCTTACGGATACAAAGAGAAACCCTTGACCAACTCTCTCAAACATATACAATCCTTGCCGATTACCAAAAAGCTCTGGAATATTACATTGAATATTCAAAATTGAAAGATTCATTGTTTGATGAGGAAACTAGTAATAAAATATCCATACTGCAATTTGGGCATGAGATAAGGGAGAAAGAACATCAGAAAACAATATCGGAAAAAGAACTTGAATTAAAGATTACGCGCGAAAAAAATATTCGTAATGTAATAGTTTTTATTTCATTACTTGCCATTTCGTTTGTTATTGTATTATGGACGCGGTACAGGTTAAAAACAAAATCGAACAGGGAGCTAAGAGCCTTAAATGCCGATCTGGAGAGAAGGGTTGAAGAACGCACTAAAAGATTGCGCGAAGAAAATGAATACAGGCGTATTGCCCAGAAACAGGCAGAACTTGCAAATGAAACAAAGAACAGGTTTTTGGCTACAATAAGTCATGAAGTCCGTACTCCCATAAACGCAATAATCGGATTTTGTGATTTAACTATTAAATCGGATTTAAATCTTGAGCATCAGAAAAATCTTAAACGGGTCAAAGATTCATCAGAACATCTTCTGGCGCTTATTAAGGATATTTTGGATTATTCCCAGATTGAAAGCGGTAAAATGGAATTAAAAAAGGTGACTTTCCATATTAATGAATTGGTTGAATCTGTTGTTAATGCTTATTATCTGGATGCTGAAAGCAAAGACATTAAACTTTCATACGAGATAGCCGGAAACATCCCAAGGTTTATTATAGGTGATCCTAATGCTTTAAGACAAATTCTTTACAATTTATTAGGGAATGCAATGAAATTTACTGACAGGGGTGATGTTGCAATTTCAATTAAAGTTGAAGAGAATTTAATAGCAGATGAAAAAATTAAACTTTGTTTCTCGGTAAAAGATACCGGGATTGGTATTTCCAAATTGAAACAAAAACTCATTTATAAAGATTTCACACAAGGTGATAGCTCTTCAAGACGAAGGTATGGCGGCGCCGGACTTGGTTTAACAATAAGTAAACGTTTTATTGAGTTAATGGGCGGTGAAATATGGGTTGAAAGTGAGAAAGGAAAAGGCAGTAATTTTATTTTTACGGTAACATTTAAAGTTGACAAAGATAAATCAGTTAAGACTATTCTCAGTAAACCTCCCGAAAAGAAAACTCTTTATGTACTTATTGCAGAAGATAATTTGCTTAATGCACAGGTAGTTGTTGCCTTTCTCAAACGTCTTGGACATACTTCGAAAGTGGCAGGTAATGGGATAGAAGCTTTGAACTTGCTTTCAAAAGAAGATTTCGATGCCGTTTTAATGGATATTGAAATGCCTGAAATGGATGGTATCGAGGCAACTGAAGCAATCAGGGCGGGAAAGGAAAATGTCAGGAATCCCAAAATACCGGTTATTGCCTTGACTGCCCATGCTATAAAAGATTATGAAGAAAGAAGTTATAAATCCGGAATGGATAATTATCTTACCAAACCTGTAGATATTGAACTGCTATCAGAAATACTGCAATCAGTTTAATTGTTGATTCTATCCATAATTTTATTGTATCTGCCACAACTTTTGCAAACCCTTATCCATTACATGGTAAACCTTTTTTCTACGTGTATAAAGAAAAAAAATAAAAAACAGGTAAGAGCACTGCTCTCACCTGCTTCTAAGCAAGGTGATGAAAAGAAGAATAGAATAAACCTAATTATTAACCAAAACCAATTTAAAGGATTTCACCTTACTTTTTCTTAAAAATATCTTTTATAATCTGTTGACCTGAGAAATAAAGTGTAAAGGTAATATTTTTTTTTATTAAATCAAGATTTATTTTAAAAGTTTTCAACAAACTGGTATAACCGATACAAATAGAATCCACTACTGATACAAAAATTATGAAATAGTTTATTTGTCAATATATTTTATCGGTAAATAAAAAACCGATGGGAATTTTAACTCCCATCGGTTTAAAAGTAAGGCAATTTAAGAAAGGAAAAGAATAAACCTAATTATTAACCAAAACCAATTAAGGAAAGACACCTTACTTTTAATTCTTATATATAAATAACGTTTATTATTTAGATTTATTATTTAGTATTTTAGTTGCATGTAAAAGTAAAAATTTTTTAAACTGCTTTTAAAAACTCAGGGAGATATCTTATCTTTTCATTACGAATAACCCTGAAATTTTCAAACGGAACTTTAACTTTCTCCTTCATCAATGCTAATACTTTTCTTTGTAAAATATTCCTTGCCCTTGTTAATTGCGACTTTGAAGTATTATTAGAAATATTCAGCATTTTTCCTATTTCTTTATGCGAATACCCTTCGATAACATACAAGTTAAAGATAGTTCTGTATCCGTTTGGCAGTTCCTGTATTAGTTTGATCAACTCTTCCTTAGATAATTTATCATAGATATTTTCTTCTTTTGTTTCAGGAACTTCCAACCCTTCAATATCATCGAAATATGAATACTTCAATTTTTTTCTGTAAAAGTTAATTGCCGTATTAATAATTGTTTTTCTGATCCAACCTTCTAAAGAGCCTTCATTCCTGAAGTCCTTCAGTTTTGTAAAAATTTTAATAAATCCATCCTGGAGAATATCATCTGCCTCCATTTGATTGCCTGTAAACCTCATACATATTCCGTACATTTTTGGTGCATAATGTTTATACAAAAGTTCTTGAGACCTGGCATTATTTTGTAGTAATATCTCAGTATTTAACTCTCCTTGTGGCATAAATATTTGTTTTGTTAAATATATTTTTTTCTTAATCATTCATGGTTTTTAACACCATCACTTTTCTTAGAGTTATTTAATGCATTTAGTAATTTTTTTAAAGCTGAATTCTCTTCTTTTTTTCTTTCTATGTATAAGTGGATTTCATTATCTATATTTTTCCTTTTATCTATATTTTTTTTGTTTTTCATACGACTTCTTACTTCGTTTTTCATACTACGGTTTTTTTACGTTGCAAAGATTTAGAAATATATGAAGCAATACAACTAAATTGATATTACAAAATCAATACAATATTACAATGTACCCTAATAAAAACAATACATAATAAAATACTACACCTTACATTACCGGCACATACAGGTATAATATCCGAGAAAACAGGCTGTTATGAATAAATTTATTTTAAAATTGAGACAGGAAGTCAGCTAAACCAATGTCTTTATTAGAAATATTAAGTTTTTTTCTTAATCTTATTCTTGCTGTTTCAATACTATTTATACTCTGATGTGTAATAGCAGAGATTTCCCGTGATGACATATTCAACTTCAGGAAAGCACATAATTTTTTATCATGGGCTGACAGATGGGGAAATTTTTTATTCAGGATTTCATAAAAATAACTATGAACTTGTTTGAATCGCAACTCAAATTCTTCCCAAACATCGCTATCAATACTCGATTGAAGCTCGAGAATAACTTCATTAATAATATTTTGATTTTCTTTTTTAAATCTCGGTTTTTCTTCAATAAGTCTTTCCGAAACAGAAGTTACCAATTCATTTTTATTAACCAGATATTTTACGTTATCCTGTAATTCTTTACTTTTAAATTCAAGATTTTCCTGCAATATTTGGTTCTCTAATTGGTGTTTCTTTTGTTTAAGTTTAAAATATCTTGATTTTGCCTGCTGTCTTCTAAAAAGCAAAATTGTTATTACAACCAAAACAAATAAAGCACCGGCAATTGCAATAAAAATCAATTCTGTTTTTTGATATTCCAATTCAATCAAATATTGATCTTTCCTGAATTGATTTTGCATTTTGAGGCGTGTTATTTTTTGAGTATTTTCTTCAAAATTCAGGCTGTCGCTCAAAGTTTTGTATATTTTTTGGAATTTATAAGCTTGTTTATAGTTATTAAGTCCCACGAAGGTTACACTTAATCCATCTGCTGAATTGTTCAAATGCGCTAAAGATTCCAGGCTGTCTGCAATGTTGTAACTTTTTAATAAGTATGGCAAAGCTTTTTCAAACTCATTTTGTGAATTGTAATAATTGCCAATTAAATAATTAGTTGAAGAAATACCGTCCATATCTCCCTGTCTTTCGTTTATTTTTAATCTTTTAAAAAAATATTCGAGACTTTCCGGTTTGCCCATTCGCTGGTATAAGCTGCCTATATTTCCATAATTATTTGCAATCCAGTTTTTATTATTAAGCTCTTTATTTGTTTTAAGCGACTTGAAATAATATTCAAGAGCCTTATTGTAATCTCCCATCCTTTCGTATATCATACCCAGGTTGTTGAAATTTCCGGCTATCCCTTTCTTATTATTTATTTCGATGTTAATTTCAAGAGCTTTATTGAAATATTCAATGCTACATTCATTGTTATTAAGATAATAATTAATTATACCTATTATATTATAACATCTGGCAACTCCACTTCTATTGTTTTCCTCTTCCATAATTTTCAGACTTTTAAAAACATAGTCTATAGCCTTGTTATAAATACCCTTTGTTCCGAAGAAAATACTAAGATTATTATAAGATTCGGCTATTCCTTTTTTATAATCTATTTCTTCACTCAATTTAAGCGCTTGCCGGGTATAATCATTCATTTTATCAGAATTAATATACAGGAAGTCATCAGCAATTTTATTCAACATATCTATTTTGGCAGTATCGCTTAATTGATAATCAAGTTGCTGTATCAAACTGTCAATATATTTCTGATCCTGGGCTATTATGCCAGGAGTTATTAAATAATTAATCAACAATATGAAAATTATACTGAAACGCATAAACTTTGCAATTTTCTAATAATTTAACTGCGTGGTTTTAAATAAACTACAATTAAAGAAATTTGTATTCCCATTTTCTTTCAGTTTATCCTGCTCATTTATTACAAATTCGATAAAAAAGTATGCAGGTTTATATCCCTTTGAGATAAATCAAGTTTTTTTCTAAGCCTTGTCCGTGCAACTTCTATACTGCCGGGATTTTGATGTGTTATAGCTGCAATTTCCTTAGTGCTCATATTAAGACGTAAAAGGGCACAAAGGTTCTTGTCGTTTTCAGTTAAATCAGGAAATTTTTGGTTTAGCTTCCGGTAAAACTCCCTATGTACTTCACGAAATCGTTGTTCAAAAATTTTCCAAATATCCGTATCCACATTTGATTGCAGGTTTAAAACAATGTCCTGAATTACCAGCTGATTTTTTGTTTTAAATTCAGATTTTATTTTTAAGAGTTTTTCGCTGATAAAATTTATTAATTCGTTCTTTTTTACAAGGTACATTACATTAGTTGCCAATTCCTTGTTTTTGAAATCTATTTCTTCCTGAAGGTATTTATTTTCTAATAAGAGGTTTTCGTCTTCGATTTTAGCATGATTTATTTTTATCCTTGAGCGCCCATAAAGCAAAATTAATACTAATAATAAGCTGAAAAGACCAGCGGCAATCATAAAATATTTTAATTCTGTTTTTTGCCGCTTTATTCTATTTAGTTTTTGTTCGTGTTCGAAAATAAGTTGCATTTCGAGTTGTGTAATCTTTTTAAGGTTTTTTATATTGAATATGCTGTCGCTAATTTGTTTGTATTGGCGGTGATAATAATATGCATCTTTAAATTGATTCCTGTCGGCGTATATTTTGCTTAATCCTTTTGCTACATCTTTAGCATTAAGTAAAAGTTCATTTTTTAATGCGAAATCGTATCCTGTTTTAAAGTAATGCAGTGCTTTATCATAATTATTCATTTGTAAATACAGGTTACCCAGGCTGTTGTTTATTGACGGAAATCTTTCTTTATCATTGATTTCCCGGTTGATCTTCATACTTTTATTCAGGTAAATAAGTGCAGAATCAAATAATTTTTGTTGTAAAAAAATGTTGCCGATATTACCATAATTAATGGCAAGATTATTTTTCTTATTCAACTCTTTACTGATTTTTACGGATTTACGGTAATACGTTAGAGCTTCGCTATATTGATAGCGGAATCTGTATATTTCGCCTATATTATTGTATAGCGAGGATAATCCGGGCTTTTCGTTCAATTCTTCCCAAATTATCAGACTGTTGTTATAATATTCATAAGCTTTATCGTAATTTTCCTGGTCATAATAAGTTCCACCTATATTATTATATGTGTCGGCAAGTTTTCTTTTATCATTTAAGTCTTTGAAAATATCCATTGCCCTGAACAATAAGGAAAGCGATTTTTCATATTCGAATCTTCGCTTATGGACTTTTGCAATTTCAACACAAACTTTTGCGTACCATTTATCATCATCTGTCTTTTCAAAAATATCCTGTGATTGTAATAAAAAGTTCAATGCCTCAATAAATTTTTGGTTTTTTATCGAATATATTGCTATGTAATATAATGCTTTAGCTTTTCCACTTTGATCATTAACTGATTCGGCAATAACCAGCGCTTGCCTGGCGTAATTGTACGCTTTTAACACATCTTCATCAAGGTAAGCTTGTGAGAGCAGATTCAGTATCTTAATTTTTTCAGATGGCTGATGGGTAATACTTAATACATTCTGCAAGCTATCGGTATCATAAATAGCAGCCTTAACCGGACATAGAAACATCGTTAGAATCAGGATGGCGATTGTATGTTTCAATTGCAGCATTTTGATTTTTGGAAAAAAGATTGTCAAATATATAAAAAAAATACACAGCTAATGAGTTTTTTTGCCATTTTATGAGTAAAGGATTACAGGTCTCTCTTTTTTAGTATTACATAAGATAAGAAAATAAATAAAGCAGCATATCCAAGACAAATCCCGACATCAGCGATTGAAACAGCTTCCTGGAAATCGAAATTAAAACCGTCTGATTTAATTTTAATTAAGGAAGTATTGGGTGTTTGAATAATATGGTTCATTGCTTTTAACGGAAGGTAGGGTGTTATACTATCATTTAATTTATAATCCAGTATCGGTTCAATAATAAAATAAACAAAAAGCACAATAAATGTAATTCCTGTTTTTTTTATTAATATTCCCAGTAATAAACAGAAAAGCAAAAAGGTAAACACCTCGATAAAATATCCGAGTATGAATATCATTTTTCCGAAAACATCGCTTATTGTTTTAGAAGTGGAATGAGCAAATCCCAGATACAATCCTGAAAGAAAAATTATAAGAGTTGAGAAGATAGTCAGAAGAACAATTAATTCAATTTTGGCGAAAAGGAAATCTCTCCGGTTTAAACCGTTGATTATATTTGAACGGATTGTAAGAAAACTGAATTCATTTGTAATTATAATTATTACAATAATACCAAGAATAACTTTAATAAAATACCTTGTGCTGGCAACAAAGGTTATATTTTGCCATATATCCGGAAAGTTAAAGACAATGGCTTTAAATATTCTGAATTTTGAAGGCTGGCCTGATTTTTCAGCGATATAGTCAATCAATCCGGGAATGCCGAATATCATAAATGCCAAAAGAGTTGTGTAAAAAATGATCATCAGCCAAAAGGCTTTATAGCTCATTAATTTCCGCAGTTCTATTTTTAACAGTCTGATCATTCGTTTTCAGTAAGTAATCCTAAAAATTGTTGTTCAAGGCTTTTTTTCCTGACGGTTAGATGTGATAAAATAATTCCTTTATTAACCAGGAAATTATTCAAATCGAAAGTAGTTGTGCCCTCCTTTAGGTTCACAACAAGCAAATCAAGCTCTTTTTTAATGTCTGTAACTTTATCATATTCTTTAACTGCCAATTTAAGCATATCAATATTGTTTGAGGAAATTTCAATAGTATCAGATATATTTAGGACATCATTTACTTTTCCGGCAAACAATTTTTCACCCTTTTTTAAAACAGTAACGTGCGAACATGTTTTTTGCACTTCATCAAGCAGATGGCTTGCAAGAATTATCGTAATACCCTTTGCAGCAATATTAATTATCAACTCCCTTATCTCCGCAATTCCTTTAGGATCCAAACCATTGGTAGGTTCATCAAAAATCAGCACTTCAGGTTTTCCTATAAGTGCGGCAGCTATTGCAAGCCTTTGCTTCATCCCGTATGAAAATGTTTTGAATTTTGAGTTTCTTCTGTCATGAAGTTCAACGGTATGTAGCACTCTTTCTATATCATTATACTTAATGCCTTTTATATCGGCAATTATCTCAAGGTTCTTTACGGCAGTCAGGTATGGGTAAAAAATTGGGTGTTCCAGAATGGCTCCTATTTTTTTCCTGCTTTCTTTTGAAGGATATTGCCCGAACCAGGAATATGAACCGCTTTTGGCATTGATAACATCAAGGATAATACTCAGTGTTGTGGTTTTTCCGCTTCCGTTTGGTCCTAATATCCCAAAAACATTTCCTTTTTCTACATTAAACGAAAGGTTTTTTACGGCATGGATTTTACCGTATTTTTTATTCAGATTTTTTATGGAGAGTACTGTTTCCAAGTGATTGTATCTGTATTAACAGGAGTTAGCTAAATATTTATTAACAAAAACGATTTGTTTGATTTTTTGATATCACTTCCATAACTCTTTCTTTTATTTCAAGCGGAGTTGGATTAAGCTCTTTGTCGGTAAAATTACCACTTGAAATATCAATGCGTTCGAAGATTTGCAAATATAAATCAAAAATTAAATACAAGCTTAATAAATATCGTGGTTCAAGTTGCGTATTTAATTTTTCCAATTCTTTTATAGTTTCCAATTTGTATAATTCTGCAAGAGAATAGTACTCTTTAATTACATTTCGAAATGCCTCAGGTACTTGTGATTCATTTGCAATTTTTGTTAAATCAGATGGAGTCAGATTATTTTTCTCTAAAATATCTAATGCAAAGTAGTTGAGATTATTATATTGGTCTTTCCGAAAATCGCGGATAATATGTACAAGATAGCTAAAAATTGCACAAGGCCTTGCTACTTCAATAACGTTAAATGAAGGAAGAACATAATCGTTTGTATCTTTATTCAAACAGCAAAGATGAACAAATACCGATGCCGGAGCAACAGATGCTCCTTCCGAATATTCAAGAAAATCATTTAAGGTAGGAAACCCGTTATGGTTTATATCATATATCATCGACCTGGCAAAGTTTTGGAAGATTTGTACAGGGATATTAAACCTGGTAATTGTTTTGGTTACTTCTTTAATAAACGGATTATCTAACGATGGATCGTTCAGACTATTAGTCAAATAATTTACCTTGTCAGTAAATAGTTGCTTTTCTTTTTGCGTTAAAGAAACATTATTTGATTTTCGGTCATCAATCATGTCATCTATCTTACGCATAAATTTATAACAAACCATAGCCGCATTATATCTATCATCCTCCCAAAATTGTGCAGCAATAATTATATTCGGATGATCCATAATTTTTTCAAAATCTATATTTTGTATAATCTCGCTTATATTCAATTTGTTTGTATTCATTTGTGTATAGTATATTATTTGAAGTGTTTTATTATTTTTTCCGAAGTCAATTTTGCCGAGATTAACGACATGGGCAACCCACTTCCAGGATGTGTGCTTCCTCCTACAAAAAACAAATTCCTATAAGTTTTATGATTGTTATGAGGTCTTAAATAACCCATTTGCATTATGTTATGGCTTAAACTTCCAAAAGTAGCCCCACGTGAAAGATTAAAAAAAGTTTTCCATGTTTGAGGCGTATAGCACACTTCAAATTTAATATGTTTTTCAAACTCGTTCATTCCTTCTTCTGATAATCTTTTGATTATCGCTTTCCGGACAAGTGATTCTAACATACCCCAATCTTGATTCTTCCGATTATTAATATTGCCAACAGGTAATATCACCCAAATTGAAT
>JACKQG010002454.1_pt2 | contig 10083 bp, 11 predicted proteins | sample 8237621 | NCBI WGS metagenome assembly JACKQG01 (sample SAMN15677084, study PRJNA649215) | marine metagenome | biome: marine; feature: Black Sea; material: saline water; isolation source: suspended particulate matter (SPM) from the Black Sea western gyre | collected 2013-06-09/2013-06-10 | depth...
TATGAGGAGGGGCCTCGTGGGGAGGTAAAGAAATACTGAAGTAATCTTGAAAAATTGAATGAATTTCACTTCGAAAATTATTCGTGAGTTTAAGAAAATTATGCATTTTGATTGTTTTTAAATATCGTTCAATTTAGGATTAATTAACAAAATTATCTGTTTAATACAGTAATTTCTATACTCAAATAAATCACATTATGGGCAATCAACTAGACATATTCAACGATGCTGAAAAGACGTGGCAAAACGAAGCGGCTGAAGCAAGTGCAAGAGATTACAATTTTGACACGTTAAGCGGTGAAAAAGTTGAACAGCTTTACTATCCTGAAGATAATACGAATGGCTATATAGAAAAGCTGGGCTTCCCGGGACAATTTCCTTATACACGGGGAATCCATGCCAATATGTATAGGGGAAAGCTTTGGACAATGCGCCAGTTTTCCGGATTTGGATCACCTGAAGATACAAACGAGCGCTATCACTATTTATTGAGTCATGGACAAACGGGGCTTTCTGTAGCCTATGATATGCCTACTCTAATGGGCTATGATCCTGATCATCCATACGCTGCTGGGGAAGTAGGAAAATGCGGAGTTAGTGTTGCATCTCTCAAAGATATGGAGCGTTTGTTTGACGGAATAAATCTGGGTGATATTTCAGTTTCACAGACGATTAACGGTCCCGCTATCATTTTATTGGCTTTTTATATTGCTGTAGCAGAAAATCAGGGAGTTCCTCTGGAAAATGTTCGCGGTACATTACAAAATGATATTTTAAAAGAATTCATTGCTCAAAAAGAATGGATTTTCCCACCGGAACCGTCCATGCGGATAATTACTGATATGATGACATTTTGCACGGAACATTTACCCAAATTCAATACCATTTCAATCAGCGGTTACCACATCCGCGAAGCAGGATCAACTGCAGCCCAGGAATTGGCGTTTACCCTTGCAGATGGATTTACATATGTAGAATACGGGATGAAAGCCGGGCTGGACGTTGATGATTTTGCTCCACGTCTTTCTTTTTTCTTTAACTCCCACTTGGACTTTTTTGAAGAAATAGCAAAATACCGCGCCGCACGTCGTATTTGGGCACGCCACATGAAAGAAATGTATGGGGCTAAAAATCCCCGATCTTGGAAATTGCGTTTTCATACTCAAACAGCCGGATGTTCTCTTACGGCACAACAACCCGAGATAAACATCGCCAGAACCTCGTTTCAAGCTATGGCAGCTGTATTAGGAGGAACCCAGTCATTACACACAAATTCCATGGATGAAACATTGGCATTACCATCACGTAAAGCTGCAGAAATTGCCTTGCGTACCCAGCAATTAATTGCTTTTGAAACAGGAGCTGCAAATGTCGCGGATCCTCTGGGTGGATCATGGTTTATAGAGGAATTAACAGATAAACTGGAAAAAGAAGCTGAAAAATATTTTAAAACTATTGAAGAAATGGGTGGTGTTATTCCTGCTATCGAAAAGGGGTTTTTCCAGCGGGAAATTGCTTATGCTGCGTCTGAATACCAACGTAAGGTGGATTCGAAACAACGGATAGTTGTAGGCGTAAATGAATTTGTCAAGGATAATGAAGAAATTGAAATACCCATTTTGGAAATAGGAGAAGAAGTGGGTCAAGGACAGGTGGACGCGCTCAATAAATTGCGCTCTGAACGTGATGAAGATGCTGTTCAGCAAGCACTTTCAAACATTCAGGAAGCCTGTATAAATGGAACGAACTTAATGAAGCCCATTGTTGCGGCAGCAAAAACGTATGCAACCATGGGAGAAATTGTTATTTCCTTAAAAGCTGAATTTGGGGAATGGCAGGAAGCAGCAGTATTTTAATGAACTCAAAAAACAAATTTTATTTTGCAATTTCCGGCGTAATCGTCGTCGTCATTTTTTGGATATGGTGGGCATCGTCCAATCCTGCAGATGAGCAGGCGTTGGTGACGTTCCTATCTGTAGAGGAATTGATCGATGATGATCATTCAGATCGCGTTCGATTGGGCGGTTTGGTGGCGGAAGGGTCGATTGAATTGGATAATAACAATTACATGTCATGCCAGTTTGAACTGCAGGAAGGTGACTATGTACTTCCGGTCCATTATACAGGTGCTCGACCCGATTTATTCAAAGATGGCGCCGAAGTCATTATTGAAGGCATGTATGTAAATGGACTGTTCGAAGCGGATATATTGCAAACAAAATGCGCATCCCGGTATGAAGGTGATTTACGTGATGCAGACAGTTATAACCTGGACGAAGTTTCCATATGATACCTGTCATTGGCGGATTGGCCATTAACCTTGCTCTTGGCCTGGCTTTTGTTTCCATCATTTTACACTTTTTCTATTTACGTAATGGAGATGGACGGTTATTTTTATCCGGACAGCGAGCAGCCTTAACCGTTTCACTATTAAGTATATTGGCCACGTTGATTCTGACTCAATTGCTCGTAACGAGTAATTTTGATGTGGATTATGTTGCCCATTATACGAGTCTAGAAACACCCTTCATTTATAAAATAACGGCTCTATGGGCTGGACAGTCAGGCTCTTTATTATTTTGGTTATTTACCCTATCCGTTTATGCTCTTATTACGATTTTCCAGAACCAACAATCACAGCATAAAATTATGCCCTGGGTAATGATTGTTATGACAACAGTTCAATTATTTTTTCTTATCTTAATCAATTTTGTTGCAAATCCCTTTATGCCTACTGAAGCAGATTTTGTTGTTGCAAATGGATTGGGGTTAAATCCATTACTACAAAATGCAACCATGGCTATTCATCCTCCAATGTTGTATTTAGGTTATGTGGGATTCACTGTTCCATTTGCATTTTCCATCGCAGCCATGGCCCAAAGGGATATGAATGCTCTCTGGATGCGCACTGTAAGGCAATGGTTACTTTTCGTTTGGCTAATGTTAAGTATCGGAATCATCCTGGGCGGATGGTGGGCATACCAAGAATTGGGCTGGGGTGGCTATTGGGCATGGGATCCCGTTGAAAATGCATCGTTTATGCCATGGTTGACAGGAACAGCTTTGCTCCATTCCATTATCATCCAGGAAAAGAAGAACATGTTAAAAGTTTGGAACATGGCTCTGATTATTATCACATTCACGCTGTGCATTTTTGGTACATTTTTAACTCGTAGCGGCGTCATGTCTTCTGTTCATTCGTTTACAGCATCGTCATTGGGGCCCATTTTTCTCAGCTTTGTTTTTCTGATAATGATTGTTTCATTTACACTTTTATATTACCGAAAAACATTTCTTCGATCAGAAAAAAGAATAGAATCATTTACATCGAGAGAAAGTGGATTTTTGTTTAATAATGTTGTGTTTATTGTCATGTGTTTTGCTGTGTTCTGGGGAACAATATTCCCGGTTATTTCAGAGGCAGTTCGAGGAACAAAAATTACAGTTGGTGCGCCATTTTTCAACCAAGTGAATATACCCATTGGTTTAATTCTTTTACTTTTGACGGGAGTTGGACCTTTATTGGTTTGGCGCCGAACATCAAATCAAAGTTTTATCCGAAATTTTACGACACCCATTGTAATGGGATTAATCACTGCATTAGTATTTTATGTTCTCAAAATCAGAGGGTATGTACTGGTTTCATTCAGCTTATCAGCATTTGTTTTAACAACCATAGGTTTTGAATTTTTCAGGGGAATCCGTTCACGGATGACAACACAGAAAGAAAACCCATTCATTGCTTTTTGGCGGTTGATACGAAAGAATCGCAGTCGCTATGGCGGATATATCGTCCACGTTGGTATTGTATTAATGTTTATCGGATTTACCGGTCATTCATTTGATAGTGAGAAAGAATTTGGACTTAAAAAAGGTGATAGCGAGCATTTAAGTGGTTATTCGTTTACGCTGTATAATATTCGGGAAGAAGAACGCCCCAATCATTATGCCTATATTGCCGATATGGTTGTTGCCGATGCGTCATCAGGTAAATCAATTGTTAAACTGCATCCGGAGAAACGCATTTATTTTCATCGCAATCCCAATCCTGACCGCCGTCAGCCCCATAGTGAACTTGACATTTATTCTACAATGAAACAGGATATTTATTCCATCTTCAACAGTATAGATTTGGAAAATGAAGTGGCGTATCTGAAAATTATGATTAATCCATTGGTGAACTGGGTTTGGTACGGCAGCTATTTATTTGTGTTGGGAACGCTTGTTGCTTTGTGGCCGCCGAGAAAGGAAAAATCATGATCAGTGTTGTCGTAACCTTTTTAATTATTTTTGTCATGGCCGTATTTGTCATCCAACCATTATTTCTTGAACCGGGATTGGAAATTAGGGATACTGAAAAAAGTTCAAATGCATTGAAACAACGTAAAAAAATTCTGTATAGACAGATTAAGGAACTGGATATGGATTACCAATTAGGGAATATCCAAGATGATGACTATGACCAAACTCGTGATGAGTTGAAAAAAGAAGTGGCAGAAATACTGACTATTTTGAATAAATAAAACATCGCTATTTTATTTTGTTATCTGTTTCTAATATATCTAAATCGTTTCATTATAAACCTGTTTTAAAGGACATATCTTTTTCATTATCTCCTGGGGAAACGTTGGCATTGCTCGGAAGAAATGGAGCAGGTAAGTCAACATTGTTGCGTATTATAGCAAAAATTTCATCACCGGAAAAAGGGCAAGCCGTATTTAATGGAAACAACTTATTTGAAGGTGTAGCAGTCCATAGAAAAGGACTTTATTATTGTGGTCATGCTCCAGGTTTATATCCATCATTAACCGCCAGTGAGAATCTACATTATTTTTGTTTGTTACATGGTTGCGAAACCAATCCCGACTCAATTAATTCAGTATTGCAGGATTTCGATTTATTAGATTCTATTGATGAACCGGTTAAAGTGTATTCCCAGGGAATGATGCAGAGATTAAAACTCTCATTTTTAGAATTAATTGATTGGTCATTACTATTGATTGATGAACCTTTTAATGGGCTGGATATCCCCGGCCAAAAATTTGTGATCAATAAAATGGCATCTTGGCAAAATGGCCAGCGAAGTATCATCTTTGTCGATCATGATATTAGTCGAGTATTAAAAATCTCATCACGTGTCATAGTATTAGATAAGCATTCTATTGTTTTGGATGAACCGAATTCTTCTTCAGGGAGTGAAGATAAAATCACTTCTTTAATGAATTAACATGTTTCTAACTCTTCTCAAAAAAGAACTATTTGTCGAACTTCGAAATAAAGAGGTCATTTTATCCATGTTGGCTTTTGGTCTTACTGTTTTATTGATTTTTTCATTCTCATTGAGCGGAAATCCAAAAATTAATCATGAAATGGCTCCGGGTTTATTTTGGTCATTAGTTGTATTAAGTTCATCATTGGGGTTGCATCGATTATTTGGACAAGAAAAAGATTTTGATGCTTTTGCCAGTTTATTGTCTGCACCTATTGACAGGGGAACACTTTTTTTGGCAAAATGGATGAGTGGAATCCTATTCCTTTCCATTATAGAGATACTCGTTGTTTTACCCTTTTTCTTATTTTTAGGATTATCACAACCCATGTCATATTTACCCGGAATTGGAATTGTATTGTTGGGTAATTTGGGAATTGTGGCCGTGGGTGTTATTGTTTCCGGGTTGGCAATGCGTGCAAAAATGAGTGCTGTCCTATTACCTGTTCTACTTTTTCCTCTTATAACACCTTTACTCATCGCTTGCGTCAAAGCAACCACCGGATGGTATCACCAATTAATGTTTAACTATTGGCAATTTTGGGTATTGATCATGGCAACCTATGTTGTAATATTCGGCCTTGCGGGATATGTATTTTTTGACCATATAACAGAAGAATAATGTCATTTCTTTTCCAAGAGCGTTTTTTGCGCATTTTATTCATCATTTCCATCATATTGATGGTAGTAAATCTTTATGCTATATTTTTTATTGCACCCATGGTTCCAGAACAACATTATGCACAGAAAATATTTTACATTCATGTTCCCATCGCCTGGTCGGGCTTTTTATCCTATTTCATCGTCATGGTTGCAGGAATTATGTTTTTCATTAAAAAGGACTCTTATTGGGATAGAGTTGGTTTAGCCGCTGCCGAGATCGGAACATTATTTGTTGCATTAGTATTGATTACGGGACCCATATGGGCTACACCCATTTGGGGCAAACCGTGGATATGGGAGCCGCGCTTAACGACAACCTTAATTCTGTTTCTGATTTATATGGGTTATTTTATGTTACGGAAATTTGGTGGACATCCCGAAAGAGTAGCTCGCTATGCAGCAGTATTAGGTATTTTGGCATTTCTTGATGTACCGCTTATTTTTTATTCTGTAAAATTTTGGGCACCTCAATTTCAATTACATCCCCAATCGGAAATGGGACAACAACCTGATGGTATATTAAGGGTCTTCTTATTTTCAATGTTCACATTTACGATATTATACATTCTTATGTTGCGATTTCGAGTTAAAATTTTGAATTTTCATTATAAATTAAAGACGAATAATGTATAGTTATTTAAGCTACTGTATTGCCGCTTATCTTATTGTATTTATTTCATTAATTGCCTGGTTTATACATCAATTCAATATTGAAAAAAAATTAAATAATATTTCAAAAATTAAGGAATAATAAACATGAAACGTAAAATCGTTCACGTTGTTGGAACGGGTACTATTGGTGAACCGCTCATTGGTTTACTGACTGACTATAAAACGAAACTGGGTATTGACGAAATAACGTTCCATAAGAATACACCTTTAAAAGGTGATAGATCAAAGGTATTTGACCTCCAACGTCGTGGGGCTCGATTATCTGTTAATCCTGATCGTATGCAAGATTTCAAAGATTTGGGCATGGATCCTGATTTTGAAACTGAAGATGCAATAAAACGGTCATCCGTTGTGATTGATTGTACACCTAAAGGCATTGGTCACAAGAATAAGGAAAATTATTATCAGAAGTTTTCGGATGATGTTATTGGTTTCATGGCTCAAGGCAGTGAAGATGGATTTGGAAAAAAATATGCCAGAGGAATTAATGACGAAGTGTTTAATGAAGATGATCAATTTGTCCAGATCGTGTCCTGTAATACTCATAATCTTTCATGTATTACCAATACATTGGCATTAAATGGAAGTGAATTGGATAATCTGGTCGAGGGAAAATTTGTCTGTATTCGACGAGCAAATGATATAAGTCAACCGGGCGGGTTTATTCCGTCTCCTCAGGTGGGTGGCCATCATTCCGAAAAATACGGCTCCCATCACGCAGAGGATGCAGCAGGACTATTTAATACCAAAAATTTGGATTTGAATCTGTTTTCGTCTGCTATGAAGACAAATAGTCAATATATGCACATTTTGTGGTTTAATTTGAAAGTCAAAGAGCCAATCACTTTGCAGGGAGCTATGGATAAATTAGAGGCTAATCCGCTAGTAGCCATGACACAAAAAGACATGACCAGTACTGTATTTTCATTCGGGCGGGATCATGGTCATTATGGTAGAATTTTGAATGAGACGGTTGTGGTTGAACAAACATTGAATGTCCGAAATGAACATGAAATTACCGGTTTTTGCTTTACACCACAGGATGGTAATTCAATATTGAGCAGTATTGCAGCTGCAGAACGATTTTTGTTTCCACATGCTTATGATGATAAAATTCAATGCCTGTCGGAACTCGTTTATTCTGATATTTGAGCATTCAAGTCCATACGGTTGTCACCGGACCATTCCAGGAAAATTCCTTTTTAATTCTGGATGCTGAATCTCAAGAAGGTGTTTGCATTGATCCGGGTGATGATCCCCATACCATCGCTGCGACGATCAATGAACATGATTGTCATCTAAAAGCCATTATTAATACACATGCTCACATGGATCATATCGGAGCTGTAACAGCGTTGAAAAAAATGTTTGATATTCCTTTCTATTTACACAAAGAAGAAGCATCGATTCTGGATACCTATGAAGAAACGTGTCGATTATTTAACTTAAACACGGGTAAAACGCCTGATGTTGATTATTGGTTTACAGATGAATCGTCACTCACATTTGGAAATTTAACATTTAAACTATTTTTTACACCGGGTCATACACCGGGAGGAACAACGTTAATTATTGAAGATCATGTATTTGTTGGGGATACACTTTTCAGGGGATCAGTAGGCAGAACTGATTTACCGGGTGGTGATTGGAAAACATTGGAAAAATCGTTAATAAAATTGATGGAAATTGTTCCAATGGACTATAATATTCATTCCGGTCATGGTCCTGATACAACTATGAATATTGAACGTAAAGAAAACCCCTTTTTAATTCCTTTAGAAAAACAGCTAAATTCTAGGTTATGAAAGTCACAGATTATCTGAAAAAAGCGGACAAACCATTATTCAGTTATGAGATCATGCCTCCGTTGCGTGGCGGCAATGCTGACAGAATTTTTAGCATGGTGGAAGAATTAATGCCTTATGATCCACCCTTTATTGACTTGACAAGTCGCTCTGCAGAAGTTGAGTATATTGATACACCTAAGGGCAAATTTGAACGTCATGTAAGACGCAAGCGACCAGGAACTATCGGTTTAAGCGCCGCAATAAAAAATAGATTCGATGTAGAAACTGTTCCCCACATTCTCTGTAATGGATTTACACGTGAAGAAACTGAAGATGCACTGATTGAATTAAATTATCTTGGGATTCATAATGTTTTGGCTGTTCGAGGAGATGATTTAAGACGCAATATGACAACAAATGGGAAAACGATTAATTATTACGCATCTGATTTAGTAAGTCAAATTCAGAAAATGAATAGAGGTAAATATCTCGATGAATTACTGGACGCAAGTGCGACTGATTTTTGTGTGGGTGTAGGTGGATATCCTGAAAAACACTTTGAAGTTGTTGATCTAGATACAGATATTAAATATTTAAAAGAAAAAGTGATGAAAGGGGCTGATTATATTGTTACACAGATGTTTTATAACAATAAAGCCTATTTTGAATTTGTTGATAAAGCACGTGCAATTGGAATTAAAATTCCAATAATTCCCGGTTTAAAAATTTTAACAACCGAAAAGCATTTAAGACTTATTCCTGAATTATTTTATGTAGAAATTCCTCATGAACTTGTTGAAAAAGTGAATAATGCAAAAACGAATAAAGAGATTAAAAATATTGGTGTAAAATGGGCTATTGAACAAACAAAAGAACTGTATGAAGCAAATGTGCCGTGTATTCATTATTATATCATGCAATCCGCAGATCAAGTAGTCAATGTTGTTAAGGAGTTCAAATGACCTTCAACACTGAATTTAAACAGCATATTTCTACACATAATTTGATTGGAAACGGAACTCATGTATTGGTCGCAGTTTCTGGAGGAGTGGACTCCATGGTTTTACTCCATTTGCTTTCAGGATTACGACGTGAAAAGAAATTGCAACTATCTGCAATTCATGTCCAGCATCATTTACGTCCCGATGCTGAAAAAGATGCCCACTTGGTTAAATCATTTTGTGATGAAAATGAAATTGATTTTTACAGAGCTGACCTTGATCCTGAATCAAAACCCAAAGATCAAAGCGTTGAAGCCTGGGCTAGATCAAATCGCTACTCGCATTTTTTTAAATTACAGCAGAGTATTATAGCGAATGTTATTTTAACAGGTCATCATGGCGATGATCAGATTGAAACTGTCTTAATGCATATTGTAGAAGGGACAGGTTTGGATGGCTTGAAAGGTGTTCGAGAAAAAATGGAAAGTGTTGTTCGGCCATTATTACCTTTTTCGAAAACAGACATCGAAGCATATGCACAGAAATTCAATGTTCCTTACAGACTGGATAGCACGAACACAGATTTATCTCATCCACGTAATTATCTTCGCCATAAAGTCATTCCAAAATTGAAAGATCAGAATCCAAATCTGAACTCCGCTATTCAGGATTTGTCATCCAACATAAATGATATTTCAGACATTATTGACTATACAATGAAATTGATCTCAAAACGGGTTGTAGAAAAACA
>JACKQG010008381.1_pt1 | contig 10082 bp, 7 predicted proteins | sample 8237621 | NCBI WGS metagenome assembly JACKQG01 (sample SAMN15677084, study PRJNA649215) | marine metagenome | biome: marine; feature: Black Sea; material: saline water; isolation source: suspended particulate matter (SPM) from the Black Sea western gyre | collected 2013-06-09/2013-06-10 | depth...
GCGTTTTTATCCCCGACCGCAACGGCTTGAACGGCTTTTTCCCATCTGTCGTTTTTTCACTAAATTGAGCGTCCCAAAACAGTAATCCCATGCCGACTCTGGGCTGAAAATCACCCAAAATAATCCGGTTTTCCCCACCGAAAGACCCCGTCAAATAGAAAGAAGACTTGTCCCACAGCGCCTCATCTTTCGTATCCCAAATGAGATTCCCGCTCCATTTTTCCGAAGAAAATGTGGCTCGATGTGTCATAGATGGCGTCTCCTCTTTTAATAAATCGCGAATTTGCCATCGCGATCGAACCTTCGAAATAAAATCGTTTTTTTGTTTTTCAAAATGCAAAATGCTTTGAAACCACGACGTCAATTCTGGTTGATTCTGCCAAAGATATGCGATTTGATCAATCGAATAAATTGTTTCTTTTTTCCGCAATTGGACAATTGCCCGCGCCCAAACCTCTTCCATCAATGGCAGTTCAAGAATTTCTGATAATTCAGCCGTATTAATTTTCAAAGAGTTCGCCTGAAGGTATTCAATTTGTTGTGTTAATCGCGCAGCATCTTCCTCGTCGCCAAATTCGGAAAAATCTTGCGCGATACAAATGCTGATCGCGACACAAAAAAACACCACACATTGTCGATTTGTTTTGGGGCAAACAATTATCGACGCGCCCAACCTTAAAATTGCCAATTTGGTGACATCTCCGGCAAACGAAAAGAGAAATCTAATTTTTCAATCGTCCAATTCATTTCTGCGCATGTTAAATTTTCTAGTTTTCACCATAAATTCCCTGGTTTTATTTGAAATGAAAATTGGTGTTGCGGCTGGAGGATGGAATGTGTTCGAAGCGCATAATCAATAGAAAAACCTCGCCAAATCATCCCAAATCCAAACCCAAATCGCGAAGGTTTCGACTGATATCCCCATCGTAAATGCAAAAAATCAAGCCACTTCCATTCGTTGCCAATTCGGAAAGAAAGAGGATATCGAACATCTTTTTTCCAATCAACAAACAGAGCGGAATTAACCGTTTCATAGCAATATCCAAATCCATACCGAGGGTGTAAATTTTGCGAAAACAGTCCGATTTCTTCATAAACAAATCCAAAATTGTGATTGGAATCTGCAGAGAATAATGCCCCAAAATCCAACGAATACTCAACCAGATTATTAAAATCACGAATAAAATTCTGATGATAATTAAATGCCATTCCGATAGAGGTGTTCGATTTTATTTGCTTGCCCAATGCGACACGACCGCTTGATTCCTGATAGATTGAATTCCCGAGATTGCTCCAAACTGCGCCCATGCCAAATCGTAACGCCGAACCTTGGATTGCCACTATATGATGCGGCAGTTCTTTCAATCCATATAATTTTTCCGATGAACAGAATGCCGTTGTTGTTATGTTTTGCGCAAGCGCCGCCGGATTAGCAATCGGATCATGCGCTATTCCCGAACCGCCCAAGCTTGCTTGTTTCACAGATAGAATTTCCAGATTGCCTGCAAAAAGCAATGAAACGAAAAAAAGGCAGTGTAATTTTCTCATATTCAGCATAAAACTTAGCACAAAATTACGATGATTCGGATAATTTGCAGAGATTTTGTTTAATCTTTTATTAATTTACGCCCAAAATACTCAAAAATATTGCTAAATTTCGCTCCGGGATTATTGCAAATTTTAACAATTAAACTGAGGTTTTTCCATGAAACATATCATTTCTATTAATGATTTTTCCCGGCGCGATGTCGAATCGTTGATTAAAACAGCGCTTAAATTTAAACAAAATCATTCTATTAATCAATCAAACGGGAAAAAGATTGCTTCTTTGTTTTTCGAGAATTCAACTCGAACTCGCGTCAGCTCCGAAACGGCTGCCGCCAATTTGGGTTTTTATCTAAACGGTTTTGCCGGTGCCGAGGGCACATCGGTCAAAAAAGGCGAACCACTGATTGATACCGTCCGAATGTTCGAAGGTTACGGCTTTGATGCAGTCATTATAAGGCACGGCAGCGAAGGCTCAGCAAGACTTGCGGCAGACCACATGCAAATACCAGTAATTAACGGTGGCGACGGAAGCGCAAACCACCCAACTCAAACCCTGTTAGATTTAATGACTATTCAAGAGGCTTTTGGGAAAATTGATAAATTAAAAATTGCACTCGTTGGCGATTTAAAATACGGCAGAACCGTGCATTCTCTACTTCAATCATTTGAGTTGTTCGATGTAGAAACTTGGCTGGTTTCACCAGAAATTTTATCAATGCCAACTTGGCGCATTCAAAACTATGAAAATCGTTCCGGGCGAAAAATCACTGTTTCAGCAAATCTTCGAGAAACTGTTCAAAATGTGGATGTGCTCTACATGACCCGAATTCAGCGAGAACGATTCCCTGGCGGGCGCGATGGCGAAATCGAATATCAAAAAGTCAGCGGCATTTACAATTTAACAGCAGATATGCTCAAAAAAGCGAATAAAAATTTGATTGTGTTGCACCCACTACCCAGATACAAACACAACTTGGAAATTTCAATGGATGTGGACCAAACGCCAAACGCCAGATATTTTGAACAGGCGAAAAACGGGCTTTACATGCGAGAAAGTATTTTGTCGGCAGTCTTTGGAAAGGGCTTTGAAGGAAAGCCTCCGACGGGAAATATACAGCCAGATCTGTGGCAAAACATGGAAATTCCGCACGGGAAAAAGATTGGTAAAAATTTTCTATATCGGATTGATAACGGAACATTAATTGATCACATTGAGGTGGGAAAAGGATCTGAAATCTTGAAAGTTTTGGAAATGGAAAAACTGCAGAACACGGCTTTAATCTACGCCAAAAACCTTCGCAGCAAACGCTTTGGGAAAAAAGATGTGATCGGCGTTCAAGATCGAGAACTTAGTGAACAGGAACTCAGCAAATTGGCTTTGGTGGCAGATACGACGATAAATATCATCCGCAATCGCGAAGTCTATCGAAAAGGAAAGGTGATTTTACCCAACAAATTAGAGGGTTTGATTCAGTGTCAAAATCCGTTTTGCATCACCAATCCGGAATTTGATGAACATGCGCCGAGCATTTTCTACGTGGAGGAGCGAGTACCATTAAATGTTCGATGCCACTACTGTGAATCGCCAATGCAACGCAAGGAAATCCGACTGCATTGCTAAAATCTATTTATGAAACAAATCTTCGGCGTGTATAGAGCCTTTTTTAATCAAATTTTATCGAGAATAAATCCGGAAACCGTTCATAATCTTGTAGTTCGGTTAGGGAGAATTCTTCAGCGAAGTCGAGTGGCAAACAATTTGTTGTCTCGAAATTTCGCTTTTAGCCATCCCGCGCTTTCATCAACCGTATGGGATATCTTTTTTGAAAATCCAGTTGGTCTTGCGGCGGGGTTTGATAAAAAAGTCCAGAACGTTGGCATTTTTTTTTCTTTCGGGGTTGGGATTTGTGGGGGTGGTTCCCTTATAGCACACCCCAAGGATGGGCATTCCCAACCACGGCCTTTTTCGCAAAATTAAAAAAAAGCCATTTTGTATTCTATTGGGGTTTAGTATCTTGGGGCCGACCCCGGGTGTTAAAATACGATTCAGACAAGAAAGCACCCTGTCGGAATTAACATCGCTAAAACCAATGATTTGCAACTTTTGGGAAAGCAATCCATTGAAGATATGCTGTACACATATAAAAAATTTTCTACCATTGCAGATTATTTAGTTCTCAACCTAAGTTGCCCAAACACAAAAGATGGCAAAACATTCGAGGAAGAACAACCTCTTAGAATGTTGCTGACGGCAATCCAAAACTGCCGTTCAAGCAAACCGCTTTTGGTGAAAATTTCGCCTAATTTATCGCCACAAAATCTCGAGAAAATTGTGGAATCTTCGATAAATTTTTCGATAGATGGGTTCATCATTTCAAACACTTTGTCAACAGAGCGCGGTGGGTTGAGCGGAATTCCTTTGCAAAAAGATTCGACAAAAACCATTCGTCGTGTTTACCAACAAACAGATGGGAAAAAACCAATTATCGGAGTTGGGGGAATTAATTCGGCAGAATCCGCTTATGAAAAAATCAAATCCGGAGCTTCGCTAATTCAAATCTATACTGGACTTATTTTTCAGGGACCGAACTTGATAAAAAAAATCAACAAAGGGCTCGTGAAATTGCTTCGCGATGATGGATTCTCTTGTATCGCTCATGCAGTTGGAACAGATGCCAAATGAGTGAAAAAATTATTTCCGGAACATTTGCCACATCTGAATATTTGCGTACTCAGCATGTAAAATTTAACAGCGCCGGAATTATTACCGAAGTTGGCAAATCGCTTGGCATACCCGATTTTGCTTTTGATAAAAATCATCTTATTTTTTCCGGCTTCGTTGATGTCCATGTTCATGCGCGAGAGGATATTTCCGGACAATCCAATCACAAAGAAACGTTTTTGTCTGCATCTCGCGCGGCGCTTAATGGCGGTGTTATCGCAATTGCTGATATGCCAAATAATGCCATGCCACCAATTAACGACGACTTATACAAAAACAAGGAAAACCTCGCCAAAACCGCAGAAATTCCTATTTTGCTTTATGCCGGGATTAGCCCAAATTCATCGCCGCTCAGCCGAAATGTGCCATACAAATTATATATGGGACAATCCGTAGGCGATTTGTTTTTTCGATCAGAAGAGCAAATGGAGAAAACACTCTCGCATTTTCGTGGTTGTTCCATCAGTTTTCATTGTGAAGATTTTGAAATTTTGCGCCAACACCAAAATGAAGATTCACACGAAAAACGTCGCCCAAAAACAGCAGAAACTCGGGCAATCAGATTTGCAATTAATCTGACGAAGAAATTCGATTTAAACACAACAATCTGCCACCTTTCCACCGCCGAAGGATTGCGACTTTGCAACGAAGCTAAAAAATCGGGGTTGAATGTTGCCGTCGAGGTTAGTCCGCATCATTTGTTTTTTGATTTGGAATCTATCAGCGAAAAGCAGAAAAAACTGTTGCAAGTTAATCCGCCAATTCGCAACAACGAAGACCGAATATCATTGCTCAAAGGTCTCATCTCAGGGGGAATAGATTATCTGGCGACAGATCACGCACCTCACCTTTTGCGCGAAAAAGAGTCCGGTATCTCGGGGATTCCCCATTTAGATACTTATGGGCTTTTTGTCGCTTATTTGATTAAAAAGCAAGGCGTTAATCCAAAAATAATCGCACGAGTTTGTTCAGAAAACCCAGGACTATTCTTTAACAGATTTTGCAAAATACCGCTCGGCAAAATTCAGCCCGGATACGCGGCAAAATTCACCGTTTTAGATTTTGCGCAATCAACCACTGTAGAAAAATCAATGATTCGCAGCAAATGCGGATGGTCTCCATTTGAAAGCATCACATTCCCCGCGAGAGTATCTGTCATAAATTAGAATGTTTTTGTGGTTGTCGCTCTCAATGAAAATATTTTACTCCATTTCTGAAAATCTGCAAGCCGGAACCTTCGTTTGGTACCGGTTTTCCTTCGCGCTGATATTTTTCTTGTAAAAATGTCCAATCTGGGCGATGAGTAAATGCAATCGCTCTCTCCGGATGTGGCATCATCCCCATTAATCTGCCGGAAGAATCCGTGATGCCTGCGATATCTTGCAGCGATCCATTTGGATTGACTGAAAGATCAAGACGCCGACATATTTCGCCATCAAGATAAGAACAAGCAATCATATCTTGTTCTTTTAGTTTTTGTAGTGTTTCATCCTCGGCAAAAAACTTTCCTTCGCCGTGGGCAATCGGCAAACTGATAGTTCCAACTCCATGAGTCCAAATCCCGCCGTCTGCAAATTTCAGATCAACCCAACGGTCAATATATCGCGCGCTGTCATTGTGCACTAATGCCACTTGGCGCTTTCCGAAATCAGATTGAAACGCCGGAAGAAGCCCGAGGTTCACCATTACCTGAAAACCGTTGCACACTCCAAGGCATAATTTGTCTTGCGTTACAAAAGTAAGCACTTCGTCCCAAAGATGATTCCGAATTCTGTTTGCCAGCGCATTACCAGAGCCTGTATCATCCCCATAAGAAAAACCACCCGGAAACATCAAAATTTGGAAATCTCCGAGTAATGTTTTTTTATCAATCAAATCGTTGAGGTGAACGATTGTCGGAGATCCTCCGGCTTTTTCAAAAGCAAATGCCGTTTCTTCTTCACAGTTGATGCCATAGCCGGCTATCACGAGAATTCTTGGTTTTGCCGTCATCTTCCTTGAAATCTCATTTCGTATGAATTAAGCATCGCAGAAACATCCGTGTCAACCACCGTTTTTTCATCATTCCCGTAAATGACGAATCGCCCATCGGCACGAGTTACTCCCAGTTTTTTATATGGAATTCCAGATATCATCTGTTCGAACTTATTTCTTTTTTGTGGATTTACAATTGCGATAATTCGACCTCCGTTTTCAGAAAACAACGCAAAATCAATTTTTGATGATTGGCTTTGAAACTGTGAAAAATTCAGATCCATCCCCAATTTCCCAGCCATTGCCATTTTAGATAAAGCTGTGATGAGTCCGCCCCTATGAACACTTTGACTTGCGCTGATTAATCCATGTTCCACGCACCGAGCAAATATTTGATATGTTTTTTTGTTTTTCTGTGCATCCACTTTCGGGATGGCATTTTCCACAAACGACCTGCCTTCACTTTGCTCTCTAATCATGGTACTATATTCTGAGCCGCCAATTTCTTCCAACGTTTCGCCAAGCACAAACACAATATCGCCAGAAAATTTGGCATCCATGCTGGTCGATTTCGAGACATCATTTATAATTCCTATCGAAGAAATCAAGAGCGTTGGCGGAATTGATATTTTGACAGGATTCCCATGTTGATCAAAACCGCGGAAATCGTTGAACATGCTGTCCTTTCCGGAAATAAACGGCGTTTCGTATGCCACAGAAAAATCAAAACAAGCGCGAACCGCTTCTTTTAGTTGCCACAACCGTTCTGGTTCATCGGAACTGCACCAACAAAAATTATCCAGCAAAGCGAGATGCTCGATGTTTCCACCCGCGGCAACTACATTTCGAATCGCCGTGTCAATAGCATTTGCTGCCATTTGATATGGATCAATTTCGCTCAGAGACGGATAAAGCGTATTGGACAAAATCACACCTTTTTGTGAATGCAAAACCGGTCGCGTTACTGTGGCATCGCCGTTAACTTGCCCTTTCCCCTGTAGAGGCTTAATAACCGAACCACCTTGCACTTCGTGATCATACTGCATAGAAATGAATTTGTGTGAGGCAATGTTCGGGCGGCTTAACATCGAAAGCAAACAATCTCTCAAATCATCAGGAAAATCGAAATTGGTATATGTTTTTTCCTGGGTTGGTTTTTCTGTTTTCAAATGCGGTAGCGGCAATCCATTATGCAAAAAATCCAAATCCACATCCATGATTGTTTTTCCATCTTTTTGCACAACACAACGCCCTGAATTTGTAAATTGTCCAATAACAGTTGCTTCGACTCCTCGCGACGCAAACAGAGACAAGATGTTTTCCCACTTTTCTTCCGGCACAGCGAGCGTCATGCGCTCTTGTGATTCGGAAATCCAAATTTCCCACGGCGACAATCCGCGATATTTTAATGGCACTTTGTCCAAATTCACGAAGCAACCGTCGCTTTCCGTAGCCATTTCTGCCACAGAACAAGAGAGTCCTCCGGCGCCGTTATCTGTCATGCTGCTGTAAAAATTTTGATCGCGCGCTTCTTTAACAATGGCATCGCTGAATTTTTTTTGTGTGATTGGATCGCCAATTTGGACAGCAGAAGAGGGGCTATTTTCATTCAACGCTTCGGAAGAAAATGTTGCACCGTGAATTCCATCTTTGCCAACTCTGCCGCCAACCATAACGATAAGATCACCATCTTGTGCTTGTTTTTCATGAGAAAGCCTGCCAGCACTCGTTTTGGGAATTAATCCAACTGTGCCAACAAAAACCAGTGGTTTTCCTTTGTATCTTGGGTCAACATAGACAAACCCCTGCGGTGTCGGGATTCCGGAGCAATTTCCGCCAACATTTACACCCTTCACAACGCCATCCAAAATTCGATCTGGGGGTAACATTTGTTGTGAACTGTCTGCTGTTTTGAAAAGCGGAGATTGATCCGTCGGATCGGCAACGCAAAATCCATACACATTGATTACCGGCTTTGCACCCAAACCAAAGCCAATTGTATCGCGATTGACACCAACGATTCCCGTAATTGCGCCACCAAATGGGTCCAATGCAGATGGGCTGTTATGCGTCTCGACTTTGTGTGTGATTAAATAATTTTCGTCAAACTCAATAGCACCTGAGTTATCTTTGAAAACAGACACGCAAAAATCGTTTTTTTCCTTTTTCGCGCGAATTTTTTCGGTGGCTCCTCTGATATATGTATGAAACAACCCATTGCTAATTTCATCGATTGGGCTTGCAAAAATAGTATGTTTACAATGCTCTGACCAAGTCTGGGCGAGAGCTTCAATTTCCAAATCTGTCGGGTTTCTTCCAATTTTTCGGAAATAACTCGCAATCGTTTTCATTTGATCCAAATTAAGCGCCAAAGGTCCTCGGCGAAAACCCTTTTTGTCAAGAATTCCCTCTTTTCCAATCTTAATGAGGTCTTCGTCGCTTGCGTTCAAAACGTCAACTGTTTCCGCATCGGGCTGGTTTGAAAATGCAACCTCGTGAATTTGGCTTCTCGCATCTCGACTTTCAAAGAGTTGTTTTCTGGTTTTTATTTCAATGGTTTGAATAAGAGGATTGTACAAACTATTTGCCAAAACCGTAACATCCCGCTCCAATATTTCTCCAACAATAAAAATCCGCTGTGCAGAGTGAACGCTTTGTAGATTTCCACCTTTGAGCAAATCACGAATTGCTTCTTTTGTGGTATTGCCAACATTATCCGTTACGCCCGGCAAAAATTCGATTTCTATCGCCCAATCAAACTTATCGGGGAAATACTCAAAATACGCAATTTGGCTGACTGGATTTGCAAGCATTGTCGCAATTTGCTTGGTCTCTATTTTCGAAAACTCACCACAAATTTTATACACATCTACAATTTCAACGTGCTGTATTTTTCCTTCCGGTAATAGCGATTGGAAGTTTTTTTTCTGCTGTTTAGATCTACCTCCGGGAACGAGCGATTTCACTTCTATTCGGAAATGTTTCATCTTGTCATTTGCCTGTGTTTTGTTCGCAAAATTTGAAAATCTGCATAATCTTGAATATTAATCGGATATTGCCCTGTCGTGCACCCCAAGCACGCCGTTTCACAATTTAAATTCACAGATTGCAACATTTTTTCAACTGGCAAAAAGTGGAGCGAAGTTGCTCCTATCTCTTGCCTTGCCTTTTCAATATCTTCTTTTGTGTTGGCATTTACAAGCAGTTCTTCTTCTGTCGGCGTGTCAACCCCGAACGGACAAATACCGATATACGGCGGAAAAGTTGAAAGTAGATGAACTTTTTCAGCGCCGAGTGAAAACAGTTTTTTAATGATTTTTTTTGATGTTTCACCGCGTACGATACTATCGTCAACCAGTGCAATTCGCTTGCCTTGAATATGAGAGCGCACAAAAAGCAGTTTGTCGTCAATGGATTTTTTTCGCTTTTTCCCGTCTTGTTGAAAAGCGCGAACCGAAGAATGGGATGGCCTTGGCACGATGCCGCCGTAGGGCTTTTCCCACGCGTTTGCCAAAGCAATTGCCGCTGGAATTGGCGATTTCGGGATAGGAATCACTATGTCTGTCGAGTCTTTCAATTCGGGGAAATTGTTAGCAAGCATTAAACCTAACTCAAATCGCAAATCATACACTTGGTCGCCACGATAATTGGAATCCACTTGGGAAAAATATACAGCTTCAAATGGACAAGATTTTTCGTCGGCAGATTGAATTTTGTGGCGGAAAACATTGAAATCGAAATCGATAAAAATCGCCTCTCCCGGCTCAAGTTCGTGGAATTCCTGAAAACCCTTTAAAAAATGAAATGCCGTCGTTTCTGACGCAAACGCAAATTGCTT
>JACKQG010008382.1_pt1 | contig 10082 bp, 4 predicted proteins | sample 8237621 | NCBI WGS metagenome assembly JACKQG01 (sample SAMN15677084, study PRJNA649215) | marine metagenome | biome: marine; feature: Black Sea; material: saline water; isolation source: suspended particulate matter (SPM) from the Black Sea western gyre | collected 2013-06-09/2013-06-10 | depth...
GTTGCGGGCGAAGCTGAGAGGTTACTATCAGTATTATGGTATCAGCGGTAATAGTCGAGCTATTGAGCGATATCATTATGTGACAAAGCAACTGGTATTAAAGTGGCTTAATAGGCGGAGCCAGAAAGCCTCGTTCACATGGAAAGGCTTCGAAGCATATTTGGAGCACTACCGACTGCCTGAACCTCGCATTGTTCACTATCTGTATACACTGTCGTTTGTCTCGTGAGTTTTACTGAGGAGCCGTGTGCTGGAAATCTGCAAGCACGGTTCTGTGAGGGATGTTGATGTTCTTTCACATGGCAGAATATTGTGACACTCTTCAATCGAAAGAGAAGAGAAACCGGGAATACAAAGCATGCTTAAATGAGAGAGCTATATTACATCTACTCGACCAAGATGTCACTCCAAAATCGGGGTGTTTTTTTGCTTCTGAAAAAGGTGGCTTTCTGTCTTTTATGTCCCTTGTCCACAGCCTCTGTTTGCAGCAGTTTTGCCCGCCACTCTACTTAATCAATTATGAGTTTTTGTGTCGCGCATGAAGGGCATTCACGCCCCCGCAGTGTCATAAAGTCCTCTTCCCCTCGTACTGTAGAGGTTTTTATATTCTTGGTTTTGAGGATGATTCAGAACAGTTGGGACTCCAAAGTTAGCGCTTCTGAGACATTACAGAACGGCAGGGTCCTGATAGACCACATAAACCGTAATCTCTCAACAGCTGCCCGTATACGCGTTACCAAGAGCCGCCGTAAGTAACCCGGAGAGCTATACCACAGCCGTTGTTATACCTTTAGGCTGCAGGACCGACACTTTATGCTCAGAACCCAATGACTTGACCAAGGGCATCTCAATTGTGCTTGGAATTGCAATAAGAATTGGCGACATGTTGTGTTTATGGAGTGGATTTGGTATGCTTCGAACATAATGACTTGGTAGCACGAATGAGTTTAACATTAGGAGACACCAATGCCTGGCAAGCACATGAACTTTTATATCCTGCTTCTACTACTTTTTGTCGACACTGCATTTGCTGAGAGTATCCAAATGAAACCTTTCACAATTGACTGGCAAGAGAATGTAGATTCGCTCGTTAATCTTTCCTTTCTATTAGATGCTCCAGCAGGTAAAGACGGATTCATCCTGGTTAGGAATGGCCATCTGGTAAAACCAAACGGCGAGCGTTTTCGCATTTGGGGAGTCAACTTTACAGCCGCATCGTGCTTTCCATCGAAAGAAGACGCCCCGGTAGTGGCGGAACATCTGGCTCGTTTTGGCATAAATTGTGTTAGATTCCATTTTCTTGATTCGAACTGGTCAGGCAGCCTATTTATAGACGGCCGGGAAGATACACGTGCTTTGAATCCTCAACAGCTTGACCGGTTAGATTATTTTGTTGCAGAACTGAAGAAACAGGGCATTTACACCAATATCAACCTGAACGTCGGCCGGAACTATCGCAAGGGTGATGGCGTAATAGACTATGAATATCTTGGGCTGGCTAAGGTCATAAACTACTTTGACGAGCATGTTCAGGCATTACACAAAGAGTACGCTAAGCAGCTTTTGACCCACTATAATCCCTATACGAAATCAGAATATCGCCACGAACCGGCTATTGCAGTTGTCGAGCTTGTGAACGAGAACTCCATAGTAGAGGCCTGGTTCAGCGACAGGCTGCTTGGGAAAAACACGAATAAGCGTCCGGGAACATGGACTGATATTACAGCGTGGTATGAGAATCAACTTACCAGGAGATACAACGAATGGCTTAAAGAACGACTGTCTTCAACTGATTTGAAGGCACTGCGCAACATGGCCGGCGTTAAAGAGGATGAGCTTATACCTCGTTTAACGAAAAATCAGTTCACGGCTTCTCCTAAGAAGAGGTTTCATCTGGAAGCCGCTTTCTACATGGAACTGGAGCATAACTATTTCCAAAAAATGTACCGCTATCTGAAAGATGAACTCGAAATACAGGCTCTTATTGTCGGTACCAGCGATCATAATCATGGCAAGACCGGCTATCCCTTACTGACTTCCTCATCGCAAATGGATATTGTAGATGGCCACGTATATTGGCAGCATCCCCGGTATCTCACCGTTCCTAAGACCAGGCGCAGGACCTTTTCCATCAAGAATACTCCCATGGTGAATGAGCCCTTCAACTCTACCGTGATTCAGCTTTCTCGCTCAGCAGTTGCCGGCAAACCATACACCGTCTCCGAAACCAACCACCCATTCCCCAACGAATTCGCTTGCGAAGGTATCCCCATCCTTGCTGCCTACTCGGCCTTCCACGACTGGGACGGTATTTTCTTCTACACCTTCGAGCACAAAGACCCCAAAGAATGGAATGCGAAAATGCCGGGACACTTTGAGATTCGTCCGGATCCCGTGAGGATGACAAATCTTGCCGCAGGCGCCTTGATGTTTTTAAGAGGCGATGTTCGCTCCGCACTCACGACTACCCCAGGTCATACACCATTGAGCAGGTGTACGAGGGCATTCGGTATCCATATTCCGAGGATTCGTATTTTACGCCCGGATTCTCACCATCCACCCCTCTCCGGCACGCAACGCGAATAGTCGGTTTTGATGATGAGGCAGGAGAATATCCAAAAGTCAGCTCGGACAGCCCGATTGTTTCTGAAACGAGTGAACTCACCTGGCACTATTCTGAGCAGAAGAAAGGGCTCGTAACCGTTGAGACGGAAAAATCACAGGCTCTCATCGGTTTTGTCAAAGACCATAATAAGGCGCTGAAGAACCTATCTGCCACTGTAGAAAACGAATTCTGCTCTATCATCTTAACTGCTTTAGATGGTCGACCCATACCCGGTTCGAAAAATTTACTTCTTGTCGCAACAGCGCGATCGGCCAACGCCGGCATGATTTGGAACGAAGAAAGGACATCTCTGTCAAACTGGGGGTCCTCGCCGACCGTTATTGAACCTGTCCGAGGAAAAGTTGTCCTCCGAAACCTCGAACCATCGCAGCAAATCAATATAATCCCGCTTGACGGTTCAGGTAAAGCACTGGGATACACAGTTAGTGCCCACAGCACAAAGGGAGATTTCATATTATCTATCGGAGAGCAAGCAACTACGTGGTACCTGGTAAGAATTCAACGATAGAAGATAAAATGGCTTGCTTACGTATAAGCAATAAGGCGAAGCTTATTCTTAGCTCTCGCCATCCCGCCCTTACTTCAATGTGCTATAGGTCCTCACAGACAAATCATTTGATTCAATACAATCCCTCGCGTATACTGTGCGGGGCAATCTATGAACAATTTGATTTGAGGATGAGCTGATGGCAACAATAGCAAAAAAAGAACTTATCGACCGAATTACAAAAAAGACTCAATGTAAGAATATTACCGCCAAAGAAATAGTACAGCAATTCCTCCATGAGATAACCACAGAGCTTGCCAAGAACAACCGCTTGGAATTTCGCGACTTTGGAGTTTTTGAGGTCAAAGAAAGAGCGGCAAGAACTGCACAGAATCCTAAAACTCTAGAAAAAATACACGTCCCTGCAAGACTTTCAGTGAAGTTCAAGATGGGACGTATTATGAAGGAGAAGCTAAATGCCCAACCTGATCCTTCCTGACAATCTCATACCTCAGGGAAGTTCTTCTTATAAAGGGACCTTCGGAAACAAAAATGTTAAAAAAATGTTATACGATGTAATCATGGGAGACAAGGTGTTCCCTGAAAATCAGGGTGTTTTCAGGCTCATAAAGGAGGTGGCTTTTCATTGTTTTACAGTCTTTGTTTGCGGCAGTTTTGCTTGTTATTGTTCAGGTTTTTCCGGCTTTTGCACAGTTTTATCAAGAACGTTGCTAATTCAAAATCAGGAAATATTCCTTGACGTAAAGCTTGAAAATTTGGTATATAATATTAGTGAAGCTTGTGTCTGTGTAGATCGGGCATCTTAGGGCTTTGAGTTCATTCAGTAGGCACAATTCTTAGAATTTTTTAATAGAGGAGGAGTAATTATATATTACCCCAGTGTCAGAGTTTTAACTAGGAACTGTGTATTTCACAATTAATATCTAATATACTTTCAATTAACAGCTCATATCTGATTTTAAAGAAAGGAGGTACTAAAAAGCTGTAAATATTTTTCGATTTGAATAAAAGGATTTAGAACACTCATTGAGGACAGTATATGTTTTGGTGTGTGGCCAAAGCATAGTGGATTATTACTGTAACTGTTTAGAGGAGGACTATTATGTGTAAGAAATTAATTTATTTAACTTCATTTGTTTTGGTGCTGTCTCTGGTGTGTAATGCCGGCGGCCAGGGAACTGGTACTATCTTGCGGGAGGTCTGGGAAGAGATCAACGGAACGAACGTTCCCGACCTGACGAACAACCCGCTCTACCCGGACAATCCTACGTTCAGTGATGAGCTGACGCTGTTCGAGACACCGACAGACTTTGCTGACAACTTTGGTAGCAGGGTCTATGGTTATCTCCATCCGGCGACCTCTGGTGACTATACGTTCTGGATTGCCACTGACGACAGCAGCGATTTGCTCCTGAGCACCGATGATGACCCGGCCAACGCAGTGGTGATTGCCGGTGTGGATGGATGGTGTCCTGCACGTGCCTTTGATGGTGAAGCCGGTGCACCCGGCACCCGCCAGATGTCCGCCCCCATCACTCTGGTGGGCGGCCAGAAATACTACATCGAAGGGATATACAAAGAAGGCGGCGGCGGCGACAACCTGGCGGTGGCCTGGCAAGGCCCTGACAGCCCGGAACGGACTGTTATTGATGGCAGTTTTCTCTCGCCTATGGTAAGAATGGCTGCGTGGGGGCCAGATCCGGTAAATGGCGCTGTAGATGTCAAGGCCGCACCAGTACTTACCTGGTCCGCCGGCGCGACGGCATTTCAGCACGATCTCTACTTGGGCACTGATGCAGATCTGGTAGCCGCCGGTGATGCAAGTGTACTCCAGGGTTCGCTGGCTAATGCCAGTTTTGCTGTTGATGTTAATGTACCCCTGAGTCGGGGAACCACATACTACTGGAAAGTTGATGTGACCACAGGGACATCAAGAGCCAGTGAGTTCCATCCAGGTAATGTTTGGAGCTTCAGAGTGGCCGACGAGAACACTGCTAACTGGTTGGCTGCTGCGAGTAAAGATTCACCGGCTTATCTCGACACCTTTGTTGCAGATGGCCTCTACGATATTGGCGCATTAAGTGGCGATATCACCTATGAGTTCGTCGTTATAAGCAATCCTGATGAAACTGAGGCCAGTATGGCCCTCATAGGCAGAAGACAGTTTGGCGACACCCAGGCTGGGCTAAAGTATGAGCAGTGGAACAACACCGGCACCTATGGCGCGACCCTCTTTGGCGTTGTTGACCTCGATTTTGGTGTTCCTACCTCACCAGGTGAACATACTGTTCTGACCTTTGTTTCAAGCGAAACCACGAATACAACAGCCCTGTATGTCAATGGTGCCCTTGCGGGCAGTGTTGATTCAGCAATTACTCTTTCAGGCATGGTTGGTATCGGCTACGGCGCTCAGGGTGAGGACATGAGCGGAGCATTCGACAACTTCGATGGCACCATCTTTGGCGTGGCAATCTACGATGAAGCCCTCACCGACGAACAGATTGCGGCACATGCTGATAGTTATTTCAATCCTGCAAAGGAAATAGTACCGGTTGACCCTGGTACCGAAGGCCTCGTTGCGTACTACGCTTTTGAGAATGATGCCAATGACAGTTCCGGCAACGAGATACATGGTACTTTGGTTGGCGATGCGGGATTTGCAGAAGGGCCGGCTGGCTATGGCATGGCACTGAATCTCGATGGTGATGGCGATTATGTGGATTGTGGACTCAATCCGATGTTAGATATCACCGAACAAATTACTTTCACGTACTGGATGAAGGCTGTTGCATTGGACAAGGGTTGGAACACTATCCTCTCCAGGGGTGACGATTCCTGGCGGTCGTCCAGGGCTGGCACAGATAACTTCATGGAGGCCGCTGTGGGCGGTACCTCAGGAAACTACCTCTTTGGGGTAACGCTTGTGGATGATGACATGTGGCACCACGTCGGTGCAGTGTATGATGGCGCAACTTTTTACCTGTATGTCGATGGTAAGCTGGACTCATCTGAAGAATCCACCGGCAGTATCACCATCAGCAGCTATCCTCTCTATATCGGTAACAACTCACAAAATACAGATCGTGAGTGGACTGGCCTCATTGATGAGGTCACGATATACAACAGAGCACTGTCTGATCTTGAAGTCATGTATCTTGCGGGTAAACGAGTGACACCGGTTGATCCCGACAGTAACGGCCTTTTGGCTCTCTGGACGTGTGATGAAGGAGAAGGTGCCGTTGTGGGTGATGTTTCCGGTAACGGCCGCGACGGGATATTCGTAAATGGTGATCCGGCCTGGGTTGAAGGTGTCAGCGGCACAGCCGTGGAACTGGTCGGGCCCACTTTGATCGAAGTTCCGCCTCTGGATCTTGAACTTTCGGAAGCCACAATGGCCGGATGGATCAAGCCGAACGGTGAACAGCCTGAATGGGCCTCGATCATTATGACCCGCGATCCCGGTCTTGCAACCGGCTTCAACGTACTCGGTTATCAGTTGGCCTATCACTGGAATGATGATTCAGGGTCGTGGAGTTTCCGAGGTGGCGACATGATTGCTGAAGATGACTGGACCTTTGCCGCCGTTACGGTCGCACCCGATAAGGCAACATTCTATGTCAATGGCGACATGGGATCTGTCAATGAGGTTGCTCATGAACCTTGCTTGTGGAACAGCAATGTTTACCTGGGTGGTGATGGCACTGAGGGTTGGGTCGCACGTAGAATGAATGGTGCTCTGGATAACGTTGTTATGTACGACAGGGCTTTGTCTCCCGGTGAGATTCGTTACCTTGCCGGTTTCCGGGCAATGGATAATCCCGGGACCGATGCTCTGATTGCGGCCTACGCATTTGAAAACGATGTGTTGGATGGTAGCGGCAATGGTAACGATGCCACTGTTAACGGTGACCCAGCATTTGTCGAAGGACTTGTCGGGATGGCCCTGGAATTCGACGGTGATGGAGATTTTCTGGATTGTGGAACCAATCCCATTTTGGCTCTTACAGATGCAGTTTCCATCTCGGTGTGGATAAAAGTTGCTGTTGCGGGTGCAGACCATAAGGTTGGAGGCAACCAGGATGGTGCCAACGGTGGCTACAAGATGAGCGTTTACGGTGACAAAATTGAATTTGAAATTCGAACTGCCGCTAACTCAGCCGTTCTAAACAGAAGTGTTGCTGGTGGAACGATAATAGAAGTAGATACCTGGTATCATGTTGTTGGTGTCTATTCTCTTGAGGATGGCTACATCAGGACATACGTCGATGGAGAGTTGGACAGAGAATTGCTTACAACTGAGGCGCTTGGTGCTTCACCCGGATCTCTTATTATTGGTGCTGAACCGTTCAACACTGGCTCGTATAATTTCAATGGACTCATGGATGAAGTTCGTGTTTACAACAAGGCTCTGTCAGCAGCTGAGGCTCGTTACATCGCGAACAATTAGTCTCTATTATGTAGGGATAGTCTGAAATACTTCGTAGAAATATGAATCAGACTGCTTAGTTTTACATGGGGGCTTATACCGATTGATTCGGTATAAGCCCCATTTTGTTTAGAATGATCCGGAATTATATTTAGCTGAACATAAGAGTGGTTATTTTACAAGAGCTTATATCATCAACAGATTTCTTTTTAGCCGTCTACTTAATCCGATATCACTATAAAATTTATCAATAAATATTCATATTTTCGCTAAAAATTGGCATTATTTCGGATTCGATATAGGTGAAATTGGGATTTGTGGTAACATTTTGGTGTCATAAAGTCACCATGTAAATGAGGGTGTTTTTCAGCTTCCGAAAGAGGTGGCTTTTCAAAGAATTCTCGTATTTGATAACTCTAAAAAATGGGGCTATTTTGGGGTGATCAGTCGCGACTCATTCGCGCTGGTTGGCTGGTGGTCCAAAAGTTTAACACAGCCTGTAGCTTTCGTAATCAACAGAGCTAATGATGAATGTGAAATCAGTCCGGTAGATCATACTCTTAATAATAGGATTTCCCTTGACTATAAGGTAGATGATTTGATATAGATAATACTTATGAAGCCTGTGCCTGCACAGTCGAGCATCTGTGTCTTTGAGGTCAACTTGCCGGTGCAATTCTTGTAGTCTGTCGAATAGAGGAGGAATCGCTATGCCAGAGGCAAAGTTCTAGCGAGAACTTTGTGTTTTGCAATAAAGATTTTGCACTTCAATTAATAACCTATATATGGTTTTTTGAAGGAGGATTGTTATGTCTAAGAAATTGATTTATTTTGTGTCTTTTATTTTGGTGCTGGGATTGGTCAGCAGTGTTTCAGCAGAACTGGTAGCACATTGGAGGTTGGACGAAGGCTCCGGGGATACTGTTATTGATTTATCTGGTTACGGCAATGACGGGGCCATCGAGGGTGATCCGCAGTGGGTGACTGGCAAGATCGGCGGCGCGGTGCAGTTTGATGGCGATGACGATCAGATTACACTGAAGAATCAATTGATAATTGGTTCCTCCTCGAACACAGTCGCTGCGTGGGTCAAGATTCCTCTGGCAGGCACAGAGAACCTGGGCTCCGACGAACGGGTGGGGATTGTTCTGGGCAACTATTCCGACAGCCCGAATTCCAATTGGGAGCTTCACTCACTTGGTCAAATACGCCTGTGGTGGAATGGAGGCGAGATTGACCATCGCGGAACAACCGATTTGCGAGATGACAGCTGGCACCATCTCACCTGGGTACGGGACAAGGCGACAAATGCCAACTACATGTACATCGACGGCCGGTTGGAAACTATGATTGAGACTCTGGGGACGGACATCACTTTTAACACTACCCACACGATCGGCGGCGACAATAGGGGAAATCCGCCCAACTTCCACGGGATTATCGATGATGTTCGTGTCTATAATCACGCGCTGATAGAGGACGAGATCTTAGCCGTTATGGAAGGTAGTGAGGGATATCCGTATGCCCTGGGCCCGAGCCCGAGTGAAGGCTCCCTACATATGGATACATGGGCGAGTATTAGTTGGAGAGCTGGAGATTATGCGGTCTCACACGATGTGTATTTCGGTGATAATTTTGACGATGTGAACAATGGTACAGAAGGTACATTTCTGGGCAACCAGACAGACACAATTTTTGTTATAGGCTTTCCCGGATTCGCTTATCCGGATGGTCTTGTTCCGGGCGTGACTTACTACTGGCGAATCGATGAAGTCAATGATACCGAGCCGAACAGCCCCTGGAAGGGCGATGTCTGGAACTTTAGTATTCCCCCAAAGACAGCATATTTTCCCGATCCGGCTGATGGTGCCGAATCTGTAAGTGTTGATGTAATCCTTGGCTGGACGGTAGGTTGGGGAGCAAAACTCCACACGGTTTACTTTGGTGAAACTTTTGAAGATGTTAGCAATGCTGCAGGTGGACTCCCACATGGTTCTGCAACATATACTCCCGGCACACTTAAAATGGCCAAAACTTACTACTGGCGAGTCGATGAATTCGATGTTGTCGAAACGCATAAAGGTGACGTCTGGAGCTTTACAACCGAAGGTGCTGTTGCGGCACTTAATCCGGCTAATGGCGCTGTGGATGTAACACAAACACCTGTTCTCACATGGGCACCGGGCTTTGGTGCTTCACATGAAATCTATTTTGGTGCCGATGACGCTTCTCTGGAATTAAAAGGCAGTGGCAATCTTGGTTCAGAGAGCTATGAAACCGGACAGCTTGAGTGGAATACTACTTACTACTGGCGTGTAGACGAGGCCAATAACGCCAATGCCGACAGCCCGTGGACAGGTCCCCTTTGGAGCTTCACTACAGCCAACTTCCTTATCATTGATGACTTTGAGAGCTATAATGACCTTGATGAAAGTGATCCTGAGAGCAACAGGTTATATCTGGCCTGGATAGACGGATTCGACAACCCGGCAACGAACGGTTCTGTTGTTGGTAACCTTAAT
>JACKQG010008383.1_pt1 | contig 10080 bp, 8 predicted proteins | sample 8237621 | NCBI WGS metagenome assembly JACKQG01 (sample SAMN15677084, study PRJNA649215) | marine metagenome | biome: marine; feature: Black Sea; material: saline water; isolation source: suspended particulate matter (SPM) from the Black Sea western gyre | collected 2013-06-09/2013-06-10 | depth...
AAAGCTCGGCCGCCAGAGTCATCTCCCTGCCCATGTTCCCCGAACTGACGCAGGAGGAGATTGACTATACGATTCACGTCGTTCGTACCTGGGAGGGATAAAATGAACAACACATCGAAAACCTATACCGTCGCCGTCGCCGGCCTGGGCAAGCGCGGCACGCATCATGCCGAGGCGTTCTCCCAGAATCCGCGCTTTGAGTTGGTGGGCCTGTGCGACGTTGACCAGGAGCGGCTGGACGCTGCCGCGCAAAAGTTTGGGGTCTCGTACAGCAACGCCGACGCCGCGCAACTGCTGGCCGATACCAGGCCCGATGTCTTTGCCTTCTGCACGCTGCCCAACATCCGATGGGAACTCATCCGGGCGGGCGTGGAAGCGGGGGTGCAACTCATCGCCTTCGAGAAGCCGATGGCTACCTCGACCAACGAGGCTCTGGAGATGATGAAGTTGCTGCGCCAGGCGGGCATCAAGTCGGTGGTCAGTTTCCAGCATCGCTATGGCGAGCACTACCAGAAGGTGAAAGAGATCATTGCCAGCGGAGCCATTGGGCGCGTCCACACCGTCTATGGACATGCCACTGGCTGGATGCTGCACATGATGCCCCATCTGATCAGCTACACGCGCTGGTACAACGACGATGCCGAGGCCGAGTGGGTTGTGGGGCAGGCCGCGGGCAGGGAGAAATTCGAGGACGTTCACTCTTCGCCTGACTATATCGCCGGGCTGATCCAGTTTGAGAACGGCGTGCGCGGCATCGTCGAGTGTGGCGAGGGTGCGCCCGACGTGCCCGAGGTGGGTTACTGGTGGCGCAAGTGTCGCATCGGGGCGCAGGGCACCGAGGGATTTGCCGAAGTATTGACCGGCGGAGGATGGCGGGCCATCACTCGTGACTCGAATGGCGTGATCACGGGCCCTGGTGGCATGGACTATGCCCACGACATGCCGCCGTACGTCCAGCAGATGGCCGACTGGCTGGACGACGATGCCCAGGTGCACCTCTGCAACGGCGAAAGCGCGTTCAAAGGCTTTCAAATCATGATGGCCATCTGTCGCTCGGTGGTGCAGCGCGGCAAGGTGTTCCTGCCGCTAGGTCCAGGCGAGCCGGAGTTGGAGGCTCTCAGGGACGCGCTGCCGTGACTATGAAAAACTTCGCTCCAAGGCTCGTCTCGGGCTGTTTTGTCCCTCAAGAACCCGTCGTGGGCGGACTATCGAAAAACCTCATAGCACGTCAAAGTGGGGGGATAAGGGTAACTGTCAACGGATTCCGGGAACGAATTGAACGGATTGGAGCTCCGCACGTGACATTTTCCGTTCAATCCGTTCAAAAAATCCGTTGACAGCGATCCGCGCTTTCTATCCCCCTACTTTGGGATGCTATGAAAAACTTCGCTCCAAGGCCCGCCCCGGGCCGATAGACGCGCCCGAGACGGGCGCTGGAGCCTAGTTTGTGGTTTACCAGGAGGCTAAAATGTGTGGAATCGTTGGCTACATCGGCCCTCGTGAGGCCACGCCCATTATCGTCGAGGGGCTAAAGCGCCTGGAATATCGCGGCTACGACTCGGCGGGGCTGGCCGTCATTCAGGGCGGGCGCATTGAGGTGCGCCGCGACGTGGGGAAGCTGGCCAACCTGGAGAGGATGCTGGCCGAAAGCCCGCTGGGTTTCGGTACGCCCTTCGACAAGCTCAGGACACCGCTTCGCACTCAACCCAAGGGTTTCGATACGCTTCGCACTCAACCCGAGGGCGGGAACATCGGCATCGGCCACACCCGCTGGGCCACCCATGGGGCACCAAGCTCGCGCAATGCCCACCCCCACGTGGACTGCCGGGGCGAGGTGGTGGTCATCCACAACGGCATCGTGGAAAACTTCCTGTCCCTGCGCCAGGAGCTCACAGCCGAAGGTCATCGTTTCACCTCGGAAACGGATACAGAGACCATCCCCCATCTAGTGGAGAAGTACCTGGGCGAAAGCGGAGATTTAGAGGAGGCGGTGCGGCGAGCGCTGAGGCGCATCAAAGGCGCTCACGCCGTGGTGGTGATGAGCAGCCATGAGCCAGATCGCATCGTGGCCGCCCGCCTGGGCAACGCCGGCGGGGTGGTGGTGGGCGTTGGCGAGGGGGAGATGTTCGTCGCCTCGGACGTGCTGGCCATCCTGGAGTACACCCGCCAGGTGATCTTCCTCGAGGATCGCCAGATGGCCGTGGTCACCCGGCAAGGCGCCAGGTTCACGACCCTCAATGGACAGCCGGTGGCTAAAGACATACACGATGTGCCCTGGGATCCGGTTTCCGCCGCCAAGGGCGAATACAAGCACTTCATGCAGAAAGAGATATACGAGCAGGCCCACTCCATCACCGACACCATCCGCGGGCGGGTGGACTTCGAGGCTGGCCAGGTGCGCCTGGATGAGCTCAACATCTCGCCAGAGGAGGCGCAGGCCATCGAGAGGATGTTCATCGTGGCCTGCGGCACCTCGGCCTACGCGGGCCTGGTGGGCAAGTTCATCATCGAAGCCCTGGCCAGGATTCCGGTCGAGGTGGACTACGGCTCCGAGTTTCGCTACCGCGATCCGTTGATTAACGAACGCACGTTGGTGTTGGCCCTCACCCAATCGGGGGAGACGGTGGATACCCTGGCGGCCATGGAAGAGGCGCGGAGTAAAGGAGCCAAGCTGCTCTCCATCGTCAACGTCATGGGCAGCCAGGCGGCCAGGATCTCCAAACCGTCAGGCGGCGTCATCTACATGCAGGCCGGGCCGGAGATCGGTGTGGCCTCAACCAAGGCGTTCACCGCTTCGCTGGTTGATCAGTACCTGTTGGCGCTGCACCTGGGGAAGCTGCGGGGACTGATTGACGCGGCGCGAATGAGGAAGCTGGTCGAGGACTTGGCCGAGCTGCCTAATCTGGTCGGTCAGGTTCTGGGGGATGGTGGCGACTACGACGCGCTGGCGGCCGAGTACTTCAAGCGGGAGAACTTCCTCTATCTGGGGCGGGGGATCAACTATCCCATCGCTCTGGAGGGGGCCCTGAAGTTGAAGGAGATCAGCTACATCCACGCTGAGGGCTATCCGGCGGGGGAGATGAAGCACGGGCCCATCGCCCTCATTGACGAGCGGATGCCAGTGGTGGCCATCGCCGTGCGAGACAGCGTCTACGAGAAGATGATCAGCCAGATTGAGCAGGTCAAGGCGCGGGGCGGCATCGTCATCGCCCTGGCCACCGAGGGCGACGAAGCCATCGCTGACAAGGCCGATCACGTCATCTACGTCCCGCCGACCTCGCCGCTGCTCTCGCCCGTGGTCAACGTCGTCCCCTTGCAGCTCCTGGCCTACTTCATCGCCGTGCGTCGAGGCTGCGACGTGGACCAGCCGCGGAATCTGGCCAAGAGCGTGACGGTGGAGTAGAGCCGCGGACGAAAGAAACACGCGGGGAGGATACAGGTTTGACATAGCCTGTTTCTTCTGCTATAATCGAAGTGAATTTAGAAAGTGGGCGCCCGCCCCCATCCTACATACCAGCCAGCTAAGAGCGCTCACGTGCGGTTAGGGTTGGCTGTTTGGTTAGGAGACATCGTGTACTACTCCAAGATGAAAAAGGCTCGATGGATCGAAGACATAGAAGTTCTGCAAGAGAAGATGGCGGAGCTAGAGTGCGCTGAAGCCGTGCGCCTGTCTGTCGAACGGGCAAGCAAGCGGATAGAGGAGGAGTCACGAAAGGGGATTAGTCATGAATGATTCAGACTCTGGCCAATACAGACTTCTCCAAGCACTGGAACGCCTTAGGCTACACGATCATCTCTGCCTGATCTACGAGACGCAGGAAGAGCAGTTCGCCGCCGCTATCCCTTTTATGCGCATGGGGTTGGAACGAGGGGAACAGTGTGTCTACATCGCCGATGACAATACCGTAACCACGGTGTTGAACGCCATGCGCGCCGAAGGGATAGATGTCGAAGCAGCCATCAAGACCGGTGCGCTGGACGTGATCACTAAGCAGGATGCGTATCTCAAGGAAGGGTATTTCGACCCTGATGGCATGATTCGCTTTCTGACAGAAACCACCGAAGCGGCGAAACAGGCTGGGTTCTCTGGTCTTCGGGCCACCGGCGAGATGACCTGGGCGCTTGGGGGCGATCCGGGCACGGACCGACTGATAGAATACGAGGCTAAGCTCAACCGCTTTTTCCCGAAAAACGATTGCGTGGCGATTTGCCAATACAACCGTCACCGCTTCTCGCCCCAAATCATCCTCAATGTGATTCGCACCCACCCTCTCGTCATCTTTGGCGGTGTTGTATGCAAGAACTTCTACTATGTTCCACCGGATGAGTTCCTGCAGCCCAACCAGGTCGCATCCGAAGTGGAAAGGCTACTGAACAACATCCGGGAGCGGGAACGGGCGGAAGATGCAGTGCGTCAGGCCAATCGGGCGCTCAGGGTGCTCAGCGAGTGCAATCAGGCACTGGTGCGAGCCACGGACGAGTCGGTTTTGCTGAATGATGTATGCCGGATTATCGTGGAGGACGGCGAGTATCGCTTGGCCTGGGTCGGCTTTGCCGAGCAGGGCGAAGGCAAAACTGTCCGGCCGGTGGCCCAGTATGGTTTCGAAGAAGGCTACCTGGACACGCTGAACGTCACCTGGGCCGACACCGAGCGGGGGCGCGGTCCCACCGGCACGGCCATACGCAGCGGCGAGCCAGCCATTGCCCGACATATCCTGACCGATCCCCAGTTCGCCCCCTGGCGGGAGGCAGCGACCAAACGTGGCTACGCCTCGTCCATTGCCCTCCCACTGATTGCTAATGGACAGACCCTGGGCGCGCTCAACATCTATGCCATGCAGCCAGATGCCTTTGATGCAGAAGAAGTCAAGCTATTAAGGGAACTGTCTGACGACCTGGCCTTTGGCATCACCACGCTGCGCATCCGCGCCGAGCGCAAGCAGGCACAGGCGGCACTGCGAGAGTCGGAGAGACAGTTCCGGGACCTCTATGAGAATGCTCCGAATGCCTATTTCTCTGTTGGAGTGGACGGCCGCGTCCGCAGGTGCAATAGGCGGGCCGGGGAACTGCTCGGATATGCGGTAGAGGGATTAGTGGGAAGGCCAGCACTGGAGCTGTACGCCGACACACCGCAGGGGAAAGCGAAAGCGTCGAAGGTGTTGGAGCGATTTCGGGCTGGCGAGACGGTGCGTGGCGAAGAGCTGCAGATGCAGAGGGCGGACGGCACACCAGTGTGGATCAGCCTGGCGGTGAAAGCCATTCGGGATGCCCAGGGCCAGATCGTAGAAAGCCGTTCGATGGTGGTGGACATCGCCGAGCGCAAGCGGGCGGCGGAAGCGCTGTGGGAAGAGAGGAGCAAAGCACAGGAATACCTTGACATAGCAGGCGTCGTTTTCGTGGCCATTGACGTCAGAGGAGAGGTTACTCTCATAAACCAGAAAGGGTGCGAGATACTTGGATACAAACAAGAGGAAATCATTGGCAAGAACTGGTTCGACAATTTCCTCCCTGAAAGAATAAGTGGTGAAGTGAAATCTGTTTTCCAAAAGTTGATGGCCGGAGAAGTGGAGCCGGTCGAATACTTTGAGAATCTCGTCTTGACCAAGAGTGATGAGGAAAGGACTATTGCATGGCACAATACTGTACTGAGAGATGAGGCGGGCAATATCACTAGCACTCTTAGCTCAGGGGAAGACATCACCGAGCGCAAGCGGGCGGAGGAGGCACTGCGAGAGAGCGAAGAGCGATTCCGCCGCGCGGTGGCCGACGCTCCGTTCCCCATGCTCATCCACGCCGAGGACGGCGAGATCGTGGTGGTGAACCAGATGTGGGCGGAGATCACGGGCTACGCTCATCAGGACATCCCTACTATTGCCGACTGGACGGAGCGAGCCTATGGCGTGAGAGAAGAACTGGTGCGGGCCGACATTGACCGACTGTATGACCTGGAGGGGCGATTGTACGAGGGCGAATACGTCATCACTACCCGGAGCGGCGAGCAGCGGACGTGGGAGTTCAGCTCCTCGCCGGTAGGGCGGATGCCAGAGGGGCGCCGTCGGCGTTGATGAGGTAGTGCAGAACGAGGATCCTGACGGCAATAGGCGGCTCTTGCCCTGTCTCCACCTCTTCCACCGATATCTCAGGACAGCGAACGACGTAATCCTTTTCCCAGAACCTCACTTCAATCTGGCTGCTGGTCTCGGTCAAGCTGGTGTGCTTGGTGTCGCTGCGCAAAGCCACCAGCCAGGGATCGAGGGATTGCAGGTCGCTGACCGCTTTTTCCAGGGCTGGCCCGTAGGTTTCCTCTGGTGTTCTCTGTTTCATAGTAGCCTCCTGTCAAGCTGACCCTATTCTACACGAACTCAACACAAACGTCAAACATGAAGCGTGAAAACATACAGCTCAGGATGCTAGCCCAAGAGTCAATTCGCCCCAAAAGTAACATACACCGCTTGGAGAACGCAAGCTTGACCTAATTCGCTTTTGATGTTATAATTGAAGTGGATTTACAATTCAATATGTGGGTGCCCGACGCTCCCATCCTAAATGCCAGCCGCCAAGAGCACCCACGTGCGCTTAAGGTTGGCTTTTTTGGTTAGGCTGGCAGCAATCTAATCACAAAAAAGGAGGAATAGAAAATGGCAAGCACGAAGAAAGCATTATTTGGGATTGTTGCGGTGCTAGCGATAGTAGTTTTGGTCGTTGGTGGTTACTATTGGTGGCAAAAACAGATGGCAAAACCGAAAGAATTAACAAGAATAACTTTTGCCACAGTTCCTTTCATAGGCGAAGCCGCCTCTTATGTTGCCTATAATAACGGCTATTTTGAGGAAGAAGGTCTTGACGTCACGTTAAAGTACAATCCTGGGGGATGGATGTCACTAAAAAATCTATTTGAGGGAGATGCAGACATTGCTACCGTGGCAGAGCTGCCAATAGTTTACTCTTCTTTTGACAAGAAGAAATACACTGATTTTGAGAGAGGAGATTTTTATATTATCGGTGATATAGTTTATTCCGACGATTTTCAGCAAGTGGTTGCTCGAAAGGATAAAGGAGTCCATTCGCCAGCCGATGTAAAAGGAAAAACGGTTGGCGTATTTCGAGGAACAACTCTGGATTTTTTTATGGATTTCTTTTTCACTGACAATAGGATAGAACATTCTGATGTTGAGATAGTTGATATGGATGTTTTCGAAATGACCTCTGCCATTGAAAGGGGAGATCTAGATGTGATCTTCACCTGGCAGCCCCATGTCCTTATTGCTCAAAAAAAGCTTGGAGATAACGCAATTGTCTTACCAAGCAGACTTAGGTACACCACAGCCTGGCTTATAGTTGTGATGAAGGATTATGCAGAAGAGAATCCAGAAATACTGGAAAAATTCCTCAGGGCAATTGTCAAAGCAGAGAATTTTATTAAAGAAAATCCAGAAGAAGCAATTAGTATACATGCCAAGATGAGTGACGTGGATAGAGAGACTGTTGCTGCTCTATGGGATGTTGTTGCCTTTGATCTTTCCATAAGTGAGAGCCTATTAACGCAAATGGAAGAAGAAGCGAGGTGGTTAATTCGGACAAAAAGAACCGATCAAACAGAAGTTCCCAATCTTTTAGACTATATTTATTTTGATGCATTAGAAAAAGTAAAACCAGCAGGGATTACGGTAATAAGATGAAAATCAGAACCAAGTTATATTTAAGTGCCGCAGTGTCAATATGCTTAATCAGTATATTGGCACTGTTATTATTTCTCTTTTCCGTTAAGGTAAATGAAGAGTTGAAAAAAGCAGGATTGGCAGATGAATTTGCCAAGGCGATTTCAGAATTAACGATACTCACTGATCAATATCTTGCATATCAAGAACCAAGAATAGAGCAAAATTTGCATTTGAAACTTAACTCTACAAATGAAATGATAAAGAATGCAGAGGGTTTCATTCCGTTAGATATCATAGGTATTGCTTTTGAATCGCTTAATAACTCGTTCTCCTATTTAGAAGCAAATTTCAGGGAAAGAGAAGAATTGCTTGAGAAAGATGCGCCCCAGGAGGAAGTTGATAGAACAATTTATTTGGAGGAAAGGTTAGCTGCTCTAATGCGTTCGGAAGCGCAAAAAATTTCAGCTACTGCCTTTAGGATTTCTTCAGAATCTCGTCAGGAAGTAAGTACTATGCAACAAAGGGGTAATTTGCTGGTTTCAGTTTTTGCCGTTGCTCTTGTTTTGACTATAGGAACGTCAACATTTTTCATAACAAAAAGCATTATGGAACCAATAGAAGAATTGGTAAGAGGCGCCAGCATAATTGGAAGAGGAAATTTAGAACATAGGATTGATATAAAAGGCAGGGATGAAACCGGGTATCTTAGTCAGGCTTTTAATGAAATGGTCGCGCAGCTCAAGCAGCAGCGTGACCACCTGCTGGAGAGCGAAGAGCGGTTCAGGCAATTCTTTGAGAACGAGCCAGAGTACTGTTACATGATTTCACCGGAGGGCATAATACTCGACGTGAACGACGCTGCGCTCAAGGTGCTGGGCTACAAGAAAGAGGAATTGGTCGGCAAGCCCCTGCAAACGATTTACGCTCCCGAATCACTGCCGAAAATGAAGCAACTTTTCGTGAAGTGGGAAAAAACTGGAGCACTCAGGGATGAAGAAATGAATATCCTCACAAAGGATGGGGATAGGCGGATTGTTCTCCTCAGCACTGGTGTGGTTAGAGATAAGGATGGAAAGCTACTGCGTTCCGTATCTGTGCAAAGGGACATCACCGAGCGCAAGCGGGCGGAGGAGGAACTGAGAAAACACCGTGAGCACCTGGAGGAGTTGGTAGAAGAGCGCACGGCAGAGCTGGCCGTCGCCAAAGAGCAAGCCGAATCCGCCGACCGGCTCAAGTCCGCCTTCCTGGCCACCATGTCCCACGAGCTGCGCACCCCGCTCAACTCCATCATCGGCTTCACCGGCATCATTTTACAGGGCCTGGTCGGCCCCCTGAACGACGAACAGACCAAGCAACTGAGCATGGTGCAGGGCAGCGCTCACCACCTGCTGAACCTCATCAACGACGTGCTGGACATCTCCAAGATCGAAGCCGGCCAGGTGGAGATCGTCTCCGAACCCTTTGACATGCGCCAGGCGATTGAGAAAGTGGTGCGGACAGTGACCCCCCTGGCCGAAGAGAAAGGGCTGGCGCTGGTGGCCGAGGTGGCGCCAGAGGTAGGCACTATCACCAGCGACCGGCGGCGAGTGGAGCAGATCGTCATCAACCTGGTCAACAACGCCGTCAAATTCACCGAGCAAGGGGAGGTGCGCATCGTCTGTCAGGTGGACGATGGCTGGCTGGTGACGCGCGTGATAGACATGGGCATCGGCATCAAGCCCGATGACATGGACAAGCTGTTCGAGACGTTCAGGCAGATTGACAGCACGTTGACGCGCCAGCACGAGGGGACCGGGCTGGGGCTATCTATCTGCCAGAAGCTGGTGGAGATGCTGGGTGGTGAGATCTGGGCCGAGAGCGAGTGGGGTGTGGGGAGCACGTTTACGTTTACACTGCCGACGAACACATAGAAACCTGGTTTTTTTCAAAAAACCTGGTTTCTGAACCGAGGAGGAGGAGATGAAACCCAAAATCCTGGTCATCGAGGACAACGAACAGAACCTTTACCTGATAACTTTCATCCTGGAGAAGAACGGATACCAGGTCGTCCAGGCGCGGGATGGCCGCGAGGGGATCGAGTTAGCGGGCCGGGTCAAACCGACGCTGATCCTGCTGGACATCCAGTTGCCGGTCATGGACGGCTACGCCGTGGCCCGGGAGCTGAGGAGCCAGCCAGCGCTGGCTGATGTCCCCATCGTGGCCGTGACGTCCTACGCCATGGTCGGCGACCGGGAGAAAATATTGGCTGCGGGCTGTAACGGCTACATCGAGAAGCCCATCAACCCGGAGACATTCGTGGCCGAGGTGGAACGGTATCTGCCAGTCCAACCACCCGTCCAAGGAGGTGAGTGATGACCAAGATTTTGATCGTAGACGACAACCCGCAAAACCTCTACATGCTGCAAGTGCTCTTGCAGGG
>JACKQG010008384.1_pt1 | contig 10079 bp, 7 predicted proteins | sample 8237621 | NCBI WGS metagenome assembly JACKQG01 (sample SAMN15677084, study PRJNA649215) | marine metagenome | biome: marine; feature: Black Sea; material: saline water; isolation source: suspended particulate matter (SPM) from the Black Sea western gyre | collected 2013-06-09/2013-06-10 | depth...
TACGCAGAAATGGCGGATAGTCTCATTCACAGCCGCGGTCTCGCTGCAGACTACATTAGCTTTTATTTTCTCAAGTACCCACAGATTGTCCGCCCAGAAGACCACTGGCCTCCTCTTTATTCATTTTTCATCGCTCCCTTTTTTCTCATCATAGGCAAAACAGCTTTTGCCGCCAAACTCCCGTCGTTAATAATTTCATCTCTGTTGTTTCCCATAGCGGGATATTTTCTGGGACGTAAGTTCAGCCAAAATAGAATCGTCGGATTAGCAGCAGCGTTGAACATTCTGGCTTATCCTAGCTTTTTTACTCACTCACTTTATTGCCTTTCGGATGTGACATTCGCTTTTATGGTACTTTTAACAGTGCTGTTCGCTGTCAAAGGCATGGATGATGGACGATATTTCTATCCGATGGGTGTTTGCGCGGGATTAGCTTGTTATGCTAAAGGCAGTGGATTGGTGTTACTTCCAGCTTATGTACTATTTTATTTACTCTACCGTTCCAGCAACGATTCTGAAAATGCAGTTTCTCCCACTCCTATAAAAAAAAGATTCACACCGTTTAGAAATTTAATTCAAGACAGAAAATTTCTGCTGGGATTAGGACTCACTTTCTTGGTTTTATTGCCATGGTTTGTTCGCAATACAATTCACTTTCACCATCCGATTTTCAGCACACAGCAATTTTGTGCTGGCTACATAGGCTACCAATCTTGGGAGACAGGGACATACAGCTTATACTGGGGCGAAAACTTGCCGTCTTTTTTTACAAAATTCAAGTATGGTGTAGGAACCGTCGCCCAAAATACCCAAAAATTCTTCAATCAATACTTATGGTGGACGTTTATCGACATCAACAACTCGACAGAAGAGTTCGAACGGCGAGATTTTTACACCTACATCACAGGCATCCCCGCTGCTGTCGGATTGGTAATGTTGTTTATTTCCAGCCTATACACGCTATTTGTGAAAGTGGTGCAAAGATTTACTTTGCGTTCTGTCGAACGAGAAGTAGAAACCGAGTTTTTGGGGAAAACTCGGTTTCTATCAGCAATCCGCTCAAGTATTTCGTCTTTTCTCCAGATATGGCAAAACAAATCTTTTCACATTGTGTGGTTAGTGATACTATTTCATTTCCTTTTTCTCTCTCTGTGCTGGGACACAATTTCCAGATTGGCTTTTCCTGCGTCGTCACTTGTAATCATCATTGGCTGGGTGGTTTATCATACTATCCTGAAAAGCATATTCCGTTGGAGCAAATATTCAAAACAAATCGTCGCTATTTTGCTGGTGATGGGAATGCTTCCAGTAGTTTGGTATTCAGGAGAGACAATTTATCGGACATGGCAGACAAGCGGTTATCCCTATCGTGAAAGCGGTCAAGAATGGATGGATGCAGGGAGATGGCTCAAAACCAACGCTCCCGGTTCGGTGACGATGACTCGAAATCCATGGGAACTCCATTTCTATTCAGAACAGAAGGCGATTCAAATTCCTTTAGCCGAATTGGATAAAATCATTGAGGTTGCTAAATTCTACGGCGCAACCCACTTGATTCCTTTTGATGGCCGGCCAGCTTTACAACCCTGGATTGATGGCGAAATTCCTGGGCTCGAAGTAGTGTACAACAAAGGACTCAAGATTTATGGAATTAAAATACCTCGCTAATTTATACCGATTGTGAAACAATATCACAAAAGCGTATGGGGGTCACTTTTACCAGATTCGGGATTATATGCCATGACTTCTATTATATTGGATGCCAAAAAATAACGCGCGGCATCAACAGCATGACAGCCGCCGCCGAGGAATGAACTGATAGGTTTACGTGGAGTCCCAGGACGATGTCGCGTAGGGTAATTAGTGTGATGCCACTGTCCGTGCCAGTAATCCGTTTCAACGAAAAAGACAGTGCCCAGCGCGTCATCGGCTAATAATGCTTTGATGCAATCGAACAGCGGATTCCAACGCAACACGAAACTGACTACTGTTTTGACCTTCGCGGCGCGGACAGCATCGCGCATTGCTCGCAGTTCCTCCAAATTTGTCGCAATAGGCTTCTCGACCAAAATATGCTTGCCGGCTTCGGCAGCTTTGATGGTTTCTATCGAATGCCGTTCTGATGGCGTGCAGATAGAAACGATATCGACCTTCTTATTCTTCAGCATTTCGTCATAATCATCATAAACCTCACAGGACAATTCCATCTCCTTCATTTTATCCAGAGCGCCTTCTTCAGTGCGGCTGCCAATTGCTACGACCTCGGTGTGAGGATTATTCACGTATGCTTTGATATGTTCAGTTGATACATTGCCTGCGCCTTGAATCGCAACGCCATAAGTTTTCATGATTATGTCTCCTTCGGCTGAGTACCTATGAATTTAATCCTTTAACTTTCCGGGGTAGGAGAAGTCCCTGACTTTTCCTACGGCGGTCGGGGACCGCCTCTACCCAGAAGTTTAAGAATCGTTTTCATAATTACTTGGACTATATTTATGAAAGCCCTTTTTTATATTCGTTTAGCGCTTTCATATAGTTAGCTCTCTCGAAAGCGGCGGGATTTGCTACGGATTTATGACTCATCATGCCCTTAATCTGTTCGACAGATTCATATCCTCTCTTTTCCATCCATTCAGTCATATCCTTTTTTATTTCACTCAATCTTCCGATGCCGTTTTTCAGCAGCGTCGCGCAGAGCATAGTAATATCTGCCCCCGCCATAATCACTTTGAGCGCATCAGCAGCGCCATGAATTCCTGTTGTTGCTGCAAGACTGGCTTCTATTTTTCCGTATAAAATGGCAATCCAGCGGAGTGGCAAACGTAAATCATTTGATGTGCTCAAAACCACTCCGGGTTTTACCTCAAGCTCATCCAAGTCAATGTCTGGCTGGTAGAATCGGTTGAAAAGGAGCAAACCATTAGCGCCAGCTTCATCCAGCCGTTTAGCCATGTTTGCCATAGAACTGAAGTAAGGGCTTAACTTCATAGACACTGGAATATTTACTGCGTCCTTTACCCTTTTGAGGTTCTCCAAATATAGATTTTCAATATCCACGCCTGATAAAGATAGTTCGGTTGGTATGTAGTAAATATTGAGTTCAATGGCATCAGCACCGGCTTCCTCAATATTTTTAGCGTAATCACTCCAACCAGTGTTTGAGATACCATTGAGACTACCAATGATTGGAATATCCACAGCTTCCTTCGCCTGGCGAATATGTTCCAGGTATTCATGCGGTCCAAGATTATATTCCTCCATCGGTGGGAAATAAGTCAATGCTTCTGCAAAGCTTTCTGTACCTCGTGTTAAATAGTAGTCTAGTTCCTCTTGTTCATGAATAATTTGCTCTTCAAAAAGAGAATACATCACAATAGCGGAAGCTCCGGTGTCTTCCAGTTTTTTGATGTTGCTGATATCCTTAGACAATGGGGACGCTGATGCTACCAACGGGGTTTCTAAATTTAAGCCCAGATATTTTGTTGACAAATCCATTTTACATTCTCCTCGATAAAAGTAGGTCGGGAATATTAGTTTTGATTTCTTTATTCGTTTCGATTTCACTTCCGCTTAGAAATCAAAACAAAATTCACATCTCGACATTGATTTGTCGATTTTTGAAAATCGACCTACGAGATTTCATATTGAAATATTCTTGTATAAAAGTAGGTGATTGAGTCATTATTTTTTAGATTCAACTCCGAATCATAATCAGAAGCATCTTAAACTTCTCGGTAGCTTTAACTCCGTGCGGGATGTTTGCTGGCATGATTATTATTTCGCCTTCGTTTAACTGATATGAAACACCGCCTATCACGAACTCTCCGGTGCCGTCGATAAGATAAACCATAGCATCATAAGGGGCGGTGTGTTCACTAAGGCTTTGCCCTTCATCGAAAGCGAATATGGTTACCGTTCCGATTTTCTTGTCGATTATAGCACGGCTGACGATAGAATCCTCCTGGTAATCCACCATATCTTTCAATACGAACTTTTCTACTTCGCTCATTTTGTACTCCTTTTTGATAATGGATAAAGCGCTCACAAGGAGCGCAATTGTGGGTTGCAAAAGGTTATATAGGGGGTATTAAAGGTGAATCTTGGCTCGAAATTTCAAGGTACATTTCACTTGACAATCCGTTAGTGAGATGTTAAACTTGGCTAAAATGTTACATTATAATTGGGTACAAGTCAAGAAAATTCAGAGTCAGATTGCTTCGTCGCCTACACTCCTCGCAATGACGGCCTCCTTGTGTCATTGCGAACGAAGCGAAGCAATCTCATCGCGTAATAACTATTAATGGGTAACCTGATTGAATATAGAAAAATACGCAAATGAATACTAGCAAAACGGAATTATTGAAACAACAAATCTACAAATTCAACGAATGGGTCAGAGATAATAATGTGCCGATACCTGAAGCAATTATCCGACATTATGAGATTCATGGCGAATTTGTCGTCATGCAAAGAAAAGAACTCGGATATTTTCCTTATTCTTGCGAAGAGCTAGCTCTACTCCCAGTAGGCTTAGAAAATTATTCGATGGGGGCATACAATCCTTGCAAGTATACAGAATTCAAAAAGGGGGATAAGGTTCTGGACATTGGTTGCGGCGTGGGCATTGATTCGCTCTTAGCTGCGATTAAAGTCGGAGGGACTGGAATGGTAATCGGCGCTGATGTGACTTTTTCTTTGCTTCGCCGTGGCGCAGATATTCTTGTCTCCGCATTTCCTACAATGGCAGGCGTGGATGCCTGCCCCACAAGATTCATCCAGGCAAGCGGGGATACTTTGCCGATAAGAGCACAAACGATTGATGTGATAATTAGCAATGGTTGCCTGCATCTCTTGGACAAATCCAAAGCATTTTCCGAATTTTTCCGGGTGCTTAGGCTCAACGGTAAAGCCGTTCTGGCTGATGTCGTTGCGGAAAACGATAAGACTGAGAATTTTTATGATAATCCCCTCATGTATCTGTATTCAGGCGGGGGAAAGCAGACCCAAGAGCAATATGAATCTTTGGCGAAAGAGGCTGGGTTTTCGGAAGTGCAATTCATCAGTGAAAGACAACCATGGGATGTCGGAGATGAACCGATGCCCGGCGGATATTTGATTTTGAAGAAATAAAAATTACCTTTTTTCCCCAGTATTTCTTTTGATTAAACTACAAGCCCCTCCCGATCTGAGAGATCGGAAGGGGTAGTTGACTTTCTCGACTGACAGGGTGACGCACTCACTATTTCAAAATAGTCATTCGTTTTGTTGCGGTGAAATCATTGGTCATGAGAGTATAGAAATATATACCACTTGAGACCTGCTCTCCCGCGTTATTGCATCCATCCCAATACACCGCTTTCGGTTTGGAAAGATATGCGCCGGAAGGCTGATAGCCGAGATTCATAGACCTTACCAAATTGCCGCGTGTATCATAGATTTTGATGTTCACATCGCTATCTTTGGCAAGATAATACGGAATCCATGTTTCTGGATTAAATGGATTCGGATAATTCTGATGCAACGCAGACAATTTAATTTTACCAAATGTAACTGGTTGCTTACCTTTGAGGGTTACGTTAGCAGGTGTGAAACCAGCGAATCCTTCCTCTGTAACAGTCAAAATTTGATTTGCTTTAATCGACAGATTTAAGCTTTGGACTGTACCATTCGGATATGCCACTTCGACAATATCAACATGATCGATAGCACCCAAACCGAATTCAAGCATCAGGCTACTTTGCATCATGCCTTGCCCGCCACTGACGACAGCCGTTTGCGTTAAATCGCCGGCGATAACTTTAACTTTAGCGCCAATAGCATCAATATGACCTTCCTTGCTAATGACATTCACATATAACCAGTTATTACCATTTCCATTATTCCGATAAAGAATATTTGGTTCGCCCTTCTTCGAGCCAGCAGGGCCGCTATTTGCCACATAGATATCGATGAAGCCATCGTTATCGTAATCTCCAGCAGCGGCAGCGTTACTTCCAAGTTCAGCTATTACGCCAGCATCTTCAGTGATATCGGTAAACGTTTCATTGCCATTATTTTGATATAACACATTTGGCCCTTTATTGACAACATATATGTCAAGATAACCGTCATTATCGAAATCTTCGAAAGTTGCCGACATACCTGGAGCCTCGACACCAACTTTTGCTTCCTTAGCGACATCTTCGAAAGTACCATCGCCTCGGTTTTGATATAACACATTAGGCACAAAGTAATTGACGACGTAGATGTCCATATCGCCGTCATTATCATAATCTCCAACCGCCGCGCCGGATGGGTCGCCAGGGTTGCCTACATTAGATTTTTGGGTTATGTCTTTGAATGTGCCATCGCCATTGTTCAGATAGAAAAAACATAGCGGGCCAAATCCATTGACGACGTATAGGTCTTGGTCGCCATCATTTGATAAAGAGATTCGGCAATGTCCGATTTATTCCCAAGTTCCTTTGTAATTTGCAAGCTTTCAGTAAAAAGCTGCTTTACTTTATCGTATTCACCTTGATACACTGCAATTTCACCCAAATTAATCAGCGTACTCGCGATGCCTGATTTATCTCCGAGTTCCCTCTGAATCTTTAGGCTTTCAGCGTAAAGCTCTTTGGCTTCATTGTATGCGTCTTGGTGCAATGCGAGAATGCCCATATTGTTCAACGTGCCTGCGATGCCAAATTTATCCCCCAGTTCTCGGTGAATATTCAGGCTTTCGGTGTAAAACTCTTTGGCTCCATTGTATGCGCCTTGTTGGTCTGCGATAGAGCCCAGGCTGAGTAGCGCGCCGGCGATGTGAAATTCATTTCTGAGTTCTCTACTGATTTCCAGGCCTTCGGTGAAAAGTTGTTCCGCATCATCGTAGGCGCCTTGAACGATTGAGATGATTCCCAAGGCTTGCAACGATTGGGCTATGCCCAAGTTATCCCCCAGTTCTCGGCGAATTTGCAAGCTTTCGGTCTGAATCTCTCGCGCCGTTTCGTAATCCCCTTGAGAGTCATAAAACCATCCTAACCGAGTCATCGCTTTGGCAAGCAACTCATCGTCTCCTAGATTTCTTAACGCCTCTTCTGCTTGTCTCAAGCGTGATATGCCTTCAGACCAGAAACCACGAGTATAAAGAAAAGAGTAAAGAGCAATGGCTAACTCCCCTAATAGTTCCCCTTCCCCTTGTTCTTGGGCAAAGTCCATTGCCGCGCGGAAGTTGTCCAACTCAAACGTCATTTGGGCGAGCGCCGAACTCTCTTCTGCACTATAAAGCTGTTGATTACAATTTTGGGCGACCGTCAGATAATAGTCCGCATGTGATTTTTTTAATTCGACATCTTTCTTCTCCAGTTTCTCTCTGGCATACGATTGCAAGGGATTCAACATCCCGTAACGGGTCTGCTCCATGACTTCTTGAACCACAAGCAATGACTTGTCTTGCAAATTGAAAATTAACTCAAAGACATCAAATACATCACAGATTTCCTCTGCCGCTTCCAAAAAGAAGCCGCCAGAAAAGACGGACAGTTGCACAAATAGCTCCTGCTCGTCTTGATCCAACAAATTATAAGACCAGTCTATTGCTCCCCTTAACGTCCGATGCCGCTCTGGAATAGCCTGGCTACGAGTGCCTAAGAACTCAAATTGCCGCGAAAGGCGGTCTAATATTTGTTGCACCGTCATCCCTCGCGCGCGGGCTGCGGCGAGTTCAATGGCAAGAGAAATCCCATCCAGACGATGACAGATTTCGGCAATAGTAGCAGCGTTTTGTGGAGTTATCTCAAAATTGGGCTTGACTGTTTGCACGCGCTCAATAAAAAGTCTGACGCTTTCATATTGAGATAACGTTTCTATGTCAGCATCTTTTGGCGGCAGTGATAATGGCGGCAAAGCAATAACCTGTTCACCAGGAATCTGTAATATTTCCCGAGAAGTCACTAAACAACGTAAAAACTGCGCACCACGCAACAAGTCATTGACCAGAGACGGAGCTTCAGGCAGATGCTCGAAATTATCCAGCACCAGCAGCAGATGTTTCTGGGATAAGTAGTCAATCACTTGCTCCTTGAGGTCAATCCTCGGCTGGAGCTGAATTGAAAGCGTAGAAGCTATCTCGGTGACGACTTGTTCAATATTTGTCAGTGGGGCAATATTAATAAACCAAACACCATCAGGAAAGAGTTCCAACTGGTCTGCTGCAACTTGTATCGACAGCCGAGTTTTGCCAATTCCGCCGGTGCCAAATATCGTAACAAGTCGTACCTGTTCACTTCCTAAGAGCGTTGCGATATTGCGAATCGCCTCTTCTCTACCGACAAAACTGGTCAGTTGAACGGGAAGGTTATTGGGGATAATATCCAGTGTTCTCAGCAATGGAAAGTCCTGTTTAGTAAGGTCAGGATGAGTCACCTGGAAAATTCGTTCAGGTCTTCCTAAGTCTTTGAGGCGATGAAGCCCTAAGTCAACAAAGTCAATCTCTTCGGGCAAGTCCTCCAATACCAATTCCCTTGTTGCCGCCGAAATCAAAATCTGTCCGCCGTGTCCAGCATCACTGATGCGGCTTGAACGAATGACATGCGGACCAAAATAATCGTTCCCTAACACTTGCGGTTCACCGGTGTGCATCCCCATGCGCACCGTAATATTTCCTACTGCTTCTGGCCACGGCTGATTTGCCAAAGCAACTTGGGCTTCCACAGTCCACAGTACCGCATCCGATGCCTTGGCAAAAGCTAACATAAAGGAATCTCCTTCTGTTTTCACCTCATAGCCATTGTGTTTTGCCGTTGCCTGCCGTAAGATAGTGTTATGCAATTCCAAGATGGGCATAAACTCATCCCCAACCTGTTCCCACATCTTTGTATGTCCAGCAATATCGGTGAACACTATCGTTACAGTGCCAGTGGGCATTTGATTACTCATGGAGCCCTCCTCCTTGTTTCTTCGCGAGTTCTCGCCAAAAGTTAAATCCAATAATAATCACTATACTTCGTGAATTATCCAACTATTTCCTTCAGGTAGGATACAAACTTCTCAACTGCCGTCATTGGGTCTTCAGCCGCTTCATATTCGATTGATAGATAACCCTTGTAGCCCGCGTTGTCTAAAATATCGACAATCTGTCTGAAATCAGCAATCTCCTTACCGGAAGGTCCTGGAATCTCCGTTTTAGCGTGGCATGTAATAGCATACGGGGCAGTTTTTGCTATCTCTTCATAAGCCTTGCGGTAGTTGCCCGTATCCAGATTAACCCCTAACCATTCATCATCTACAGCTTTGATGATAGATAACGTTTGGTCTGCGGTAGACGTAATTCCACCATGATTTTCCAAAGCCAAAAGTATTCCGCGCGGTTTGGCGTAATCAAGGCACTCCTTGAGGCTATCAATACACCATTTCCGCGCTTCTTCCTCTGTATGACCTGAGGGCGCGCCACCTGCGAATACTCGCATACACGGCGAGCCAAGCTTTACAGAATGGTCTATCCAGCTTTTGGTCATCGCTACTTGTTCGGCTCTTTTGGCTTCGTCGGCAAGACAGAAGTTATTGCCAACCGCTGTTCCAGAGATATCCAAACCTAACAAATAGGCCTGCCGTTTTACACTATAAAGAAATTCATCGTCAGTCGATGGAAAATAGTAAGATGTCAATTCGACACCGTCTAATCCCATCTCAACACCTTTTGCGAGGAAATCAAACAGAGACATCTCTCCGCTTGATAAATACTGACGGAATGAATATGCACAAGAACTAACTTTCATGTTTTATTCTCCTTTAGTTCAGTAAGTTTTGGTTCGGATTTTGCGATACGGGAAAAGGTTGACTTTGAGCAACCAAAACCCCTCACATAATAGCCCCGTAGGGGCAGTAGGCAAAACATTTCGCTCCTACGGAGCTTTAATTTTTAGCCGAGGATTTTCTAGACATATCGCCCCTCTAGGGCTGATATTTTTGGAGCTTTTTGCAGAAGCAAAGACTTCTGCACTCCAGAACTTTTTTTACAATGCAATACTGCATTGTAAAAAAAATTCTAATAGGGTAGCGTCGGTCCCTGACCGACGATTCGGTGGTCAGGCTTGGGTTGA
>JACKQG010008385.1_pt1 | contig 10078 bp, 6 predicted proteins | sample 8237621 | NCBI WGS metagenome assembly JACKQG01 (sample SAMN15677084, study PRJNA649215) | marine metagenome | biome: marine; feature: Black Sea; material: saline water; isolation source: suspended particulate matter (SPM) from the Black Sea western gyre | collected 2013-06-09/2013-06-10 | depth...
AGTGTTTTTGTTTGACACTATTTGGCGCCCATTGTATTTATACCCTAATCGAGCGAAACGCTCGATGTCAGTCGTTCGTTGTCCGTTGTCCGTAGCTAATTTAGAGGGATTAAAGTCTTGATTTATAAATCTTCAGCCAAAGTTTTATCATAAATCCGGATAAACCGAGTTAGATTTGCAACTGACAACGGACAACAAACAACTGACTAATTGAGTTTTAACTGACTTTCTGCATGCCTTGTCTTTACTTCTAATGGAAATATCATGAAGCTGCGTATCGATCCATTAATCAAATTTTTTATAACTTTCTGTCTGGTACTGTTTCCTTCAGGCAGTCAAGTGAAAGCCGAGGTTATCCGTATGCCGGTGTATGCCGGCTCCTGGTATCCTGGAGAACGATCTGAGCTGGCCCAAATGATTGACCGCTTGACCCGCCAGGTAAAAACCGGCCAGGTTCAAAAGCCTCCGAATACATCCCTTAAGGCCCTGATTATGCCCCATGCAGGTTACCAATATTCCGGACAAACCGCAGCATATGCTTCGCTGGTATTGAAGAAAAACCAATTTGACAAGGTCGCCGTAATGGCCCCGGACCACAAGATCGGATTTGCAGGCTGTGCCGTCAGCGATGTGGTGGCGTATGAAACCCCCCTGGGGCTGATCAAAATGCATGACGATGCAGCCGGTTTGCGTCGCAAGTCAGACCTGTTTCAGGCTATTCCTGCGTCGGACCGTCTTGAGCACTCCCTGGAGATTGTTCTCCCTTTTCTGCAAACCTATCTTAAAAACTTCGAGCTCGTCCCTATCGTTGTAGGCCGCGGGAATATCGCCGGGATGGCGGATGCAATCGATCCGTTGCTGGATGAACGCACCCTGCTGGTGGTGAGTTCGGACCTGTCCCACTATTTACCGTATTCCCAAGCCGTCGAGCGGGATCAAGCAACCATCCAAATGATTTTAAATTTAGACATCGACAATCTGCTTGAGCGTGATAACGCCGCCTGCGGCAAAATACCGATTTTGATGGTGATGAGCATGGCCCGTCGATACGGCTGGCAACCGCTGCTGCTCCATTATTCAAACAGCGGAGACACTGCCGGAGACCACCGGCGGGTAGTCGGCTATACTGCCATCGCCTTTTACGGAGGTTCAGCTATGCAAGGCAACAACGATTCTTCCCGAAATTTGAGTCAGCATCAGGGACAAACGCTGATAAAACTTGCCCGGCAGACCATATCGCAAAAACTCGGACACATTTCTGACAAAATCGATCCTGATTCCTTAAGAGATCTGGACTTTCAGGAAAGCCGCGGCACGTTCGTAACCCTCACTATTGACGGCCAGCTGCGTGGCTGTATAGGCAGTTTAGAGACCACTGCATCAATTTTGGAAGGCGTCCGGCGCAACGCCGTCAATGCCGCTTTTCATGATCCCCGCTTTTCCAAGCTGAAGGCCAAAGAGCTCGATAAAATAGAGATCGAAGTCAGTATTCTTACCGATCCGCAGCCCCTCGAATACCGGGACGGCCAGGACCTGCTTGCCAAACTGCGCCCGCATGTGGACGGCGTCATTCTCAGCAAAGGATCGGCCAGCGCCACTTTTCTGCCTCAAGTCTGGGAACAGCTGCCCCGGCCTGAAAAGTTTCTGTCCCATCTATGCCGCAAAGCCGGCTTACCTGAAAATGAATGGGAAAAAGGTAAGCTGAAAATCTTGACCTACCAGGTTCAATATTTTGAAGAAGAAAACTGAACGCGCCGTAACGCGGGTAGTCATCGCCACGGGCATCTCCTCGGTGGTCACCCAGTTGTTGATTATCCGCGAATTCTTAGCCCAATTTCTGGGCAACGAGTTCATCATCGCCCTGATACTCTTTAACTGGCTGTTTTTAGGCGGTCTCGGCACTATTCTGGCTCGCTGGATCACTCAGCGTTTTTGGCAGCCCACCGTCAACCGGCTGGGCGGACTTTCCCTGCTGCTGGCGGGATTGCCGGCTGTACAGATTCTGGCGATTCGCGAGCTGCGCGACGTATTTTTTATCCACGGTACATCCGTGGGCTTTTATCCCACCTTAGCCTATACGTTTTTTACACTTGCGCCTTATTGTCTTGTGCTCGGCTTTGTGCTGCCCTACAGCTTGTTTGTCATCCAGACTGAAAGCCCTGATTTTCCCGGCACACGTATTTATATCACCGATAACCTGGGTGACGTTTCCGGCGGTGCTCTGTTCTCCTTTGCCCTGGTTTATATGGTCACTCCCCTGCAAGCTGCATTGCTGGCCAACTTACCGCTCCTTGCAGCAACCTATCTACTCCTGGGGTTATCTTCCCACCGTCGCATCCTGGCAATCTTGGGCGCGGGAATAACACTGGCCATAATTCTTTATTGTGTGTTTGCGGAACCGTCTTCCCTGGCACCGGCTGAAGGAAAGCTGGTTCATTATAGCGAATCCCGCTACGGCCGGATTGAAGTTCACCAGGATCAGGAGCAATCTACCTTGTTCATTGGCGGGACTCCGCTTTTTTCCAGTCAAAACCTGGTCATGGCCGAAGAAACCATCCATTACCCCCTGGCCCAAGTGCCCCAGGCCAAACAGATTCTGCTGATTTCCGCCCAGGGCGGTATGCTGACACAATTGCATAAGTACCGGCCGGATGCGGTCGATTATGCGGAACTCGACCCCCAGGTTGCCGAAGTCCAGTTCCGCTTCGGCCTGATCAAAACCATTCCGGGTCTGAACGTCATCCACCAGGACGGCCGCGCCTATCTGGCCCGGTCTGAAAAAAAATACGATGCCATTATCGTCAACTTGAGCGAACCCGACACCTTTCAAGTCAACCGGTTTTTCACCGACCGTTTTTTTGCGCTGGCCAGACGCAGGCTCGCCCCCCACGGAGTTTTGAGCTTTTCCATGCAAGGATTTGACAATTACCTGGCTGAACCTCAGCGTCAGAAACTGTCTTCTCTTTACAATACCGTAACACAGTATTTCGACCACGTTTTGCTGCTCCCCGGGCAAAAGATTATTTTTCTGTGCAGCTCCCGGCCCATTGAAACCGACATCCCGGCAAGCCTGCATCGCAAAGGGATCCGCACTGCTTACATCAGCGGCTATTTCTACGGTAACCTGACCCCGGAAAGAATTTCGCGCTTAAATGACATGTTGGACCCCGCCACACCCCAAAACCGCGATGATTTTCCAATGCTGATGCGCCTGATGTTTTCCCAGTGGTTTGCCAAATTTGCCACCTCCCCGACCGGCTTCATCCTGGCCCTTACGGTGCTGTCCGCAATCTATCTGTTGCGAATAACCCGGGAAGAATATGTTCTATTCTCAACAGGTTGCATGGTGATGGGCAGCGAAGTTCTGGTAATCTTTGCATTTCAGATCTTTTTCGGTTATATTTATCTGCAGATCGGTTTGATTGTCACGTTTTTCCTGGCAGGCCTTTTGCCGGGCGCCTGGTACGGGCAAAGACTGCGCCACCACCGAAATCGGGCTCTGATGTTGACCGACGGTCTGCTGATAGCCTTGACAATACTTTTAATCCTGGCCATAAAATACGGGGCCGATCGATTGCCGGTGGCTTTTTTTCTGGGTTTCGGCTTTACAGTTTCACTGGCCTGCGGCTTTCAATTTCCGTTGGCGTTATTTTTGCGAGGTGGTGATGCTTCGGCGGTCACGCAAACCTTTTCCGCCGATCTCATGGGCGCAGCCTGCGGCACCCTGGTTACCAATGTGGTGTTGATTCCCTATTTTGGAATTATCTGGACGGCAGTCGCCTTGATCGGCCTGAAGCTTTCCAGCCTGATTGTAATAGCGACAAGTCATGAAAAAACTTAACAGACGTCATTTTCTCTTTTGTAGCGCGGCGTACCTTGGCAGCGCCGCAACGGCTAAGGCCTTCTGGCCGCTTGCAATCACAAAGAGCGCTGTCTCCGCTACCGGAGACATCCGCGGTAAAGTGTTCAAGGGTGATGCCCCGAAAAAAATGTGGGAGTGGTCCCATGAGGGTTTTTTGTACAAAAAACTGGAAAACAACAAAGTAAGATGCGATATCTGTCCCAACCGCTGTAAGCTGTCTCCGGGCGACCGCAGTGTTTGCCGCAGCAAGGTCAACATGGACGGCATCCTGTACACGCTGACGTACGGCAACCCCTGCAGCGTAAATATCGATCCCATTGAAAAGAAACCCCTTTTTCATTTTAAACCGCGCACAAAGGCTTTTTCCATTGCCACGGCCGGCTGCAACTTTCGCTGCCTGAACTGTCAAAATTGGGAAATATCTCAGGCCAAACCCCATGAAGTCCGCCATCGCGAACTTTATCCGGCCGATGTGATCGACGCGGTGCTGCGCTATGATACCCCGTCGATTGCCTATACTTATTCCGAACCGATCACTTTCTTTGAATACATGATCGACACTGCGCGCCTGGCCCGTGAAAACGGCGTGCACAACTTGTTGATTTCAAACGGCTACATCAACCGCAAGCCGCTTTTGGAACTTTGCAAGGTGCTGGACGGCGCCAATGTCAATCTCAAATCGCTCAGCGATGACATCTACCGCAAACTAAACGGCGGCCGGCTGCAACCGGTGCTCAACACTTTTAAAACGCTGCATGAACAGGGTGTCCATTTTGAAATGACCAATCTGGTGGTTCCCGGATATGTTGATGATGAAGACATGGTCAAAAAAATGTGCCAATGGATCCTGGAAAACCTTGGTCCCAATTATCCATTGCACTTTTTGCGGTTTTTTCCCAAATACAAACTCGACCGCCTGCCGCCTACCCCGCTTTCGACCCTGATCCGCTTCCGGCAACTGGCCATGGATGAGGGCATTCGCTATGTCTATGTGGGTAATGCCTCCTATCGCGAGGGCAACAATACCTATTGTCATAATTGTAAAAAGCTGTTGATCGAGCGCCTCGGATACATCATCCCGACCTATGATCTGGACGGCGAGCGCTGCAAATATTGCCGGACCGTGATACCCGGCCGTTGGACCTAGACCGATCTGATATGTATTTCTTGCGACAGAAAAGGCACAGAGACTGCGTTATACTTTGGGCTACCATACTCCAAGGAGAAGAACAATGCGGATCGATACCGATTTAAAGCTCCTCATTTACCGTCGAACCAAAATCGTGGCAACCCTGGGTCCGAGCTCCAATGACAGCAGGACCATCGAGCGCCTCATCACGACCGGTATCAACGTTTTCAGGCTCAACATGTCACATGGTACCCACGACGAGCACAGCGATACCTATCAGCGTATTCGTACAGCAGCCCACAAACTCGAAAAACCCATAGCAGTGCTGGCGGATTTATGTGGCCCGAAAATCCGAGTTGGAACCTTTCACAATGGGCGCATTGAGCTGGTTACCGGCAATTCCGTCACGGTGACCAGCCGGGACGTCATCGGCCGCCCGGAGCTCATCCCTTCGCAGTATGAAGCACTGGCCGATGATGTTGAGGTCGGAAATCGCATACTCCTGGATGACGGCAATATCGAACTCCTCGTCCAAGGGGTTGAGGGAACCGAAATCACCTGTAAAGTAGTCAGTGGCGGCGTGCTCAGCGACCACAAGGGCATGAACCTTCCCGGAGTTAATATTTCCTCTCCGACACTAACGGAAAAAGATCGCGTTGATGCTCATTTTGCATTACAATTGGGGGTGGATTTTCTGGCGCTCTCGTTTGTCCGCCGAGGCTCAGATGTCGAGGAACTGCGCGCACTTATATCGGCAACCAACTCTCACGTCGCCATTGTTGCCAAAATTGAAAAACCGGAAGCACTCGACAATATCGATGAGATTATGAAAGCCGCTGATGCAATCATGGTGGCCCGCGGTGATCTGGGGGTAGAGCTGCCGCCGCAAGTCGTCCCCAATGCCCAAAATCAACTCATCGATCTGGCGCGAACGCACAGAAAACCTGTAATTGTGGCCACCCAAATGCTCGAATCCATGATTGATCATCCACGACCCACACGGGCTGAAGTTTCAGACGTGGCCAATGCGGTCCGCAGTGGCGCTGATGCGGTGATGCTCTCAGCCGAAACAGCTTTAGGAAAGTATCCGGTTGAAACGGTCAAGATGATGGATGATATCGCCCGACAGACCGAAGCATACCTTTGGCGCCAGGGTGCCTTCGGGTCCTTGACCCGCAATCATGAAGCCGCCAGGCCGTTTCCGATTGAAGATGCCCTCTCGGAATCAATGGCGCAATTGTCGCGCGACCTTCTCGCCCGGGCAATTATGATAATATCCATACAGGGCCGTTCCCTGGAGGTTATGAGTTCATCGAGACCGGCCGCACCCATGATCGGCATCTGTCCCGATTATAAATCCAGCTGCATTGCAAGTCTCCTGTGGGGTGTAATTCCGGTAACAGCAGACCCGGCCGAGATTGACAACCCAAATTTGCTCGCAAAACGAATTGTTAAGGAGCTCGGATTAACTGTCGAAGGTCAAACCATTCTCGTTGTACGGGGATTCAGCAGAGATGCGAAACAAAATACACCCAGTGTGACCATTGTTACGCTTTGACATAGCTGTACGATATGTAAAATGACTGGTGGAATCTTCAAGCAACTATACGCCATTGCCATGATCAATTTTATATTCGCGGCATGTGCTGCATTCAATCCGGCTGCCATCCAGCCTGAAAAGGTTTTTGGAACCGGCTCCGAACCCTTTTTGAAACCGGGGCAGAAAGTTAAAATCATGTCCTGGAACGTACAGTATATGGCCGGAAAAAATTATGTATTCTTTTACGATCTGCTTGACGGCAGCGGGCCGGACAGGCGCCCCTCGGCAGAAGACATCACTTCTACCCTGAAGGAGGTGGCACGGGTGATCCGCCGGGAGAATCCGGATATTGTCATGCTGCAGGAGGTTGACGACAATGCCCGCCGAACCGACTATGAAGATCAGCTGGCGCGTTTGCTGGAGCTGCTTCCCGCTGACTACAAATTTCATGCTTCGGCCTTTTACTGGCAATCCTCTTTTGTTCCGCATCCCAAAATCATGGGAAAGGTGGGCATGAAACTTTCCATTCTATCCAAATTTAACATCGCCAGTGCTGTCCGCCATCAACTGCCGTTAAGAAAAATAAGCGCTTTGAGGCAGCGCTTTGACCTGAAACGGGCTGTTATCGAAGCCCGCCTGCCAACCAAAGACGGCAACGATTTTATTGTAATGAACACCCATCTGTCGGCCTTCGCCCAGGGTGAGGATACCATGCAGCGTCAAATAGAGCATCTCAAAATGCTGATGGATCAATATACAAAAGATGGACCGGCCTGGATCTTGGGGGGTGATTTTAATCTTCTGCCGCCCGGCAAAGCCTATCAACGCCTGCCGGATTATCATAAAGAGTATTATCAGGAAAATACCGAAATTGAGCCCTTAACTTCAGCGTATAGATCGGTTCCAAGCCTGAAAGAAGTTAACGGCAATTTTCCGGAAAAATGGTATACCTTCTTTTCCAACGACCCCTGGATCACGGAGCCGGACCGGACCATCGATTTTATCTTCTATGCGGATAGGCTGCAGTTGGGGAAACATCGCGTCATTCGAGACGGTACGCTCCATATCTCCGATCATATGCCGATTGTGGCGGAGTTTATAATTCCTTAGATGAACAGTGCTGAAGAAATTGAAGTTTGAGAGATCTTTGAATTATTGTGTTCGCGACCTGGTGTTTTTTTATCGGCAGGGACTTTCAAGGGTTTCCCCTTCGATCCATCGGTTTACAAAATGTAATGTTACCCTGATATCAATCTTGTTCGTTTTTGATATGTTTTCTAATTTTTCCAGTATGTCTTCAACTTTTTTTCCGTTCTCGATAAGGGCGTAAATCTTGATACTGCGCTTAAAGAAATCCGCAGCAAGTTCGTTTTTCCCCAGGCTCAAATAGGCTGCACCAATTGCCGCCAGATCATCGGCGATACCTTTGTAGAATCCAGATGTACGATCAACAGCCAGTGCTGTTTCAAAGAATTCAACCGCCTCTTCATAGCGCCGGGTTTCAAGCATGAGCTTTCCAAAAGCAAAGTTTGCGGTTGAAAACTCAGATAAGTTAGCCCGATCGGCTTTGGCAAGCGCTGTTTCCAGCATCTTTTCAGCACGATTGTAATCCTTTTGTGTGGTAAAAAGGATGCCCCGGTTAGTTAAAAGGGGATTATAAACCAGTCTGTTTTTCAGGGCCATATCTTCAGCCGTGCTCAACACCTTGTCAGCTTCTTCCAGCCGGCCGCCTTGAATTAATACGGCCGCCTTGTTTGATAGAATCTGGACAACTCCTTTATGATCTGCGATATCAGTATAGATACCTAAAGATTCATCAAAAAAAAGAATTGCACTGTCAATGTTGCCCATGGTTCTGTAAATGTTGCCGATGTTGTTGAGGCTCATGGCAACACCATTTAGTTGATCGGATGCGGAGAACAGCTCGTGAGCCTTGAAAAAGTGTTCTAAAGAGCGCTGATAACACCCCATGTTATATATAGCAATCCCTTCGGCTATTGCTTCCATGCCGGCGGTTAGGTGCTTAGGCCGTTTTGGGGCAGAGTTTCCACTTGCGCACGCAAAGAAAACGCCGCATAAAAGCAAAGCTAAATATTTTGAAAATCTTTTCATAGCGGTCTTTCCTGAAAAATCATTTTCCGATTAATCTTTTATACTAAGTTAGCAAAGGAAAGTCAAAGCATCGCTTCACGCAGGTATTAATTGCTGTGGAAATATGCAGGATAAAAAACAGTTTGACATCAAAAACCAAAATTTTGTAGGATGCCAATAATTCAAAGGCAATGAAGTCTGCCTGAACCGCCCGTGCAAATTGTCCAGGGGATGATGACTTCTACTTGCAAGGGTAGAAGTCTCCGCGTACTTTTACCCTATCCGGGATCAGCCGGATGGGGTTTTTAAATAATGAGGGACATATGGCTGTCAGCATAGCACTTATTATCATTGTTGGATTGGTTGCTGATTATCTGTTCAAAAAAATGAAATTGCCCGGTCTGATCGGGATGCTCATTGTCGGGGTTCTGGCAGGTCCCTATGTGCTTAACATGATGGCGCCGGAGATGATGAAAGTTTCCGGTGATTTCAGAAAGATCGCCCTGATTGTAATTCTGCTGCGCGCCGGGTTTGAACTGCGCCGGGATGCGTTGCACCGGGTCGGGCGGGCAGCGGTCATCATGAGCGCCCTCCCGGCGGTTTTTGAAATCGCCGGTATAATGCTGGTGGCTCCCAAGCTGCTGCATATGACCTACCTTGAGGCCGCCATCCTGGGTTCCATTCTGGCGGCCGTATCTCCGGCGGTTGTTGTACCTCTGATGATCGACTATATGGACCGGGGAAGAGGTTCGAAAAAAGGGATCCCCACTATGATCCTTGGGGCTTCTTCGCTGGATGATGTTTTCGTAATTGTGCTGTTCACCGTATTTTTAGGAATGTACGGCGGTGAACAGGGCAATATTTTACTACAACTGGCTGATATTCCCATATCGATCGTTTTAGGAATCATTGTAGGGATTATTCCCGGCTATTTTCTATACCTCCTCTTTACCAAATATGACTGGCGCCCCCCCAAACGCACGATGATTGTCATGGGGGTCGCCATTATCCTCACCTGGCTGGAAGCGGTTTGCGAAGAGCATGTGCCCATAGCAAGTCTTTTAGGGGTAATGGCAATCGGTTTCATCATCCTGGAAAAGTCAGAATCCATCGCCCATCTGATTTCCCAGAAACTGAAAAAACTGTGGGTATTTGCCGAACTTTTGCTCTTTGTTCTGGTTGGGGCGCAGGTAAATATCCATGTGGCCTGGAAAGCCGGTCTGGCCGGCACCCTGGTAATCTTTATCGGTCTGGTTTTCAGAAGCGTCGGAACATATCTGTCGTTGCTGGGAACACCCTTTACCTGGCAAGAAAGGCTCTTTTGCGTGGTGGCTTACATCCCCAAAGCAACGGTTCAGGCCGCCATCGGCGCGGTTCCCCTGGCCGCCGGCGTTGCTTCCGGTGAAGTGATTCTGGCGGTAGCGGTGATGTCGATTCTATTGACGGCTCCCATCGG
>JACKQG010008386.1_pt1 | contig 10077 bp, 12 predicted proteins | sample 8237621 | NCBI WGS metagenome assembly JACKQG01 (sample SAMN15677084, study PRJNA649215) | marine metagenome | biome: marine; feature: Black Sea; material: saline water; isolation source: suspended particulate matter (SPM) from the Black Sea western gyre | collected 2013-06-09/2013-06-10 | depth...
AGTAGTGGACCTCTTTAGCAGAGCAAGCCCGGGTCAAAAATGCTGAGCGGCATCGGCCTCCCCATCCCTGTCCCACAACGACTCGCCTAGTTCCGCGGAGCAATTGCGAAATCGTTAATGGCTCGATACGTATCGTTTCAAGCCCTTCTCTTCGATCCGGTGGAATGGAGCACACGTGCTCCAACATTGATCGATACGCATCGTTTTCGCCGATGGAAGCGTCCAGCATCGCGATGACATCAGCAGTCGAGCCAGCGTCGATCGATCGAGCAAAACGGTTGACTCGAAGGGTTGGCAGCATGAACAAAAACATGAGAACACCGATACCGGCAGTTCCCAGCAGCAAAGTTCTCAGTGAGAATCGCGGGAATCTGGACATCTTGTGTATCCAAGCGAATGGTGAGTCTGTGTGCCCTCAGTACGGCTTAGTAAGCGAGTCCCAGCAGACTGCCGAGGAGACGGTATTTCCGCCGCGTGCTGGTCAACCCGAGCCAAATCCCCAGAAGCCCCGCCTGACTGATGACGATCGAAAGGAAGACTTCCATGCGGTGAACTGCGAGAAACGAAGTGAACGCCTGAGTGCTAGCCAATCCGCCAATAACGTGAGCCGCCACGAGGCTTAGGGCCACCGCTCGTGCCCTGCGGACGACATTTCGCTCTTGGGCATCATCGACCTCAGCCGCCGACATCTGATCCTCCCGTCGACTCGAAGGGTGCGGAACAGAAATACATGCAGAAAGCAGTCCGCAATATTCCGTAAAATGCACTTTTCATGTCGCGTTTCTGGTGTGTTTAACGATTCAGTCCGTGTCGCTGAGTGCGTAGATCTTTATCAGTCCACAACCCGGGCATCGATAGGCTGTGATTGGTAACGTCTGTTCCCAGTCTGTTTTGACTCCGCGTTTGTCTCCGGCCATCAAACCAAGAAACTTCTCGTGTAGGGCAGGCCCAGGATGCCAGTGGCTTTGTTTGACGGGTCCGAGTGTTGAATCGGGAATGAAGCCGATCTGAAGTGCTTCTCCACAGTCAGTGCAAACAGGTTGAGTCGTCATGAAACAGGGGAATCCTCTTTTTGAGTGACGGCGAGTAGTTTTCTGCCGTTGACTACACATAGCATGCTGGCGTGAAATATGCCATCTATTTCAGCCCTCGAGGGCTGGACGGCTAGATCAGCGGCCCGGCTTCCTGGGGATGCGATTATTGGTAACGGGCATTCGGAGATTTCGGATCACGGGAATTTGGCGACATTTGCATTTATCCGGTTTGATCTGCACGACTCTTCAGCGAATTGTGCCATCCGGACAACACCTATGACATCCGGAAGGTCATATTCGGGCCGAGAGGACCAGCTGACACCTGCATCAGTCTGAAGAAGCGTGGCGGCCCGACGCACTGCATCGAACTCGTCCGGCAACCGCACGAGCAGCGATGGTCGAGTTTCCGGGCCCTGCATATGCTTCTCCTACAAAGCTATACACGAAACATGCCGTGATGTTTCAGCAAATTCATTGATCCTCAACCCCTAGCCGCCACGGGCCTCGCCTTCTTCAGCATCTCATTCAGCACCTCGCGAATCGGCTCAAACGCTGCGCTCTCCGGCTTGCCTTGCTCGACGACGATGCCGTGCCGCTTTCCATCGCGCATGAAGAACAATATGTCCGTCACGCGGTCCCACATATTCTTCACGGGGGCACGCTCAAATTCCACCCCGTTCACTTTCACCATCGCCGGCTTCCACTCGCCGAGCTGCCGTTCCTCCACGAGCCAGCGCAGCAGTTCAGCCAGTTCCGCGGGCGACAGTTTCAGCTCCTTGAGATTCCGCCCGTCGGGCAGTGAAAGAACGCGGCCATCGGGAAAAATCCGCAGGATCGCCTTGCGCTGACCGCTGCCGTGCTTGATGGGATCCTGGACGTCCCAGGCGAGTACCCAACCCTCCATCGCCTGCACGCGGCGGCTTTCCGCATAAGTCTCCATCAGGAACCGGTCGCGTTCGGCGAAGTCGCCGATGATTACAAGGCCTTTCTCACTGCGCAGCGGCAGCGTGCGGTCGGACTGCAGCGGCTCGCCTTTGTCCCGCAGAATGAAGATGCGCCCCGGCATAGCCAGCGCGCCCATGCTGGTTGCACGCACCGGTCGACTCAAATCATACGCCTTCCCGTCCAGGAACAGCGTGTCCGACGCGTCCGACGTGAACTTCACCGCAATCTGCCGCTTATCCACGTTCCCTTTCCCCGCGGCTCGCGTCTTCTCCACATCCACGAGATGCACTGAACCCGCGAAACCCCATTTCGTATCCGCGCCGTTGCCCTGCACCCAGCTTTGCATGCCGGTGGAAAGGAAGCCCGTGTAGATGAGCACGAAGTGCACGGTGTCGTCCGACATCACACCGATCGCGGAATACTTGTCGTTGAAAAGGTGTTTCTCCCGCGGAACTGCCTGCGCCCCGGCGCGTGCTGGCGACGCGGCGGGCTGTGCGTCGGAACTGCCGCCGCCTTCGAGCGCTGGGCGCAGCGCCTCGCGGAATGGTTCAGCCGCGTTGCTGATGTCGCCGGACTTGAGATGCGTGTCCTTGAGCAGTCGCTCCGCTGACGTTGCCGAGGGCGGGGGGAAAGAGTCTGAAGGCAGCGGAGCACGGCTTACCGGTCCTCGCAGGACTTCGACTTGGTCGACGTCCATGTAGATGATCCAGGTTGAGATCAGGGCAGACGTCCCGTCTTTCTGTCCGAGGAACTTGCTCGCCAAGTCACCTCGAACGCGGATCAGACTGCCCGGCTTGATCTGCTGCAGGCTTTTGTCTGCACCAAATAGTGCGCATTCCTGACCATCACCAAATCCTTCGATGAAATATCGGTAGTGGAACCTAGGATGCACTCGCAACACTCCTTCAAGAGTGTCGACCGGGTTATCCGACGCCTTTTGAGCGTCTGTAACTCCGACGAGAATTGCGGCAGCGCTGAGAACGGTGCCGACCAATGAGAAGCGATTCATCGTATACACTCCATTTCTGATGCCATGATTGCTGCGGCCAACGGTTGGCACGGCCGTCGGCGCTGTCTGAAGCACTCCAGGGCGCGTCGATAAACGACCAAGCTAACCCGGCGGCGGCCAAGAACCGTTGATCTAAGAATCCGCCCGATCCTCCGGATTCACCGCTTGGTTACTCGGGGGCTTTCGGCCACTTCAGTACGCGTGCTACTTCGCGTGGAAGATGCTTCTCAAGTTTTCGCTCGTCGGTAAGCAGCCTCGTGACAAACCAGCGGCCATTGATTGAGACTGCCTGATCGACGATTTCTACGTGAACAGCGCCCGTATCGTTCAGCAGAAACACGCCGGTGCTTATGCGGACTGTCGCACCATTGCTCTGGAATGGTTTCCCGACCTCAATGATCGGTTGTACTTTGGCTTTGCCGAGTGGAAGGAGCCTTTCTTCGCTCAAATACTGCCACAGAGCCTTCCCGATTGCCGGGGAGTGAGTTCTAAAGTCCTCGCATTTCTGTCCAACGCTATCCGAACTGACCATGTCGTACTTCACCCACAGTTCTGCGGGGGCTACGAGGAAACGGATCGATTCGAAATCCTTTTGGTCAATAGCCTCGACTAAGCGTGCCGCCAACTCGTCGTGGCTGTTTGCACCAAGCTGTTTGTGGACCGTTTTTGCAGGTGCGTCTATCGACGTCGGGGGACATGCCGCGCTGGCCGCGGCGAAGACTGCCAACAGCGCAAGCAGGATAACGACGCGAACAGTCCGTTCTGTGAAGTACATGGAAGATTCCCTTCGTGTTTGTGAAACTGTGTCGTCACCACCGGATGATATCTTTCAATGGCATTCCCATTGGTGAGCGAGCCCGACACATCCTGCCCTAAATGCCAGACGCAGAGCGGTCCTTAGGTCGCGTGTTTTCCTGACGAAGGATCTGGCGAACGATCGCCAGCCATCCGCCAGGCACCTTCAATTTATAAACCCTGGGGTGTGTGCCGTCGACATGCTCCCATGTACCACTATCCAGGTCAACTGTGTTTTCGTCGTACATCGATCTCTTCAACCGGCTTCTCCTTCAACTCTTCGAACTGATGACGCCAACGCCGGATGTTGGCGTCAATACTCCCGCCCGCCTTGACCACGGTCAATCGACCATCCCTCACGTCACCCTCGGCCTTCGGCAAGGCAAATTCGGCCTGGATCATGGCAGATTTGCGTTGCACAACATTCCATCCTTCAGTCGCGCTGATCTTGAGCGGGCATTCTTCCGGAATCGGATTTCCGCTGCCTCCGGGTATTCGTGGCACTCCACCCGGCGGCCGGATCTTGCCGAGGTCGTTCGACGTCGGTTTGTCGTCTCGCTGAGCGAAATTGATGCTGCCCAGCAAATCGCCTTACCCCGGACTGAACAATTCGTCGGGCAGTTCCGCCGTGAAATCGAGGTAGAAATACCTGACTTCGCCGTGTAATTCGAGGCCACCCGGTTTGTTCTTGTTCGGGGGCCAGGACGAGTGCTTCCAACGTGATACCGTGGGATACCAGATGCCGGTCGGCGTCTGGCGGAAATCGTCATACTCGAAGATATTTCGCGCTGCGTCATCACCGACCTTAGACAAGAAGTGAAGGACGTGCCTCACGACGGCATAGCCGTACTTGGGTTGCAGCCAGTACTCTTCTTTGCGTAACAGCATACGGTCGTTTGGCGCGCCCTGATGCGAGTACAGCAATTCCACTCGAACGCTCCCGGCTGGGCCATCTTGGCCCTTGGGATCAAGCTGGGCCGTGACAAGTGACGACGATGCCATTTGTTGCAGATTGTGCGTGAACGACCGGGGATACGCCAGTGATTCGACGCGGTATCGCCCGGCGTCGATTTCTCTGCGATTTAGGCGCCTGAGTACCCCCGAGGTCTTGATCTCTTCTCCGTACTCCCGCCACCAGTTCTTCAAGTCCGCCGACGAGGACACGTCCACAGACTTCCCCACTCGCTCCTTCTCGCCATCGCGCTGGATGTACTGCTCCATGCCGCACGTGTCGACGCACAGCTTCTCGCCCTTTCGCCGCACAATGTATATGTTCGTGGCCTCCCTCGAGTTGTCGCCGGAAACGGCAAGATAGTTGTCGAATTCATGCCGGTTTTGCTCGACAATCTTGATGATTCGTTCCAGCTCGGCCGGCGGCATGCGATCTTCGACGGGCGTATCGCGCGGGATCCCCAGGGCATAGATGTCCGCCGGGCCTTCGTTCGGATAGTCGAAGGCGGCCTCTACTTTCATCACCTCCCCTTCAATGTGGGTCGCCGAGTGGGGCAGCATTTTCTCAGGATCGACGCGGATTTCCACAACCGCTGTTGGAATCTCTGTTGGCGATTCGGGTCCGCCGCTCTCTAGTTGCAGTTCCAATTCGTACAGGATCCATCGCCGGCCACGTTCGGTCACCGTCCGCTGCTGCTGCTTAACGATGCGGAACCGCGGCAAGAAAACTCCCTCGCGAATGGCATCCCCACGAAAAATGGCCTGAAACAGCCCTCCCTTCAGCTCGAAATCCTTGGCGGCGCCATCGCCTACCGACAAGCGGTATAGCTTCTTTTTCTCTGAGTCGTACTCGTAGCGGATGCCCGATCGAAAATCGTCAAATTGGACCATACTATCGCAGCGGTAGGCAGCGACGTCTTGGGAAAACGAGAACCACGCTTCCGCCGACCGGCCTTCGCCCGCTTCTTTCACATGAATCCACGGCACGGCACGAACGGCTTCCACCACTTGAGACCACGCGATTGTGGAAGGCTGCATGGAGAAGAAGAGTGCGATCAGCACAACTGCCGCCGCGCCTACGCCAGCGAACCAGACCCTCTTGGTCCATGAGGCGGTCGTCCGGGCGGGCGCGGCCGAGGGTGATCGCACGGTGTTCTCGTGCAGCCTGGCCCGCACACGATCGAGGACGTCAGTGGGCGGTTGAATCTCCTGCCGATCGGCCAACAGAACCAGCTTGCGCGTCAGGGCATCATCGCGACTAGGTTCGCTTGTGTTCGATGTTGCTTTCATGGGTCGTTCCTGCATTTTGTGTCCGCAAAGTACCAGCGAAGCAACGTTCGGAATTGTTCCCGCGCACGGGAAAGAAGCGACTCGACCGCTTTGGGCGACTTGCCGGTCCTGGCCGCGATCTGGGCGACGGAAAGCTCCTCGACATACTTGTCGATCAGCACCTGCCGTCGCTCCGGCGGCAGCGCCAGCAAGGAGGCCCGCACGACCGCGGCTTGTTCCAGATGCTCAATCACGTCGTCCGGCACGACTGCGCCGTCCAAAAGCTCAAGGGGGATTTCCTCGCGGGCTGCTGCGCCCGTGCCGCTACGCGCCAGCCGTTGCCTCCAGTGCTGGGCAACTCTCCGTCGGGCGATTCCAAACAGCCATGAACGGAGTTCTCCGCGTTTGGGATCAAACTGCCCGATGTGGCTAATCGCGTCCAGCCAAATGTCCTGGAATACGTCCGCTGCGGCCTGACGATCGCCACGCACTAACCGAAACACGAACCCATACAGCTCACGGACGTGCGCTTCGTAGAACTCATCCCACGCGGCGGCGTCGCGGTTTTGCAGCAACTCGTAGAGGCTCTTCATACGCTTCGCCTGCGTTTCTTCCAGGGCATGCCCGGCAGTTAACCACCAACAGAGTATATGCGCGAGCGAAGAGAATCCTTCGGAAGAAATCCGGATGGGCTCATGCGCTACTGGTTCGAATCCAGTCGGCGCGACATTATCTTACCCTCAGCGACAGTTTTCAAGGAAATCCTGTAAGATGATTCGCAGTTTTCTCCTGACATTTCCCGCCCGACTGCGACAGTATCAATAGAGATCGATAACGTGTCGCGCGACAAGGATTCTACATGGACGACTGGAATGCTCTAGTACGTGATCATCGGGAGGCCATCTTTGGCATCGCATGGCGCGTCTTGGGCCATGCGCAGGACGCCGAGGATGTCGTACAAGACGTGTTTGCCCAGGCCAGTCGGCAGTCAGACGGGCGGCCGATTGTCTCCTGGCCGGCGTTGCTGAGAAGAATGGCCACGTGTAGGGCAATCGATAAGCTGAGACGCCGGCGGAACACGATCCCTTTGGATTGTGTCGATCTTGCGGCAGCAAAGGACGATCCGCAAGCAATCGTGGCAGGACACGAGTTGGAGGCCCGCCTGCGGGCGGCATTGGCGGAGATTCCTACGCGTGACGCGGAGGTCTTCTGCTTGCGATACTTCGAGGAACTCTCCTATCGCGAAATCGCGGAGGCCTTGGGCATGTCGACTTCTGCCGTGTCGACCGCCCTGCATCAGGCCCGATCACGACTAGAGACAATGTTGACTGAACAGGAGGAGTAAGGAGTGCCATGAACGAAGACAACTTCAATGCCCCACCCTCCCCTGAGGAACTCCAGGGAGTCCTCAGGCAAGCCGTCGACGCGATTCGCTCAGTCCCGCCGCCGGCCACGGCCCCCGATACGCGGCAACCACGGCCCTTTCAAGCCATGCCGTCTCCCGGTCCCACACGGACAATCCCTCAAGCGCGAAGGAAAAGACTAATGCGCAGACTTGTCGCACTTTCCGCGGCCATCACGGTCGTCTTCGCTCTGGGCTGGCTTGTCGTGATCGATCGGACTGCCCAGATGACATTCGCCGCTGTGATCCAAAAAGTGCATCAGGCCAGATCGGTCACCTGTATGCACAAGCAGACGTCTGCCGGTACGGTTGAGAGTACGGCCAAACTCTACATTCGCGAGGACGCGGTCCGCAGGGAAGTGACTGACCACGGCGTGCTTATCTTTGATCGGATACGGAAGAAGACGATCGTGCTGGACGAGCGTTCGAAGGTCGCTACGTTCCCGTCGCTGCGCGGAGGCATTCCAATGCCCAACCCACTGGAGGAGTTGCGCAACTTGAAACAGGAGAATGCCCAACGCATCGGGGAGGACACGATCGACGGCCGACTGCTCGCGGTCTACCAACTCAGGGATGTCGATCTTCTGGAAAACAGGCACGGCGAAAACGACGCCGACATCAAACTCTGGGTCGATCCGCGGACACAACTCCCCGTGAAACTCATCATTTTTGCGCCAAAGTCGCAGGTCGACACATATGTCGAGTTCTCCGATTTCCACTGGAATGAGAAACTCGATCCAAGCCTCTTCAGCCTCGATATTCCCGACGGCTATACGGTGGGGAAGGAGCCACTCGTACCGCAGGAGCCCGCCGAGAAGACCCTCAAAGAGGGAGAGACTTCGCACACCAATGCTCTCCCCGCCGAAGACGCCAAGGTCACAAATCTCGTCAGCGGATATGCTCCAATCCTCAAGAATGCCGTATTTGTCGTGAAACCGAGCAAGGGAGGGGGAGCAAGCAGTTCAATAGACAAGGGCGTTACGAACGAAACTCCTCCGCGTTACATGCAAGGAATGGGGCTTGGCGGAATAATGGAGGAAGGAGCCAGGCGTGGAGAATCACGAATATGGGTTGAATACCAATATGTAGGAAGGGGCGTGATCGATGCTCGTACTCCACCGGTCGTGGACGTCTACTTGATTTCTCTAAGGATTGGTGATCAGCCGGAGGAGAGCATCTCCGTCATCTATTCTGGAGGAGCCAAAATCGTCGTTGATCGCCCGGAAATCCAGATTTCCATAAACCAAGACGAGTGAATAGCAAAGGAATCCAGGAGCCAGAAAGGACGGGGTGATTCTGGACGCCCAAGCTCCGCCCTGGCAGCCGAATTCTCCAGTGCAGAGCTTCCATTTGAAATCCGCTGGCCACCGCCACTCCGGTGCATGGCTTGGTTCTGCAACTCATTTCCCCAGCGAGAGCGAGTAAGTTCGGCCATTCCATTGAAGGAGTTCGACGGTCTCATTACGCTTGTACGTACCACCGGTCAGTTTAATTTTCGTATTCTTGTTGAGGGCGTAGTCCTTAGAGACCGATTCAACACCCGATCCACCAGCAGCGCCGACGGTCAGGCACTCTTTAACGCACTCGCGTGAAGCGATGTGGTCCAAGAACACCACGATTTCAATCACATGCGTTTTTGCAGAAGGGGAAAACGATGAAGCCGCAGCAGTACGCCCCTGTCCATGATTAACGGTTGCGTAAAAGGGCGAGTTGCTCTCAATGCGATACTGGACAACCTTTGCGTGATCAGTATCGAGAATCGAAGTCGCATCAACGTGATACCGATCTGATGTTGGCAATGGATTTGCGGTTGCGGCGGTACGAGCAATGAATAGAACGCCGGCAACGATGGCCAACAATGTAAATATGAACGAAAGCCGAAAACGTTGGTACTTTTGTCTTCCCTCGGTGTTGTGGCCAGACGCAGGGTTGTTCGAGTGAGTTGCTTTCATGATCTGGATTCAGACTCCATGTTGGGTGATGGTTGCCTTATTACAGAACTTGTATTTATCCGGCTCGATTTGCACGAATCCTCGACCCCTTGTACGCTCCGGATAGCACTTGCGATATCGGGAGAGCTATGTCCTCGCGAGGCTGCCAGCCGATATCCGCAACAATCTATGGAAGCGAGGCAGGCCGACACACCGCATCGAACTCGTTCCGTAGCGAGTGGAGCACTGAGTATCGAGATGTGGGACCCTACATGGAACGCCTCCCAGTTAGTTACACACAAGATCCGGCAAAACGTTTCAACAGACCATACGGAAGGTCCCGCTCAATCACGCCGCCACATTTCCTTCCATAACTCGCCCTGTTGATCGGATGTGGGTCGATGACGCACGACGAGCCTGCCCAGCCGGCTGGGAAAGTCATGGTGCTTGGCGAACGCATCACCGCCGATGGGTGGTGTCAAAATATGGAGATGTACGCTTGTTGAGAACGCGCTTTTGCGCGTGGGTCACGTCGACCGACCGCAGTTTCCATCCGCGAGAGCGGCCAATCGGTATCATTGGATTGACGGCATGGCATGGCGGTTCTTGGCATCCTCCCTGACTTGGCGTAATCTCCCTCGATCTAACCGATCGGCTGTTTGTGCTTCAGCCCTAACCTGCTTAAGGCTTAGGTTGCGCCACATCGTCGTCGGTTCTGGTGGTGTCTAGTGTGCTCGATTC
>JACKQG010008387.1_pt1 | contig 10076 bp, 5 predicted proteins | sample 8237621 | NCBI WGS metagenome assembly JACKQG01 (sample SAMN15677084, study PRJNA649215) | marine metagenome | biome: marine; feature: Black Sea; material: saline water; isolation source: suspended particulate matter (SPM) from the Black Sea western gyre | collected 2013-06-09/2013-06-10 | depth...
ACCGGGTCCTGAGAGAGCCGCGAGTCGAGTGACCCGGGGCAGCGCCGGCTGGCCCTACGACGCCAGTTGCTGCCGGTCGGCGATCCGCGGCAGGTGCAGGCCGCAGGACCGGGGCAGCCCCTTGGGCTTCCGCGTGGCCGGAGTTCCGTCTGGGGAGTCCAAGCCGATTGTGAAGAAACTCAAGACACAGCAAGAAGAATCCAAAGCGGCAGTCAGCCACCCGGATGTCATGGAGGAAGCAAAGCCTGCGACAAAAAAGCCTGAACCCGCCGACTGGCAACTTCCGCCTGATGCCCCCCAGCCAGCCATCGCGCCCTTCGATGCTGACCAAGCCAGGCAGCATCAAGAATCCTGGGCCGAGTATCATGGTGTGCCGGTCGAGATCACCAACAGCATCGGCATGAAGCTGAAACTGATCCCGGCGGGCGAGTTCATGATGGGGTCGCCCGAGTCAGGCGATGGTGGACCGTCCTGGGTGAAACCCCAGCACAAGGTCCGGATTACCAAGCCGTTTTACCTTGGCGTGTGCGAAGTAACGCAAGCGGAGTACGAGAAAGTGATGGGGAAGAATCCAAGCTGGTTCTCGAAGGGAGGACGTGGCGCGAAAGGAGTGTCCGGAAAGGACACGTCGCGTCATCCGGTGGAACAAGTCGGTTGGGACGACGCGGTGGAGTTCTGCAAGAAGCTATCGGCCAAGGAAGGGAAGACGTATCGCCTACCGACCGAAGCCGAGTGGGAATACACTTGCCGTGCGGGAACGACGACGCTGTACAGTTTTGGAGACGACGCGGCAAGCCTCGGCGAGTACGCCTGGTATAGAGACAACTCCGACGAGAAAACGCATCCGGTAGGAGAGAAGAAGCCGAATGCCTGGGGGCTCCACGACATGCACGGCAACGTGTGGGAGTGGTGCCAGGACTGCTACGGGGAGTATTCGAGCGATGCAGTAACCAATCCGACAGGACCTTCGCAAGGCTCGCTCCGGGTGTTCCGGGGCGGTGGCTGGGGCAGCGACGCCAGGAGCTGCCGTGCGGCGTACCGCCGCAGGCTCGAGCCGCAGGTCCGGGACGATGGCCTGGGCTTCCGCGTGGCCGCAGATCCGTCTGGCAGGTAACGGAAGTCCAAGCAAGAGCGGAGCCTAGAGCGGAGGCCGAGGCGGCGAGTGCGGAGCACCGCCGCATCAAGCCGTAGCGTAAGGCGGAGCGAGGCGGCTGCCTATTCAGCCTTCCTTAAGTCAGACCCGGAGAACGAAAGTGTCAAGCTTGTGTTCGGCGTCGGGTCGCTGGATGGATGGTTGTGGACCGGGATAATCGCGGCTACCGCATCGCGAATGGCCGGATCTGGGACGTCGCGTGAATAAACCAAACTGGTGCCAACGTTCCGCTGGTATCTGACGATGTCGTTGCTTTCGGTCGCCATCAGTCTTCCTTTGGCTGTGCTGCTGGAATGGGTGTCTTGAGCCAAGCCAGATTGAAAGAGTAGTGCAGTCCCGATGAGATCACGTGAATGACGTTGTCCGGGGTCTGGCAGCCGGACAGGTAGCCACGCGGCTCGGCATGGGTGTCGTCCAGTAGGAAACTACCGGTAAGCGTCACGCCGGTCAGTTGGCGCGGCGGGCCGCCAGCCGTGACGGGCTTCTTGACAGGCCACGTTTCGCCTTCGTCGAACGACAACGCGGCGAACATGCCGTTAATGCGACGTTTCTCGCCTGCGGCATCCGTGACGAAATAGGGAGGGGTTTTCTCGGGCTCGCGCCGGTACCGGAAGAAATCGTGACTGAAGGACACAAACAGCAATGGTCCTTCGTGCAGGCGCATCAGCACCAACCGCTGGTTGCCGCCGATCGGTGGAAACTCGGTGGCCGAGTAGGTCCAGGTGCGTCCCATGTCGGCCGAGATGCTCTTGGGCATATGGCCGTCGATGTTGTCGCCGCGGCCGTGGGCTAACAGGCGGCCGTCTTTGAGTTGCGTGACGCCGCCGTGGATGCCGGCGATCGACCCGCCCTTGCCGCCGGCCACAAATGTCGGTCGGCTGGTATCCGACGAAGGATCGTTCCATGTCTCGCCGCCGTCTTTCGAGATGTGGATGGCGGTCCCGCCGCCGCCCCCCGGCACGGCATCACAGGGCAAGACCATCCAGCCTTCGCGCGTCTGGAAGACCGACTCGACCGGCATGCGGCGCAAGCCGTGTTCGGGATTGATCAAGCGAGCCGTCGACCATGTGGCCCCACTGTCTTTCGAGGTGCGCAGGATCGTGGCCAGGCTGCCCCACGTGCCTGCGGCCGACAAGCCGTTGAAATGGAAAATGGTTCCTTTGCCGTCGGCCCACATGGCCGGCGCGTGGTCGTTGCGGTCCGGCGCGTCCCAAAACGGCGATGCGGAATCCCACTGGTCGGCCCCGTAGCGCAGTCGTGCAGCCGCGATGCCTAACTCGCGGCCCGGTTCGGTCAGGCACGTGTACCAGATGGCCAGTAAGTCGCCGTTGGGGCACTCGACCAGCGCGGGATCGTGGTTGTGTTTCGAGAACAACGGGCCGTTGGAGTCCGGTGGTATCTTCACATAAGGCAGGGGGCCTCGGAAGTACGGCTTGCTCGGATCGCGACCGTTCGCCACGTCGGTGGGAGTCTTTTGTGAAACGTGCAATTGATTCAATGGCTTCGGCTGTTGCGGCGACGGTTTGGTCGCGGGCGCCTCGGCCATCACGACGCGAAAGCCGACCAGCCACGTCTGGTCGTCCGGCAACATGCCGCTGCGGTTGGCGGAACGGAGGTAGGGAAGCAGCGTCGAATGACTGCCGCCGCGTGTCACGCGGAAATCGCCGCCTTCCGACCCGACCGGACCGGCCTGGTCGCTGCCGACGTACGGGCCGTACCAGTCGGCGCACCATTCCTCGACGTTGCCGTGCATGTCGTACAGTCCCCAAGCGTTCGGCGGCGTCTTGGCGACGGCAACCGGCACGACTTCGTCCGGTTTGCTGCGGTCCGGAGCGGGAAACCAACTGTTGCGCACGTTCTTCTGGAACGCTGCGGGCAATTCATCGCCGGTGTGGTAGGCTGTCGTTGTACCGGCGCGGCAGGCATACTCCCATTCCGCTTCAGTGGGCAGACGGTACGGCTTGCCCTCTTTCTTGCTCAGCCACTGGCAGAACGCTACGGCTTCGTGCCAATCGACGAACACCACGGCCTCGTCGTCTTCCTTGGAGAAGCCCAGCTTGCCGCGTAGCTTTCGGTGGTCTGCATCGAACTGCTCGTATTGCGCGTTTGTGACTTCGGTCGCCGACATGTGAAACGGTTGGCTGAAAATCACTCGATGAACCGGCCGTTCGTCCCAATCGCCTTGTTCCGAACCCATCTGGAAGTCACCCGCCTGGATCCGGACCAACTTCATGCCGAGCGAGTTGACGATCGTCCCGTCATTCTCTGCTGCGATCAAAAGACTGGGGGCTGTCAGAACGATCAGTGCTGTCAGTACGTATCGGACCATGGTTGCACTCCCTCTGCGTCGCGTTTGTGTCGGTCCACTTGGTAGGTCCCGGCTGCCGGACGGGACCTGCGGCTGGGCACGGTGGTGTGGCAGGGGGTCCCCACCCCCCCCCCCTCGGGACCGCCGGTCTCCCCACCCCCCCAACCACGGACGGTTGCCCCCTCGCCCGCGACCTTCGGGTGGCGGCCTGGGCCGGGGCGGGGGCGCCGGCCGAACCACCGGTCCGGCAGCTATTACGTTTGCTCACATTCCCACAAGTGTAATGCATTGCGATCCTTGGTTACACTAGCAGGCGACTTTGACTACCGACTCCTTGTCTCGCCCACGAGGTGATACCAATGACCAAGCCATGCGTTCTTTCTCTGGCCGCTCTCGTTGCGTCCTTCGCCGCAGCGGGCGAGCTTGACGATCTCTGTTGGTCCGAGCGGTTCGAAAACATCGAGCGATGGACGGCGCTGCCCGCGTGGTTGGGCAACCCTGCCGGTTCGGCGTCGCTGGTGCGCGACGATTCGGCGGCCTGCTTCCAGGTGGACGAGCCGAATCGTGGGATGAAGTGGTCGGCCTCGATGCCGTCCATCGCGTTGGACGAATCCCCATTCCTTGTCGTCCGGTACCGTGCCGAGAACCTGAACACAACTAGCACGGATTACGTCGTCTACTTCGACGACGGTGTCGTGGACAAGGAGCTACGCGCGATCCGCTTGTGCGATGTGGTAGCGGACGGTCAGTGGCATGTGGCGGCGGTCGACTTGACGACCCTGACCGAAGCTGAAGGTGTGAGCAAACTGGCGGTTCAAGTGCAGGCGGGCCGCGCGGGAAAGGCCCGATTGTGGATGGATCGACTCGCGTTGGTCGACGTGCCGCCTGATGATGCGCAGATCATCGAGCGAACTCGGACCGTACCATCAAAAGCCGATTGGATCGTGCCGCTGGCCGAGGCGAAGTGGACCGCGCAACCGAGTTGGCTCGACAATCCCGGTTCTGATCCGGCGGTCGAACGGGACGGAGAGACAACCGTTTTTCGCGTCGCTGTACCGGGACGTGGCATGAAATGGTCGTGGGGGATGCCTGCTCCGATCGAGCTTGTAGGGCGGCGCTACGTGGCGATGCGTTACCGGGCCACTGGTGCGCGGCCCGTAGGCGACTATGCGGTTTGCGGGCTGGGAAAAACGCCGGAGGGGCAGTCGGCGTACCGGGCGCTTGTCCCGGCCACAGAACTGGTTTGCGACGGTCGCTGGCACACACTGACACTGAGCACACGGCGAGTGGCGGCGGAACTGCCGGAGATCACGGACCTGGCCGTGCAAGTGCAGGCAGCCGAGCCGGAGGCGACTTTGGAGATCAGCGACCTGCGGTTGACCAACGATCGTATGCCGCGACGGCTCGACGATCTGTTCGTCTGGTCTCCGACTGCAAACTGGAAAGATTTCCATACCGCTTCGGTGGCGTCGCAGGCCAATGGCAAAAGCGCGTCGTGGTGCCGTCACTTGCGAATCGACCGGTGGTTCAGCGAGTCGGAGGCGACGATCGAGGGGATTCCGTTGCAACTGGTTTCGAGTGATACAAACTTGGCTGCAACGCCGGTTCGCCGGAAGGCAGAAGTCCGTTTTCCGATCGACAAGCGCGGCACCGAGGTCTATCTTCTCCTACTGTCTGCCATGACCGGCATGGAGGAACCGACCTACGGCGGCGGGCGTCTACGTGCGATCCGCGACGTGGATCGGTTTCGGCTGCGGCTGGAATACGCCGACGGTACGATCGACGAGTGTCTGCCGATGAACATGGCGACACGACAGTTTGGAGTTTTCTCGGGTGTGCAGGCCGTGGTGGCAGCGGCCGACCCGTCGAAACCGCTGACAGCCGTCGTGGTTTGTGATCGCTCGCGACAGGCCGGGTTTGCGGTGGCAGCGATCACCGTGCGTACGGCCGAAGATCGGCTCGTTCCGGAAGCATTGGACGAAAGTTCGCCGCTTCGCATCGCGAGTGCCGAGCCACAGCAACAGGTGTCGCTGGAATTGGGCGTCAAATCGGATCGGCTGCCTGTGATCGAACAGCTAATTCACTTGGCATCTGGATGGGACTGCCTGCGCGTGCCTTGCCCGCTGGTCAAGCTCAGGGTCGACGGTAAGGAGAGTACGCCCGACGATGGTCTGCGCGTGGTGGCAGACGTCGATCGCGTCAGCCGGGCGGAGTACTCCGTGCGAATCCGCGTGGAAAACACGAGCGACGTTGAACACACCGTCGACTTGACGGCCCCGGTCGTCGGTCCATATCGTCTGTCCGATCAAGCTGAGGACTCCTGGTACCTCCTTCCCAGGCGCGGAACCGCGTTCGACAATCGGCCGTGTTCGTATCGCGAACGCTACTGCGGCTTGTTCCCGGTTCAGTTTGTGGACACTTTCGCACCCGCCTGCGGTCGTGGATTTACGCTGCGCACCGAGGACACGGATTGCGTCCGGAAACACTACCTGCTGGAGAAGAGCGATGGCGAATTCACGATCGGCGTGGAATACCCTGGCGTGAAGTTGGCTCCCGGCCAAGCGTTCGAGACGCCGCCGACCGTGCTATCGGCCACCGATGGCGACTGGCACCATGGGCTGTCGGCGTACCGAAAATGGCTGGCCACCTGGTATCGGCCTCTCTCGCCGCGGAAACCGTGGTTCCGCGAGATCTTCAATTTCCGCCAACGGTTCCTGTGGGGCCACGATCCGTTGTATGACGCCAAGGCGGGCGAACTCGATCTTCGCCGTGCGGTAGACGAAGCGCGGAAGGAATTCGGCGGGATCGACTACCTGCATCTTTTCGATTGGGGCTCGTGCCCAGGAATCGGCCGTATCTATGGGCGTACCGGTGACCACTCGCCGTACGATTACCTTGCCGGTGGCCGCGAAGGCCTACGGCGGGAAATCGCCGCCGTACAGGCGATGGGTGTGCCGGTGGGGCTGTACATCGAAGGTTATCTACTTCAGCAGCGCGGCAAGCTGGGCCAACAGTTCGGACCAAAGTGGCAGCTTGTTGGATCGGACGGGCAGGGAATGTGGTGGCCTGACAGCGACGAGATGTTCGTTTGTTCCGGCGTGGATGCCTGGCGCGAAGTACAGGCTTCCACCTACGCGACAAAGGTACGCGAGTTGGACGTGGACGGAATGTATTTGGATCAATTCGGTTTTGCGGGCAGCTACAAGGACTGCTGGTCTGCGGATCACGGTCATCCGGTTCCCAGCTACGTGGTTCGCACCGAGCGAGACACGACACGCGCCGTCCGCCAGCGGATCGACGGGACAAAGCCGGACGTGGCTCTGTATACCGAAGAGTCCCCGGTCGACGTCACGTCGCAGTACCAGGACGGCAGCTTCACGTATGCCATGTTTTCTACGCAGCGGTCACAGACACGCGTGCCGTTGAACCTGTTCCGTTTTGCCGTGCCCGATTTCAAGACGATCGAGATTCTGTTCTGCGACAAACCTACTGGCAGTTGGGCCACCGGCGTCCGCTGGGTGTTTTTCAACGGCGAGGCGATCTGGCTCGAAGGACCGGCCACGGAGTGGTTCGAGCCGGAGACGCGGGCCGAGATTCGGCGTTGCTATCGGATCTTGCGCGAGCATCGTGACGCCTTCGCTACCACCAATCCCGTGCCCCTCGTGCCCAGTGAACAAGGCGGCATTTGCATAAACGCTTTTCCCGTCGAGAAGAAGACGGTCTACACCTTCTACAATGCCCGTCATCGCACGGTCCGCGGGCCTGTCTTGAGTCTGCCTCATTCGAGAGACGCTTTGTACCACGACGCCTGGAACGACCGGCCGGCGGACGTTCGTTTGGTCGATGGGCATGATGTCGTCCACCTGGAAATTGGACCTCATGGCGCCGGTTGCCTTGTGGTGCAATCGAACGAGGTACGGAAGAGAAGAGGAGGTTCCAACGAATGAAGGGAGACGACGAATGGGGTGTGCTCGGTTCTTATTCGTCGTCTCCTTCGATTCGTTGGAGTCTCTTCTTTTGCCCTTTCTATTCGCTAACCGTGCTGGCTAACCCGTCCACGTGATGTTCGAGCGGGCCAAGGCTCATGCCGTCCGATAGTTGATAGGGTCGGTCGCCGAAGTTGACCGTGACAGTAACGCCGCCGGCGAACTCGGTTTGTTGGACCGAATGGTCGTCGGCCAGCCAGCGATGGGCGAGCATTTCGGAATAGCCAGTGGCACGGGCAACGGTTGTGGCCTTGCGGTAGCTTTGGACGAAACGTCCCTTTTGCTCTTGCCACTGGCGGCGTTTGAACATGTGCATGGGCGGAGTCCCGTACAACGCGTTCCACAAGTCGCGGCGGTCCCATACTTTCGGCAGCTTGTTGTTGTAGTCGCCCCAGTACCACTGGGCGACGACACAGTCGTGATAGACCAATTCCCACAGCGGCAAACGGTAGAAGTGGCCGGTTTGGAACTTGGCGACCCGCTCGGGCACTTCGTCCAAGATTTCCCCCATCTTGCGTCCGGCGTCGGGGACACGATACGGCCCGAGACTCATCATGCCTTCGAAGTAGTGCACGTGCGGCACCGACGCCTCGTGGCCCGTTTCGCTGCCGGTTACCAGGCCGCAGTCGTCGCTGATGAATTGCAGCAGCTTCATCTTCCATTCGCGGCTTTCTGATCGTGTCATCGGATGGTCCGGATGGTAACACTCTCGCCACGGGCTAGCGGTGGTGGTGTCGATGAAACGGCTTTGGTAGGGATGCGTCTTTAATTCTTCCGGGATGCGTTTACGGGCATAGTCGACGGCTTGGCGGTCACAGAGCACGCCGCATGGGTACCAGTTACCGTCCTTGCCCATGACTCGCCATCCGCGCACCCAATCGTCATTTGCGCCAATCATCAAATCGCGTGGCCAGGCCGACGAAGTCCAGTCGCCGTGTATGCCGCGGAGCTTCGGAAAATTCTCCGGGTTCATGGTGTCCTGGTAAATGTCGTAGCGGCTGGTCAAGACGCCCATTTCGTTCATCTGCTGGATCGTTTCGGGCTGCCCACGGTTGCTCCAGAGGATGCGTTTGATACCGGCCTGCTGAAGCTCGCGGCAGATGCCGACGGAGTCCCGGTCCCAACACCAGACATTGACCGCTCCGATCAGCTTGTCGACGTCCGGATTCTGCTCACGCTTCTGAGCCAGCGTTTTCACAAGTCCAAGTTGTTCTCGTTGCCGGCGGTATCGTTTGCACATGGCCACGTAGCCGCCGCGATCAAAGAACACGTACTTCAGCCGCCGCGCGTACCCGAAGCGACCTTTCTGCGGTTGCCACTCGGGCGCGAGCGTCAGTCGGCCATCCAGGCGCTGGATGCGGACTGTAGCATCGTCGGGAGTATCGACGATCGTCAGCACGCCTTGTTCGCCGTCGATGACGCCGTACCATCCCATGCACAAACCGTGACCGCCGTAGAGATGGTAGTGCATTGCTGGTAACGTTTCGTCGTCGACCGGATAGCTGATGCCTTCGTTCACGGGCAGAATCAGCGTCATGCCAGGTTCGGTGACCAGCGGTGGCGGAAACGCGATCCGTCCTTCGAACTCGCCGTCCGCAGACAACTCGATCGACAGTTCCGGCTGCTTGTCGGACAGTGCAATGGTCGCATCACCGGCGAGCATCGACACCGTATCCAGCCAGCGCAACGCGATGGTTCGACTGTCGCCTTTCGCGGACAGCAAGACCATCTCTTTCGTGGGACGCTGATGCCATGTGCGACGCGTTCGCCGATCTGTGACTGCAAGGGACCCGGCGTGCGCGTCGAACGCTACTCGAAGCGTATCGTTTTCCAAAAGCAGCTCTGCGGGCAGATCGCCCGATCGCATTTCGGCAATGTCGCCCGCGAGCACAAGCGACACGTCGTCGATCCAGACGGTTGCGGGGCCGTTACCGATCATTCGCGGCAGCATCGTCTGCACTCCGTCGGGAACGACAAATCGAGACCGAATCAATTGCCAGTCGTCGGCGGATCGCGCCGTGCGCCCGCCGTAGACCCAACTGATCACACGGTCGTTTTCACCGCGTGGCGTGACGCAAAGCGTAGTGGTACCTTCGCCCTGGACGCGGACCCATGCTTTCAGCTCGTAGATCTGCCCCGGCTTGACCGCGAGGGCTTCGAGCTGTTGAAGACTCCAATCTTCCGCGCCCTCGTGCTCGATTCGTACGGATTGCTTGCCGCCGTGAACGGTTTTGTCGTCAAATTCGCTGCGGCCCTGGTCGGTCCTGGACCAGAAGGGGTTCCATCCGGTGGTGCCGTCCTCGAAGTCGCCGTTGGTCAGAAGATTGTCGGCGGCAGGTGCTCTTGTGGCGCACAAGAAAACGCAAATTGTCAATACGGTCCATCGGGGCATGGTCGTTACTCCCTTGGCTGGGCGATTGGTGAAGATGTACTCAGTACGGAGTACCATAGCCGCGCGCGATGCGATTCGCAACGTTCCGGCGAATCTGGCTTTGAACGCCGATTCCGCGGTAGGTCCCGGCTACCGGACGGGACCTGTGGGTTGTTGGGACTCGCGATTCGGCGTACCGGAAGACACGCTGAAGCCGACACGCAATGATGCCCGTTACCAGGGCAAGGTTTCGGTTTG
>JACKQG010008388.1_pt1 | contig 10074 bp, 11 predicted proteins | sample 8237621 | NCBI WGS metagenome assembly JACKQG01 (sample SAMN15677084, study PRJNA649215) | marine metagenome | biome: marine; feature: Black Sea; material: saline water; isolation source: suspended particulate matter (SPM) from the Black Sea western gyre | collected 2013-06-09/2013-06-10 | depth...
CCTCGGGTTCACCAGGAGGGGGACGTCGGAGTGGCTGTGTATGTCGATGAAGCCGGGCGCCACGATCAGACCCGCAGCGTCTATGATCTCATCAGCGTCGCCAGCCTGGATGGAGCCGATCTTGGCAATCCTGCCGTCCTTGACCCCCAAGCCAGCCTGGTAACCCTTCCTCCCCGATCCGTCGACCACGATGCCGCCGATTATCGCGAGATCCAATCCCATAAGAACTCGTACGAACTCAGATGCATGTGATTCTTAACGTTTTCAGGGCTCCCCCCTCGAGGCGATCTCCCTCGACTGTCGTAAATGAGGTTAAACTTGTCCCGTTCACGGCAGCCGTGTCGTAAAGTATTAAACGATCCCCCGGCTCAACCTAGGCGTTGAACCAGTATGAGCCTGTTCAGGTCTAGGCTGGCCAAGGAATTCGACGATAGGACAGCCCGGTTTCACACCTCGGTCGTCGAGGACCTCCGCATATTCGAGGACGACATCAACGGCACAGAGGCCCACGACATAATGCTCCACGAGCAGGGCATAATCCCCCGGGAAGCCCTCGCGAAGATCCTCACGGCCCTCGAGGAGATCAGGGCCCAGTGGCGCGCCGGCGAGGTGGAGATCGGGGCCGAGTACGAGGACGTCCACGAGTACATCGAGACCAAGGTGGTCGAGAGGGTGGGGCTGGACGTGGGTGGGATGATCCACACGGGCAGGAGCAGGAACGATCAGGTGGTCGTCGACATGCGCCTCAGGACCCGGGAGGAGCTCCTCGCGATAAACGCTCAGCTCATCGAACTCGTCGAGGCCCTCCTGAAGCGGGCCGGGGAGAACGTCGAGACCCTCATGATGCTCTACACCCACGGCCAGCACGCCCAGGTCGGCACCTTCGCCCACTACCTCGTCTCATACGCCGACGCCTTCCTCAGGGACTCCCAGCGCCTCTCCGAGTGCTACAGCAGGGTCAACCTGAACCCCCTGGGATCGGGGCCAGTCGGGGGGACCAGCATAAACGTCGACCGCCGAAAGACCACGGAGCTCCTGGGATTCGACGGCCTCGTTGAGAACAGCATCGACGCCACCAGCGGCAGGGACTGGGCCGTGGAGACCGCGTCGACATGCGCCATCCTCATGGGGAACCTGAGCAGGGCGGCAGCCGACCTCCTGGAGTGGTCCAGCGTCGAGTTCGCCTACGTCGAGCTCGCGGACGAGTACGCCTCCTCGAGCAGCATCATGCCCCAGAAGAAGAACCCCAGCACTCTAGAGCTCATCAGGGGCAAGTCATCGGAGGTCTATGGCTGCCTCAGCGAGCTTCTCACCATGGTGAAGGGGGTGAACAGCGGCTACTCCCAGGACCTCCAGCAGACCAAGATACCCCTCTGGCGCTGCCTCGACACCACCCGGACCAGCCTCGAGGTGATGACCGGGATCGTCTCAACCCTCGCCGTGAACGAGGCGAAGATGAGGGAACGGCTCAAAGGGAGCCTCACCGTCGCAGTGGAGCTCGCGGAGACCCTGGTCACCGAGGCCGGGCTCAGCTTCAGGGAGTCCTACCGGACAGCCGCCGCCCTGGTCAGGAAAGTCCTCGCCGAAGGCAGAACCCTCTCAGCCCTCACTCCCTCCGAGATCGACGCTGTCGCCGAGGAGGTCCTCGGGAAGGGTGCCCAGATTAGCCAAGAGCACCTCGACCAGGCCACCGACCCCGAGGCATGCCTCATGAGACGGAAGTCTGAGGGGAGCCCCCACCCTGACCATGTGAGGGCGATGCTCGAGAAAAGGGCCGAACTCGTCAAAGTTTACAGGATCCACATTGAGGCCCAGACCGGGAAGGTCTCGGGGGCGCTCGAGTCTCTGCGGGGAAAAGTTGCGAGCTACTCCGAGGGCTGATCCCCCCCGGATACTTATGAGGCATCTATATTTTTCATAAGTATCAGGGAACGGGAGCAAGGGCTCAGAAAGAATATATGAAAAAGTTCCAAAGGGATACACGTGCGTCTACCTGTCCCACATTGACGCACACAGGAGCAGCCTCGAGCTGCCGGGCCCTTGGGTCTTTCCCGAGGGTTTATCCTCCTTGTCTTGTCCAACGCTTATTACACGCGGTCCCCAGTCCTTCCCCAGGAAGTCCCAGATTTGAATAAGACTACCCCGAAAGTCGAGACCCTCAAAAACATGGTCGAGTATCAGAAGGGGGCCGTCGTGAGCAGGACGATCATCGACAAGCCCCAGGGTACGGTCTCCCTCTTCGCTTTCGCCGAGGGGGAAGGACTCAGTGAGCACACGACGCCCTACGACGCCCTGGTCCAGGTCCTGGACGGCGAGGTGGAGATAACCATCGGCGGCAAGGCGTTCCACCTGGACGAGGGGGAGACGATAATTATGCCCGCCGATGTGCCCCACGCGCTGAGGGCTCTGGGCCGCTTCAAGATGCTCCTCGTCATGGTGAAGAGCTGACGAAGACTTTATTGAACAAACACCCATCGACCCCAGGGTCGAGGCTGACCCCTGTTTCTTTCTCCTATATCAGGGATAACGCTCTTGAGAGTGCGCCGTAGAGCACGACATCATCCCCGAGGGGGGTGATCATGATCCGGGGATTCCTGTTGAGGAGGTGCCTGTCGATGTTCTCCAGGATGGGCTCCAGTATCAGCTCCGGGTTGTTGAGGGCGATGGAGCCCCCTATGGTTACGAGCTCGGGGTCGTAGGCGTTAACGACGTTGGCGAAGCCCACGGCGTTCACCTTCCCCAGCTCCTCGACGACGCGGAGAGCCGTCGCATCCCCCGCCTTGGCTGCACTGAATAGGATCTCGGCGTTTAGGATCTCAAGGTCTCCCCCCGCAAGCTCGTATAGCAGGCTCCCTCTATCCCCGTCCCTGAGCGAGTGCCTCACGAAGTTGGGGATGTTGCTCCCCGAGGAGTGGGCCTCCCAGTGCCCCGGGGATCCGCAGCCGCAGATCAGGGGCGACCCGGGATCGATGGTGATGTGCCCCACCTCCACGGCGTTCCCGTCCTTCCCGATGAGCAGGTGCCCGTCGACGATGGCACCGCCCCCCAGCCCGGTGCTCAGGGTCACATATGCCAGGTTCTCCAGGCCTTTTCCTGCGCCGAAATGTCTCTCCCCGAGGACGGCGGCTGCGCAGTCGTTCAGCAGGCTCACGGGGGCATGGAACTCCTCCCGGAGGGGCTCCGTCACGGGGATATCCTTGAAAGGGAAGTTGGGGGTGTCCACGATGCTCCCGGAGGCGATGTCGATGGGCCCGATGGAGCCCACGCCCACGGATTCCACGGAGCCCATCCCCAGCTCATGGGCCATGCGTACGATCTGGGCCGAGACTCCGAGGGGGCCGTTCACTCTATCAGTTCCCTCCGACAGCTTGGACCATAATCCTGAGTGGTCGCCCGAGGCGACCCTGATGTTGGTGGCCCCAATGTCCACGGCGAGGAAGCCCATCTTGATTCACCCATAAATGGAGAGGGGATAATGGATTAAGAGATTACTCCTGTCGTCGTCGCTTCGATTAGACCATGTTTTAAACCGTAGGCGCGAGAAGTGATCCCGTGATTGCATGCCCATAATCACGCTTCTAACCGACTACGGCATCAAGGACTCCTACGTCGCCGAGATGAAGGGGACCATCCTCGGCATCCTCCCGGATGCCACCCTCGTCGACATCAGCCACGACGTGGGGAACTACAGCATCGACGAGGGGGCCTTCCACATGGCTCGGAGTGTACCCTACTTCCCCGAGGGCACGGTCCACGTCGGCGTCGTCGACCCCGGCGTCGGGAGCCGCCGGAAGGGGATATTCATCAAGGCGAAGGGGGCCTGGCTCGTGGGCCCCGACAACGGCCTCCTCGCCCCCGCTGCGGAGCGCCTCGGCGTCGAGAAGGTCTACGAGATCGCGAACAGGGCGCTCTTCCCCGTGAAGGTCTCAGACGTCTTCGACGGCCGGGACACCTTCGGCCCCACGGGAGCTCTCCTCGCGAAGGGGGTGGACCCCAAGGAGATAGGCCCCGAGATCGACGAATATATCAGGATGCCCATGTACGAGCCGACGATCACGGAGGATGGCATCGAGGCGACCATCATCCACGTGGATGGCTTCGGCAACATGGTGACGAACGTAACCTATGAGGTGCTGGATCGGCTGGGGGTCAGCGGAGGCTCCGTCTTCGATGTCGAGGTCTCGGGTAAGAAATACCGGTTACCCTACGTGAGGCGGTTCTCCGCCGTCCCCGACGGGGAGCTTCTCCTCCTTGTCGCCGGGGGTGGTTACATGGAGTTCGCCGTCAATCAGGGTAGCGCCCAGGAGAGACTGGGTATAGGGAAGGGCGAGAAGGCCCTCTTCACCCTGCGGTAGACCTCTCAGACTGTCTCGTAGCCCTGGACTCTCTTCTTCCATTTCTCCAGGGAGAAGCCCGGGTAGTTGAAGACCGCTGCAGTCCCCGCCTCGTCCTCGAGGAGCTTCTTGGCACGAATCAGGATCTCCTCAAGATATTTCGCCGGGAACTTGACGGCGCCGTGGAGGTCCATGTGGATCATGTCCCCGGGCATCACCGTCATCCCCCCGACGGTCACCGAGACGCCCACCGCCTTCACCATCATGTCCCCGTGGCCCGGGGCCGTTCCCGTGCAGTAGTACTGGACCCCCAGGGGCTTGATGGCGTCGATGTCCCTCATGGGGCCGTTGGTGACCACGCCCGCCACCCCGAGGGCCCTGTACTGGGTGGTCATCATCTCCCCGAAGAGGCCGACTCGATTGGCGAGCTCCAGGGGGAACTGCTGCTCCGCCACGAGGATGACCGGCTTCCCAGTGGAGTCGATGTGCTCCGGGAGGGCCCAGCGCCCCACCCCGGTGTACTTCTCGGACTCCTCGCAGAAAACCACCGTCGCGACGTGGCCCACCACGGGCCCCATCTCCGGGTAGACGCACTTGATGCTGGTGTCCGTGTACCAGTCCCCGTACCATGCGTCGTAGAGCTTGAGGCAGTTGTCCGACTTGGGGTAGGTCGCCACCACGTTGGAGATTGTGGGTGTGTCTATCTTCCTGAGCTCCTCGATGATCTCGGAACCTTTCATATCCATCACGTCCACATGATTCGTAGCCGATTTAAGGCTTCCAGGGGCAGCCTCAACGATACTTGTCCTTCAGCGTGTAAGAAGGGTGGCCGATGTCCAGCTTCCCCGGCCTCCCCCGATACTTGGATGTATCCACACCGAGCCTCTCCGCCGTCTCGAGTATCCCCCTGTAGATCTCGTCGTCCAGGTAGAGCCCCTCCCTGCCCCTCTTCTCGAGCTCCCTCCACTCGGGCTCCCCGGGCACCATGATCTCATCGAATCCTGGGGCGAGCCTAGAGGACTTCATGTCGTCGATGAGGGCGTCCACTCCCTCCTTGAAGGTCTCGAGGGGGGTGAAGGCCTCGATGTCGATGGCGCCGAGGAAGACGCCACACCTCTTGAATGCATGGTCGCGGGTGACGACGTGGCCCAGCAGGGGACCCGCGAGGAGGTTGAGCATCATCGAGAGGGCCATCCCCTTGTAGCCCAGCCCCTCCTGCCCCAGGGGCAGCTGAGCGCCCTTCCCGTCCCTGAACAGGGCAGGATCATCGTGGGGCTTCCCCTCGTCGTCGATGTACCAGCCCAGGGGGACCTTCTGGCCCCGCACCGCGAGGATCCCGGTCCGCCCCCCGGCGATGGGGCCCAGGGACATATCGACGACTATCGGCTTGTACTTCCCGCAGGGGACTGCGAAGGCGATGGGGGCGATGGGAAGCTTCCTGTCTATCCCTCCCCACGGCGCAATGTAGACCCCGCCGGGCTGGCTGGCGATGCCGATCATGTCCCGGTCGAGGGCTATCTCCGCCCACTTCCCCACCCTCCCGATGTGGTGGATATTCCTGATCCCCGAGAACGCGGAACCTGCATCCCGCGCCTTCTCCATAGTCCTGTCCATGACCTCCCGGGCGACGGAGTATCCGTACCCCCAGTTCCCGTCGTAGAACGTAGTTGCCGCCCTCTCCCGGATGAGCGTGGGGCGTGAGCCCGGCTTCAGGCCCCCGTCCTCGATAGCCTTCACGTAGCCCGGGATCTGCTGGACCCCGTGAGAGTCCACCCCCTTGAGGTTGGAGAGAACGAGGCAATCCGCGACCCAGTCGGCCTCCTCCGGTTCCGTGCCCGCAGCTACGAGGATCTTGGATGTGAACTCCCGCAGCGACGCATCGTCTATTACAACCAACTCGAAAACCCGTGGGAACATCTGTCCCAGCCTGTATAAAACTGGCTTCATGCGCCCAGGGCTATTTGTCTAGGGAATTCGCGGAATGCGCATGGGCTTTCAACCTCATTTGCTCTCCGTATCCCGCGTGTGCATGATAGCATTTCACGGGCTATCCTGGGATGGATGCCCATAGCCCAATATCGCCATTTTTTTAGCGCTACTAATAATCATCATACAAAGACGTTGCGTTGTTTCAGACATTATGAATTACTCGTAGACATCGATTTTACACGCTAAAATCCCATAAAAACACCCAAAATGTGTTTTTTAATGCATTCATTTAAATTCTTTAAGAATAATTCACAAAAAATATATTTGATATGTAAACTTCATGGGTAAAGTTTGATTTCCCGGAAACGCGTACTAAACCCTCGGAAACCGTATTCCCTCTTGATCGCAAAGGTTGGTGAAGAAATCTATGCCTGACAGCCTCAAGCATCGACAAGGCGGACGAAACCCCGGCGACTCTGAGAAAGGGAGCGACGAGGATTCGGATCCTATAGCCGAGTTGTTCCAGCTGGACACCATTGAATGCACGGCCCTGGAGAAGGAGGCGCTGGTCCTGGTGACCCAGCTGCTCCAGAACGTCGAGGAGTACTACGCACTACGGGGGCAGATCAAGGATGTCATGGCGCAGGACCGCGTCATGGAGAACAGGATCAAGGATCTCATGGACACCCTCATCAGGGGGCTTCTCGTGGAGCAGACCTTCCTGGGGAAGGAGTTCACGGGCGTCGCCACCCTGTGACCGTGGTACGCTATTTGCTCAGGTAGAGGCTCCTGTCCACGACCTCGGCCTCGATGATGTCTCCGAGGTACCTCTCATTGATCCTCCGCAGGAGCTGGCTCCTCAAGTATCCCGGGTCCTTCCCTTCCACCTGGACCTCCACGGTGTTGCTCTCACTGAAAATGAAGGAGTCGAGAATGGAATCGTATAGACCCCTGGACCTCCTAGGGCTGTCGAGCTCTATCTGCTCAAGGTCGATGGATAGCTCTCCGGGAATCATAAAATCGTTATTGAGCGATTCACCTTTATTGGTTTATGAAGCTGGAGACGGTGTCCCTGAGACTAAATTTTAAGATTGCTCTATGAAACCTGTCTCAAGGACTAGAGCCATCGGTCCCTTGCATATATGGTCAACAGATGGATGAGATCACCGCCCAGCTGGCGCTGGTCGAGAAAGTTGAGGGTTGGTGGGCCCGATGAGATTTGAACTCATGATCTTTCGATTATCAGTCGAACGCTTTAACCGTCCTAAGCCACGGGCCCAGTCGCACAACCATTGATACCAAACCCCTTTTAAAATATTATCCGATTCTGCGAGGCTCTCAGGCGTCCGACCGTCTGGACGTGTTCCCCCTGTTCAAGAATGTCTAGTAATTATCGTAGAAATCGGCGCTCAGATACTTCATCCCGTCGTCGGGAAGCACAGCCACTATTCGTTTCTCCTTACCGAGGCCCTCCGCCTTCTGCACCGCAATGTGGAGAATCGCTGTTACACTCATGCCCATCAGCAGGCCCTCGTTCTTCGCAGCTCTGATGGTAGCCTCTTTTACAGCGGGGTGGTCGGCGTCGTCGGGTCCCGTGAGCCTGTGATCCTGAGGAGGGGTGTGTCCCCTATCGGGTCTGTGACGCTGTTTGTGGTACCCATTCAATCACTATAACGGCGTTAACCCGTTTTTTAACGGCGTTAACTATATAAATCTAGCCTCCCATGGTCCAGGGGAATATGAAGCCCCCCTGCATGATGGTGGTACAGTACATCCTCCCCGCCCTCAGGGTCGAGATAACCAAGGAGCTCTCCGGGGAGTATGACCTCAAGAACGCCGAGATCGCGAGGAAGATGGATATCACCCCCGCCGCGGTCACCCAGTACATGAACCGGACCAGGGGCGGCGATGCCTCGGACCTCATCAAGGACTCCGACAAGGTAATGGGGATCGTCTCCGAGATCGCGAAGGACATCGTGAACGAGGAATCACCAGCGGACATGCTACTCATGAAGCTCTGCACGGCCTGCCTCGCCGTCAGGAGCGAGAAGCTGATGTGCAAGATCCACATGGACTCGATGCCCAGCCTAAAGGAGCTGGAATCGTGCTCATGCTCCCTGGGCCTCGTGGGCTGGAGCAAGGAATCCGAAATAGAAGCAGAATAGGCTTCTTGCTCTGGGCATATTTTAAACCCCGCGATACACCTTCTACTGTATTCATGTTGATACCCCTCGACATCAATTTCCTCGGGACAGGCGGAGGTCGCTTCTCCATGATCACCCAGAAGCGAAGGACCGCGGGCATCCGCCTCGTCCACGGCGAGACCCATGTCCACGTCGACCCGGGGCCGGGCGCCCTCGTCTACTCTAACTGGGCCCGCCTCAGCCCCCAGAAGCTCGATGGAATCATCGTCACCCACTGCCACCCCGACCACTACACCGACGCCGAGGTCCTCATCGAGGCCATGAGCCGAGGCACGAGGACGAAGCGAGGGGTCCTCGCAGCCCCTAGGAGCGTCCTCACGGGGAACATCGATTGCGACAAGGGCGTCTCCAGCTACCACTCGAATCTACCGGCCAAGGTGGAGACCCTGAAGCCTGGCCATTCCTTCGGAATCGAGGGTCTCGTCTTAGAGGCTGTGGAGGCGAGGCACAGCGAGACCGACGGCATAGGCTTACGGGTCACGGTCCCGGAGGTCGGAGACGTAGGATACACCTCGGACACGGGGTTTTTCGAGGGCCTCGGGGAGCTCTACAGTGGCGTACGGGTCCTCATCGCTTGCGCTATGTGGCCCCGCTGGGAACACTTGAGATACCACCTGAACACCGACGAGGTGCGAAGGATAGTCGCGATGGTGAAGCCGGGTGCTGTACTCCTCACACATTTCGGGATGAAGATGGTGAACGCCGGGCCCGAAGCGGAGGCTGCCTACATCGAGGAGGAGACCGGTGTCCCCGTGGTGGCCGCCCGGGACGGGATGCGGGTGATCGTCGGAGATGGGATCGAGGTTAGGGGGCCCCGGAAGAGCGACGAGCCCCGTTTCATCGATGCATGAGTCTGTCCGCATCCCACAAAAAAGTTTTTATGGGCACTCTCATCACCTAATCTGTAGCCTGAGGAGATGCTTATGGGGTATCGCTTTGTTGCTCCCCCGGAGGGGAGCTGAAGGGTTCTTCCAGGGATACTCGAATAGTCCTCGGGCCGATGCGGACACCGTTATAAACCCCAGCAGTACCACTATCCCCATTCAAATCCAGGGTCATCGTCCGCAAGAAGAAAGGAGCGAACAAGATGAATAGGCTTCCAAAGAAGATAGATTTCCTCGAGAACGAGAAGAAGTGGCAAGGGCTCTGGGAGGAGCGCGGGATACACGCATACGACTGGGAGGACGACTCCCGACCCCGGTACAGCGTCGACACGCCTCCGCCCTACCCGAGCGGGGATTTCCATATGGGGAATGTCCTCAACTGGACCTACTTCGACATGAGGGCCAGGTTCAAGAGGATGCGGGGCTTCAACGTCCACTTTCCCCAGGGATGGGACTGCCACGGGCTCCCCACCGAAGTAGCCGTGGAGAAGGCCAAGGGGATCAGACGCTCCGATCTGCCCCCGGACCAGTTCAGGGCCCTCTGCGAGGAGTGGATCGAGCAGTACATCGGAGTTATGAAGGAGGCGGTGATCCGCCTCGGATGCAGCGTCGACTGGAGCCTCGAGTACCGCACCATGGAGCCCCAGTACATCGGGAAGGTCCAGAAAAGCTTCCTCATGCTCTACGAGAAGGACATGATCTACAAGGGGGAGCACCCCATCA
>JACKQG010008389.1_pt1 | contig 10073 bp, 8 predicted proteins | sample 8237621 | NCBI WGS metagenome assembly JACKQG01 (sample SAMN15677084, study PRJNA649215) | marine metagenome | biome: marine; feature: Black Sea; material: saline water; isolation source: suspended particulate matter (SPM) from the Black Sea western gyre | collected 2013-06-09/2013-06-10 | depth...
CTAATAATGTCTCATATTCGGCAGCCCCTTTCATCCCTCCTAGGAGCCCTACCATCTGATTGGTCTGGAGAAAGACATAATATTCCGGAGCAGAGACCGCTGTAACTCCACCCCCAACGGGGATATCCATTTGGTCCCCCGCATACTGTATCCAAGTATCCATCACAGCACTCGCCTCAAGAGCGATAATCAGGGAAGCATCCGTCAGTTTCTCCATGCCCTCCATGACAGTTAAGTCTGTAATATCCCGTCCTGAATAATCCTTTGGGAACGCTTTCCCTATCCCCTGCCCCATCTGGAGAATGACGGCACTGGTACCCGATTTATACCCTAGGTAGGTGTAGTCCACACCATCAACCATCCCCAATCCTCCCTCTTGAGGGGATGCTGTAACCCAAGGAAGCAAACCTGAAACTAAGCCCGGAGCATCTGCAGACAAAGAGAGTGATACCACACGCAACCTCTTCTCCTTAGCATGGAGCAAGACCGCTTTCGCCATAGGGGTCAATTCAGGTGCTGTAGACGGACCATAATCAAAAGCCAAGACGACGATGTCTCGGGGTGCCAAGCGATCCATTTCTTGGAAGAGAGAGTTGACTTCTTTCGTAACGCGTATCGGCATCCCAATCGGTCTAATAATCGGAAACATCACAGCCAATGCCATCGCCAAGAAAATCCATCGGCGATCAATGGAGCGCATACGACGCCAAAAGAGAGTGCTCATTTCCCCCCGCTCCCCATATAGGTCCTCTCAATCCCAAAGACAATCTTGATCGCTGTTGCGGTCATCCCCAATCCCACACCCATCGTGATTGCCCTCTTTCCTGCCAAGTTAGGGATGTCCATAATCCAGTCGCCCCATTCGGGCAATGCTTCATGGATTGCCGCTCCTAAGGGCACCCTTGCCAACATGACCAACGCTGCAGCGACAAGCATCAGGGTCGCTTCAGGACTCCGAGCTCTGAAGGCTCGGTACGCTGCCGAAGCAACGAAGAAAGCCAACAGAGAGAACATCGTGGCAGAAAGGGGAACTTGGAGATAATCAAACGCCCATTGGAAACGAATGTTTTCACCCAACCCCGCATCACCAGTCATAAAGAGACCGATAGCGACCATTCCTAGGGCTGAAAGGATGACGACCAAAGAGAAAAACCGACCATCTCTCTTGTCCCTGATCTTCTTGGCATGGCGTAAGAGAAGCGTCATCACACCCAAGTAGAGTGTGAAGACAGCAATCACGATATTATTCTGGTTGAGTTCTTCATAGAAGACACGAACCCAAGTCACACCCGTTTCGGCATCCTTATCTACAAAATAGGCCATCCACATAAAGAGCCCCAAGAGGAAAGCCGTAAGGACAGGGATCCGTGTCTTCATCCGAATATCCCCACCATCAAGCCCGACCCACCCATTCCCAATCCAGCACCAACGACAATCATCAACCAAAGAACGCCTTTCACAAGGTCAGATGCTTTCAAGCTAGAGAGAAGCGCTGGGTCTTTGGACAGATACGCTCCAGCGGCATAAAGCTCTTCACCGATAAGCGTATAGTCACATGCTGCGATAAAGAAGGGAAGTTGGACAACGGCATCAGTCCCCGCAATCTGAATCGCACCGATCGCATTCCCCGTTTCAGCCAACAGAAGACTCTCTGCATAGAACATACCCTGAAGGAAAATCGTCGCTGGCTTTTCCCTGACAATAATCCCATTGACAGCAGCCGTATACCCAAACTGATCTTCGGTAATAAAGAAGTTATCCTCGGTATTGAGCACTTCGGGCTTTCCAGCCTGAAGATAGGCATCTTTCAGCGTCTCTCTAGCAACGGTCATGACGATGGGATCGCGGTGAGGAACAATCAACCGACTTTCGTAACTGGCTACCTTTTGAGCAACCCGACCCAAGATATTCAGAGAAGCCAAAGTCGCCACATCAGCGGCACTGGAAAGCCCGGGACAATAAAGAATCGCCTTCCCCATTTCGGTAGCTCGTCCAATCGCCTCCTCAACTGCATCCAACCCCGGAATATGCCGAATATAGAACTGTGCACCCTTCCGTGCCATAGTGAGGGCACCAAAAATAGCGACAGTAAAAAAGAGAGAAGCAACAAAGGCACCCAAACGATCACCCATAAACCAAGAAGGGGCAGCCAAGAGGAGAGGTATCAAAGGAATCAAACCTCCAATCTTTCCACATTCGCCCGAGGAACGATCGCTTCTTCTCCATCGTCAAATCGAACCCCCAAAACTCTTACTCTTGCTTCACTTTCCACTTGCTGGGGTTCTACCACAAGTTGGGTCACGACGCCAGCCCGTCCAAAATAGGGGGTACGAATGACCACAATGCGGCTACCCACATCCAGCCCCATCCCCCCCTCGTCCGCGTGGAGGATACCCTTCAAATCAGGGGTAGGTACGAGAATCTCGGGTCTCAATACACCCGCACGAATCTGGGTCGCTCCGTTGATGCTCGCCAACCGTCCTGCACTCGCCACCAACAACTTCCATGTCCCCCCATCCATCGGTAGCCGACCAAAACCTTCAGTGACAACGAGAGTAATGCCTAGGTCTTCATTTCCTGTAATCGCCACACCGATATCAACGCCCAATAATGCCCTCAGATCTTTGTCGTGAATCGCTCCGCCCACCAAAGCAGCAACCCCCACTTCTTGAGCCCGCACTATCGTCTCTAACTCCAAACCAGCGCCTACCACCACAACAGCACCCTCCATTTCTGCCGTTATCCCCTCTGCACCCAATGTCTCGCTAGGGGAATCTACCCCTATCATCAATGTGCCCCCTTCTTCTCCTCCCACTCCAAAGATACCTTGGACAACAGTCGCCGTCGTCTCAACGACCACACCTTCTTCTTCAATGATCTCAACAATCGTCCCGGCCACATACGCTTCAACTTCTACAGGTGTCGGTTTCCCACGAAGGTAAACTTGTCCATTTACCCTAGAAATAGAGTCAACTTTTCCGGATGCAGTTGCTAAGTATTCGCTCTTGAAAAACCCCCAAAACCCTTTACTTTCTGCAATCTTCTCTCCCTTCTCTACCCAGTCACCCACCCCGACAGTCATTAGGTCTGGGAGTTCATCGGGTTGACAACCCAAACGATGAGAAATCTTGAGGACTTGAACCGGACCAGGCAACTCTGTTCTGGCAACGACATCACTCGCTTTCACCACATCCCCTTTCTCTACCAAGATTTCGCCCTTTAGTGGTAGTCGCCGTACCTTGCGTATGAGAATCCCTGATCCCCGCATCAATCCTGGTGTAAAAGCCTGTGCCATTATGCCCGACACCCTGGATACAACGACATCGCATGATGCCAAGAAGTAATCATCTTTACCCTCTGAAGGTCATCTTCAGGAAAAAGGAGAGGTCGCCCCCTGCCATCAAAAAGCAACCCAACCTGTCCCCCAGTCAGTTCACCCTCCCACCCTTCCCCTTTCCCCGCTCCTACATCGATCTTCTTGTCTGGTCTGAGGGTCGCTTTCACCGATTCGCCCACACCAAGGGGAATCAACTTCAAGTCACCCACATGTAAAGAGAAACTCTCCCCCACTTCAAGATCAACTTCTACCAACGGGCGTCCTTTTCTTACGGTTCCAGTGGGTGCAATCGTCGTTCCTAAGTGGATAAGGCAATCCGCTTCAAAGACCTCAACCGCCGCCTGAGCGTTTATCGTAGAGAGAACACCCAAATGGGGCATCATAAAGATGCTGTCCACCGCTAATTGGGTAATGCCAACAGGCTGGAATGCATCGGTAAGCATAGCCATCGCTTGAGCCCGTCGGGGTGCATGGGAAAGGACTCCACCCGAACCAACCAACAGATCCAAGCCCTCCATGTGCACGAGCGAATCACCACTGGTGCTCTGCGCAAACGCTTCCGCAATCGTCCTTTGTTGTTGGATCCCTTTTAGCCCCACCGCCAAAGAACGATGGTGGTCAAACGAAAGGCGAAGGGCTTCTCGGGCGAGAGCTTGCTCCAAAATGAGCTCTTCGAGTGATTGGGGAATCGTCGTAGGGCGAATCATCTTATTCTTGATGCGGTTCCTCAACTCCTGTTCATCCATCGAAAAGGGAACCCATCTCATCACATTCTCCCAGCCCGACTCTGCCATTACCTGTGAGATGGAATAAGACATTCCAAGATTGGCAGAGACTGTCCGATTGAAGGTCTCTTGGAAGACCGAAAATATATCCGTAGTTGCACCCCCAATATCCACCCCAATAACCTGAATCTCTTCTTGTTCGGCGACCCGCTCTATAAGTGAGCCTACCGCCCCAGGGGTCGGCATGATGGGTGCGTCTGTCCAGTCAATCAACTTGGGGTATCCTGGTGCCTGTTGCATCACATGTTCCATAAAGAGATCATGGATCTTCTCTCTGGCTGGGAAGAGATTCTCTCTCTCTAGGGTGGGGCGAAGGTTATCAACGATAAAGAGATCACAGATTTCCCCCAAGATTCCCTCCACCCGAGGCGCTGCATCCTTATTGCCAGCAAAAATGACGGGGAGTTTTGCAGAGCCCAACCTAGAGGCAGGTTTCGCTTCTCGAATGACCTCAGCCATCTCAACGACATGGGACAGATCTCCTCCATCCGTCCCCCCAGAAAGGAGAATCATGTCTGGACGCAAGGTTCGAATCAACTCAAACCTCTCCCAAGTCTGTCGTCCATCGTTTATAGCCAAAGTCTCCATCACAATCGCACCAGCACCCAAAGCGGCGCGATGGGCACTCTCTGCCGTCATCTCCTTCACGACCCCTGCCACGAGCATTTGGAGACCTCCTCCTGCAGATGAAGTAGAGATATAGGCATCAACCCCGCTCTTTTCTTTACAGGGGCGAAGAATACCCTTACCCTCTTCTTCTAAGAAAACCCGACCCGTCAGCTCCTCCAGTTCCTCGGTCGCATTGACAACCCCTCGAGTTACATCCTCAAAAGGAGACTCTACCGTGGTGGGAGCTTCACCCCGCATCACCAACCGGTACCCTTCCTCTTTTTTCTCAATGTAGACAGCTTTGGTCGTCGTAGAGCCACAATCTGTCGCCAGAACATTCTTGAGATTCTTCTCGTGCACTTGGGTCATTCCTCGTCCCCTTCAAGTGCGTTCTCAATCAAACGTAGCATGCGACGCATCCTATCCCTATCTCCAAAGAACTCGGGGACCGAATCCCAAGCTTCAGCCCCAAAGAGAAGAGCCCCCACGGGAGCAAAAACGGTGGCTGCAGATGAGGCAACGACCGATAGGGGGCCCATTGATTCAAGGAGGAAAAGCGCTGGAACCCCTAATCCTCTACTAACTAGATTCGTCGCTTTCTCTTCGTCATCCCTCCCCAAATCCCAAGGACGGAACAACCCTTTCACGAAATCGCGTCCTTGAGCGCCATAGAAATCGCTTCTCTATCACCATTGACGGGCAAATGAATCCACATTCCCTTCAATCTCCCCCACGGTGAAGGACGAGATGTAGGCGAAAGAAAAGCACCTTTGGGATGGAAGTCAATACGCCTAAATCTAGAGAGATCCCGTTCGCCCACAACCCCCAAGTGAGTCACCTTGAGTGCCTTTCCATCCAACGCATAGCCCACAGGAAGAAGGTACGTTGAAAGGGAGCCCACCATCAGAAGAGCCCCAATCAACGCCCCCAATGGACCAAATCCCCACCAGCCAAATCCACCACCAAACAAGAGGGCAATCCCCAAAGGAACAGATGCTCGTCCTCCATCATTGCGAAACCGCCAAACCGACCAACACAAAAGGGAACACATAGAGGACGGGGCGATTATATGGGAAAACATCATCCCTTCCTCTCTGGTGCACCCAATCTCTTGATAACCTCAGGGGGCTCGTCCAGAATCCATCTCTCTGCGATCCGATTGAACGGTCCTCTTGCGGAGACAGGGAAGGGTCGTGGACTATGGGCACCGCCCCCCTTTTCTGGGCGCCATGATGGTCCCGCCAACGACCCAGAAACTAAGAAATCTAAGGGGTGAGCACCGTACCCAGACATCAACTCCTCTACCCGTGAAAAGGAGATGGTTGAAGGCAGAAAAAGATCTGTTCTCTCCCGTTCTGCGGGGTCCATTAGATTGGCGCGGGCATCTTCAACACGGCGGTATTCTTCTGGTTTTTTCTCGGGTCCAAAGTCTTTCAAGCGACGGAAATACGCCGCCTCAATCTCTTTATCTGTAGCAGTCACTTCAACCCCTAAGTCTCTATACCCCCTAATCCGCATCCTGATACCCTCCAAACTATCCTCCCAAGTCGCCCTATCAATAAGCCGAAGACGGGCAGGATCCTTGAACCTCTCTGCAATAGAGATGATCTCGGTCACCATCCCAAACCAGATCTTCCTCTGCCCATCTTCTCCTGATTGGGATCTCCACATCTGAAGCAATCGCTCCCAATGGGGTTGAGCCTTGTCCAAGCGATCTGCCAAGGTATGGAGAGTCGCTAGATTCTGTGTCGCCACCTCCTTTGAGAGAGGTTGAGAAAGTGCCTTCGTAAAGAGGGTCTCGGCCCGGCGATACCTTTTCGAATCCATCTCTTCAACACCCTTCGCTACTGCGACCGCTCCCCGGAGACCATCCAATAAGAGTGCCCCGATACCCAAATGCCCCGCACGCTCCCACGCTTTTTCAGCACCTGCAAAATCACCCGTTTCAAGGAACCAATACCCCAAGACGGTATACCCCCTTGCTCTGCCGATTCCTGTGCCCAAATCTCTTGGAGAGCCTTCAAGAACTTTGTGTAATAGGACAATTGCCTCGTCCTTCTTGCCCCAACGAATCAAAGCCCACGCCGCCAATATCGCTCTGATTCCAGACTTAGGCATCTTGAAATCAGCAGGTGGTGGAAGTCCCTGTGCAGCACGAACGGCTGCTGCAAGAGCGGGTCCGGCACTTTCAGAAATCAATCCAATCAGCGATACGAGGTCTGCCTCCGATCCTTCCTCATATCGGGAAGATAAGAGAATGCGACCCAGCCTTGACGCATCCAAAGGTTCAGTCGCTCCCGCTCTTATCCCATCTACCAGATGGGTCCTCCCCTTATCCTCGTCACCTGCACGCCACGCCAACCACCCTAGGTCTGACCGCAAGGAGGGAGGGAGTTCTCCCCGTCCTACCTTCTCCAATCGCTTCCATGCCCCCAGAGGGGGTGCAGCGCCCAACCATTGTTGGAGAAGACGAGGGTCCTCTCCTATCATCAACGCTCGTTCCACAACTTCTCTTGCCTCTGATGCCTGCCCCGCTTCCAATAGATCTCCCACCCAGCGATGGGCAACTTCAACGATCCCTTGAAGACAACGAGGATCTTGCCGAACGCGCCATCCATCTCGATACTTCTTCTCTGCTTTCTCCCACTCCCCTTCTCTAGCAAGGGAAAAAGCTGTCGCAATCGCCATCTCTACCCGCAAACCATCTGCCAATCCTCCCGCCAAAGCGAGGTCTTCTTCACGCAATGCGGATTCGCCCCCCGCCGAGAGCATCAGTCGGGCAAATCGGGCTGCCCCCTTCGGACTTTCACCCGTACGATGGAACGCCTTTCTTGCTGCCCTATTATCCCCCAGCTCCTCCTCACAAAGCCCCTCTCTAACAGCCGACCACCCCTTGCCCAATGTGGCATAGGTGGACTGGGATTCTTTGAATTTTCCTCTTGCTTCGCCCACCCTTGCCTTCAGGTAGTCCCCCAATCTCCCCTCTACTTTTTCAACCCAGGACTCTGCCAAATCTGGTTGATTAGCGAGGAGTGCCATCCACACTCCCCACGCTCTGGCTTGGGGTGCCAACGGTTCAGGCAATGAAGAAAGGAAAGAAAAAGCACCAAGGCTATCCTCTCTTGCGGTGTTCGCTAAGAAACTCCCCAGGAGAGGGTGGTGCCCCACAGGGGGATTCTCCTGCCACCGCTCTCGTAGGGCGTCTCTCGCTTCTCTGGGCCAAGGAGAAGGCATAAGTCCTGACAAGAACGAGATATCCTCTGAAGATCTCATCAGAACCGCCAGACCTTCTGGAGAGCAACTCCTTTGTGAAGCTGCCCTACCCAAGACTTCTAGGATCTGAGGAGTAGGTGTGGAAGAGGAGAGGAGACGGGCAGCGGGGCCAAGAAGAGAAGGCGTTGCTAAAGCTAAAGTAGCGACTTCTTTCTCTAAACCATCCACTTCTCCATCGCTCACAAGGAGATCTCTTGCCAAAGATGTTCTGATTTCCTCCCCCTCTTTTCCCCTTGCTCCCTCCACCAAGACCGCTTGGAAGGCCTCTCTCCACCCTGTTGAAAGTGGGGGGGAGAGATTCTTGGCAGCCCACGCTGCCATCACACTCTCGTCAGGGTGGTTAGCAAGGAACCATAAAACACCCTTTTTTCCTTTTTCGCTCCATTCATTTGCAGCACAAAGACCTCTTACAAACGCCTCTCTCAGGTCCCCCTTCTTCTTCCTCTTTAGCAACTTCCTAGCACTTGGAAGCAAGGGGGCAGGAACGATTTCTAGGTTCTTGATATGGGCTACGAGAGAATCTTCCATACCTTGGGGATCTTCAACGATCCATTGCGCTCTGGTGTCGTCGTCTAGGTTGGGATTCCAAGCACCAAGCTTTCTAAAAACGCTCTCCCCATGACTCAAGGCTAGCTCCAGCCAAGGACCTGTGGTCGGCTTGGCTCCGCCCTCAACCATGGTCTCCAAAGCAGGGAGAATCTCGGAAAGAGAGCCTCCCTCTTCGGCAATCCACTCGGCTGCCCGTTCAAACCAATCCGCGGTCTGTTCCGCCTTGAGAGCCCAGACCGCCCAATCTGAAAGTGCTGCCGATTTCTCTTTGGGTTTCAGTTTTCCCCACCCTAGATGGATCGTCTTGCAGGCGAGGTCAAATCTCTTTTTCTGGGCTAGTTTCACACTCTTGGCATGGGGGTTTCCGAAGGAGAAGAGCGACATGAGTAGGATTCTAGTTTGGAGTCTGGCTTTGAGCCCAAAGAAGGAGAGCGCGAGGAGCCCCACCATTACAACTGTAAGGATAGGCAACTCCTTTCACGGGGAGAAGAGGGGGGGGGGATGATCCCCCCGCAAAGAGAATGAGGAACCCTCCTTTTCTGACAAAAGGCCATAACCACTTTGCGGCTTCAACAGGAGGAGCCAAAGCTCTCGCTGTCACCAAATCAAAACGCCCCTTTAGCCTCTTGGGCAAATTGCGAACATCTTCACAAACGACATCCCCTCGCAGGTCCATCTTTGAGACCGTTTCCCTTAGCCATTCTGCACGCTTTTTTCCCCTCTCTACAAATGTGGGCAATAGGTCAGGAAAGAGGCAAGACAACGGGATACCATTGAGACCATTCCCCGACCCCACATCTAGCCATGAACCCTGTGTGGGGAACAAGGTGGGATATCTCTCTGTGGCAATGACACTGTCCATCACCCCTTGATCCCATCGTGCTTCGTCGCTCTTCCATCCTGCTGCCCGAAAGGGAGCTTTCTGTAGGAGACGATCAAATCTCTCAAGTCTCACTTTTAGCGCTTCGTTCAACGAAGGGACCTCCTCCATCTTGAGACCTCAACCTCCCAATCAGACCCTTCACGATAAGCATGGGCTAGACTTTCTAGAATTCTCCTTTCTTTCTCGGTTTCGCTCCTCATTAGGGCTTCCGCGAGTGCATCTGCCGTTGCTCGCCCTTGGATAAACTCAGGGACGATTTCATCCCCCGCCATCAGATTGGGATGAGTCCAGTAAGGGGGAGCCTTTTGTCCTAGTTTTATCCATGCCCAAAGAAGGGGAGAACCCTTATAGGCTGCCACTGCAGGTGTTCCTCTAACGACCGCTTCTTGGAGTGCGGTGCCCGATGCGACCAACGCTTTTTGACACCGCTCCAAAAGGGCACCTCCTTCCTTACAATCTCGTTCTATCCCCGGAGGGAGTTTCCCCACAATCCCAAAGGGATCAGAGACAACGACCCGCTTAGCCCAATCCACTAGAGAAGCGGCTTTTATGAAAGTATTCTTGTGCCGAGTGATCTCATCGGCGCGGCTTCCTGGCAAGAGAGCCAAGAGTCCTTTTTCGCGTTTGACAGAAGGGG
>JACKQG010008390.1_pt1 | contig 10073 bp, 4 predicted proteins | sample 8237621 | NCBI WGS metagenome assembly JACKQG01 (sample SAMN15677084, study PRJNA649215) | marine metagenome | biome: marine; feature: Black Sea; material: saline water; isolation source: suspended particulate matter (SPM) from the Black Sea western gyre | collected 2013-06-09/2013-06-10 | depth...
AACCGTACCCCATCATTCAAATCGGGTTCCCAACCGATGGGTTGTTGTTCAATGGGTTTCCAACGTATGAAAATATCGTAGGGCTTGTCGCCAACCAATATCAGTTCCAGTTTCTCTTTTAGTTTGAGGGCAGCGTTGAGCAGGCCATCGGCACCGCTCTCACCTGCTTTGCGTTTGGCTTCGCACCGACGTATCCAGTCGCCCAGGTATGTGTAGATGAGTTTTTTCAGGGTTTCCTTATCCAGTTTGTGGTAGTTGACCAGAGCCGAAAAACCATCTTTGCGACCATCCCATATATTCCAGATAAAAGGGTGGTTTTGAAAAACCTTGCAGTGGTTGGCAAAAAACTCATCGCGCAACCAGTCTTCCAGGTTGTTTTTGCTGGAACCGGCCTGTTTGAGCAGGTCTGCAAGCACGTTGTTGCTCCAGTTGTCACCCCAGGCTTTTTGTAGCAAGGCACGCAAGCGTTCCGCCCCTGGGTGTTCGTTATACATAGAAGGGATGCAAACAATGCCATCTTCATCATAGGGCAAATCCAGGGCTTTCACCTGTCTGATCAATTGCCTGGCCTCTTCACTTAGCTCCATCTCCTTATCACATTCTGCCGGCCAGCGATAGCCCAGCAAACGGGCGACAGCTATCTGCAAAGCATTTTCTGCTTTTACCGGGTGGCCATGGAACAGCCATTGAGTGGGATCATCGCTGTATGGCTTGGGTAAACCTTTTGGAAATTTATTAATTGCAATCGATTCCCAATAATCTTTATCAAAAGGGACTTTAACAAGTGTTGCATTCGTTACTTTTAAGGACTGATCAATTTTTCTAACTTCTTCATTGAATTCGTCAGATGTACAAAAACACCAAATCGAAGGCAGGTTGGTAACATCATGTGGAACCAGTACAGCAACATTTTGATGAAATCTTTCTTTAGCGTATAAATATGGAAATATTTCACCCATTCTATTTAATGCAATTCCATGTTTACCAAGAGCTTTTAATCCTTTTGTTGGATATGCAGTTGGTAATGAAAGTAGTAATCCTTTACCTTGTTCCCATCTAACAAGAAAAGACATACCTGAATCAATCCTATTGACTAAAGGAGTATTCTGAAGATATTCCCATACTAATTTATTTATTTCATCAACTTCCCAGAAAGTTACTACAAACATAAGATCATCACTTGTTTGTAGTCCTACTAATGAATCTGAATAATTTGATAATAGTACTGATTCATTTTCGGTACCGATAATAATTCTATAATCAGGATTCTTTAATTGATTTAATTGATTAATTAATTCAAAATGAGAATGTAAAAGTGCATTTCCCTTCTTGGAAGGATTAGTTGAAGAAGAAACATCTGTTCCCGAAATTTGCTGATATTTATCGGGTTTACTATGTTGGATAATCAAAAGAATAACATTAAAGTCATACATAGGTGTCTGAAAACCCCTTGCTCCAAGCTTTGCAATTAGGGACCAACTTTCATTAACTAATAAAACATGTCTTAGCTTTTTATTTGTTGGTTGAAACAACCAATCCTGCAGCGTAACATTTGCTACAATTCCATTTTTATCGGATATTTTTAACATTTTAAGTAAAAATGCAAATGCTAAATTACCTTTGGCTTCTTTATAGTTCTTTTCACAGTAATCAGCAATTACAGCATCTTGCTTGCCCCTGGAGAGATAAGGTACATTTGAAATCTGTAATGAGTATTTCTTTGAAAGCATTTCTCCTGCTTTTGCAATTCCTGATGCCATCACACCCCTTTCAATCACATCTTTATCCTTTTCGTTTTCCAGGGCTTTTTTAAGTACCGGCTGTAATTGTTCAAAACTGGCAGTTTCTAAATCTGGTTTAATTGAAGAGGGATCGAGCAAACTGCCTAATTCTGGTGCAAGTTGGAAATGTTCGTATAAGGCACGCATCCCGTTTTCAAAACGAAACGTATCATTATCATTTTCAACTTTATTCACCAGTTTTAGCCAATCCTCTACTTTGCCTTTAGGGGCAATGCCGCAACAGGCCAGGTTCATTTCGGGGAGAACCTTGTAATGACCACAAAACTTCCAGGCAGTAAATGCCAAGTTAAATGCTGCCAATTGCGTACACCGGGGATCTAACTCTAATCCATGCAAGTTTTCAATAATTACTTGATCGGTGGCTTCTTCTTTAGTTAATCCCTCTTCGTAAATCCTTAATTGGGCGAAAACAAGAAACAAGGAAGCAATAAAGTGACCGGAACCCATGCTCGGATCCATAGAAGTAATTTCACTTGTTTTGTCAGGCCAGCCTTCGAAAACTCCTGCCGCCGGTTTACCGTCTTCAAGCAATCGTAAGTATTCAAACTTCACTGGTGGTGTTACTCGTGGGTTTCGGCTTACCCACCAGGCGCCCAGGGTGTTGTCAATCAGAAAGTTTACCATATAGGGTTCGGTAAACAACTGGGTTACGGCAGGCAGGCGTTTGCCGTCAATTTTATCGCCACTATCGTTAATCGCCTTTTTGGCTTCCGTTTGCCAGAACTGATATACCCATCCTAGGGCATCATCGGCAGTGAAGATTTCAGGTTCTAGTGCTTTGAGAATGCTTTCCAACGCAATTCGGTCGTTGGGGGCAAAGATGATTTGCATCAAAGGATCGTCAACCCTGAAAATGGCAGGCAGCATTTTGGAGGCATAGGTAGTTGCCGCATCCCATTTGTCGGTATAGCCCTCTTCGGGAGCCAGTTCCTCTATCTCTTCCATGGTAACGGCAACACCCATTTCGGGGTGTACGAGCAGGTTGTTGGCTTCCAGAAAGCGGGCAAACAGAATTTTATGCCAATACTCATATGCTAGTTCATAAGAAAGGTTTTGGATTTCGTGACTGCCGTTGTGGAGTTTTGTATCACCCAGCAAACGGGATTTTGCACGAAGATTATTGCGCAAGAAACGTTGCTCCGGGCTTTGATGGGAAAATGGTTCGGGCTGGTCTACGGCCAGGTTCCTCAGGCTGTTCAAAGCGCCTTCTTCTGCGATATTTCGTGCTTTAATAACCGCTTTTTCGAGTGTATTTCGCTGCTGTGATGTAAGTATTGCCATTCCTCCCTATTTTAAGATGACCGACTTACCGCTATCGAGCAGTGTTTGAATTTCCTGTTTTACTTTTCCCAAATAATTGTCTAGCTCGCTTTTCGTAGAGATGGTTTGTTTGGGCAGGCGATACGACCGGGCATCGGGCACAGCCATTCTCATAGCCTCCTCAAGGGCAGATCTGAATTGCTCAGGCAGGGCGGAGATTTTGGTTTGCCATTGTTCCAGTGAGGTGTGTTTCAGTTCATTATTTACCCCTTTTTCATCCAACTCCTTCACTTCGGGCTTTGACAATAATTGATATTTCTGTAAAAGGACATGTTTCTGTTCCGGTGTGAGCTTTTTGAAATATTCATTTCCTTGCAGGTCATCCATATTCTTTTGATACAATTCTAGGAATTTCTTCTTGGCATCATTTAACAGGTTTTTTAGGAAATCTGTTATTTTGGTTACAAGCGGTTCAATCAGATCGGGTTCGTTGAACAACAACCTGTCGGTACGGATGGCGCTGATTTGATTCAGGATTTCTTCTGCTTCGTCAGTAACCGGTACATGTTCTTCCAATTCGCTGAGCAATGTCCATTGAGGAAGGCGTATTTTGGTAGTGGTTTCTCTCTTCTGCCATTCGGCAATCTTTGCTGTTAAATCAGCTTGTTCTTCCAGTATGCCACAGAGGCGTTCATTGCCGTCCCGATTTTCGATCTCTTTGATAAACTGGATGTTGATGGATTCGGGCAGGGGCGTATCACCGCTGATGGTTTCTGCCAATAATTTCAATACTGCAATGAATTTATTGGCAGTGGCCAGCTCCTCATTGGGTTTGCATGGTATGCCTGCATCCTGATAGATTTTTCGGAGCTTGATTTTTTCGGCTGCCGATATTGGATGGACTTCCTTTTTAAATTTTGCTGCATTGATGGAAGCAGGTTTCAGGTTAGCTTCGGCGGTTGATATTATTTCAGCATTTTTAAGGGCTATGAGGATGGTATCAATGGCATCCTGGCTCCAGCCATAGAGCGTTTTCATAAAATGGTTGCGAATCTCTTTTCCGGTTTTTGAACCATTGCCAATAAATCGTAAAATATCCACGGCAGCAGGATGGTCTTTTACATCCCCATTGTAATTGATCTTTTTCAGTGCTTCGGTATCGCCTTCCTGGGCCTTCCGAAGGGCTTTGTCCCAGTCCTTGTAATCGGCTTTGCTTTTAAAATCAGGAAATTGCCTGTCGGCAATGCTGTTCAGGGCGTTTTCAACGTTTTCTCTCAGTGTTCCGGCGTTCACTTCGGTTCCATCGGCAAGGTAAACCAATGATTCTTCATAAATCTTGTCAATGATATCCTGAATGGCAGTCAGGGCATTGTTTTTTCTGGTTTCCATCCCCTTTTTTGCCTGCTGGCCCTCTGGCGTAGTAGTTGTGCCCCGGGGGGAATCGATGGTATCTTTTGCAGCAAGGTATTTGATGATTTCGCTTCTCAGGTCGGCATCATGCCGTTTCTTTACGTAGATATAGGTCAATGGGACATCCTGCCTTTCGCTTCGTATTTCGTTCAACACGATGGCTTCATTCTCCTGCCAGCCATCACGAAGCCATACATTGAGCCGGCTTTCGGTATTGGGCCGTTCCGTTTTATCCCAAATCTCAAAATCACGTTTCAATTTTGAATTGCCATGCAGGATATTGATGGTTTTCGTTTTGTCGGTAAATAATTCTAGGATTTTTTGTTGCCTCAGGGATTGTATTTTGTCATCCCCTTTGGCATTGATGGCAACTGCATGTTTTGTATACTCCTGTTCCCATTCTGCCCCTTCTTTTGTCTGCAGTTTATATTCATCGCCTACTGGCATGAGTACCTTGTCTTTTTCCACCAGTTTTTTCAACAACTCTTTTATCTTGCTTCTGAAAGCATCAGTTGGCTCATTCAGGTTGTCAATCAGCAAATCGGCAATTGTGTTTGCGTTTGATTTGGGCAAGGTTCCCTGCGTATCCTTTGGTAGCTGTTCCATTAAGAAAACCACGCTGAGGATCCTTCCTTCGAGCAAACTGTCTCCTCCTTTGGCTTTTCTTTCCTCAATCAAATTGTTGGTTTCCTGCAACAGCAACGCACTTTGCAAAAGATCTCTTTGCTTTTGTTCAAAAATGAAATCTCCAGGAATGATATGTCCAAGGTCCTTGTTTGCCAATACTTTCACACAATCGTTTACCACCCGTATCTGACTTCTTAACTGTCCCGTCGTGCCTGCCACATCAATGACCTGAAGGATTTTTTTCCAGAATTTCCTGATGGGTGGTATCAGTGGATAATCGGCAACGGCTGTTTTCCGGTCTTCAGTGGTATATCCAAATGTTGTTCCTTCTAGCGTGCGGGATATCTCCCCCATGGAAGATTCAATTTTCTTGTCAATGGTGGCTACAACCGTTGGTTTCTTTTCTAAAATGGTTTTCCGTGTTACCGTTTCAACATCGGTATCGGAGAGCAGCACCTTTACGGAAAAACGGGCTTGCAGGGGTTGAAGTTGTGGCGTTTCAGCCAGTGCGTTCTGTCCGGTGCCAATAAGGAGTAATTTTCCATCAAAATTGCTGCAAACATCCTGGGCGAGATTTTGAATGTCGATGGTTTTATTCCCGTCCTGGCCGATAAATTGTTGAACTTCGTCTAAGACGATGATTGTACACGGAATCTTATCGCCATAGAACAGAGGAAAGACTTCGGTTTTTAATGTGTTGATGAACTGATCACGGCTGATGGTATCCTGCCGTTTGAAGTTGATCTTGAAGTTTTCCTTCACCTTGGCTTCATTCTCAGCAAAATCAGGCTTAATTTGCAAAACGGCCTTGGCAAGTGCTGTTGAAACAAACAGGTTTTCATATTCTTTCACAAAATCTTTTCCCTGGGCGTCAATAATGTTTTTGAGGTCGTCATAAATACCTTCCTGTTTTGCCCAGTATACAAACTTAAAGTGATGATACTGCGGCGGCAATCCCAAAGCATTCAGCACCAATTGCAAAAACGAATACCGGACATCAGCCGAAGGGAAATCCTTCAGTGTACCAACAATGGATAATTTGCCATGGATATCCTGTTTCCTCTGCAGTTCAACAAACAAATCTTTGATATCCTGGGGCAGGGGTTTTATGGTTCGGGCAGTTTCACCGGTCGGAAATTTATAGTCCTGCCATAGGTATACAAGCATCTTAACCAGATGCGACTTACCACTTCCGAAAAAACCGCTCACCCAGGCAGCGGGTTGTTTAGGCTGATCAATATATTTTAAGTAAGTGTCCAGTATTCTATATAAACCCTTTTGATACTCCCCTTCACAAACAAAGGTTTTCAACTCATGTCTCAATGTGGCTAGTCCATTGTCGTCTTTGGAAATGTTGATTTCAACCACACCATCGTTTAAGAGGTTGTTCTCTTCGGGGTTTAGATTAAAAAGTTCTTTGTTCTTCATATTGTTGAAAATGTTAAGCTGTTATTGGTCTTGCAAGGTAACTCCAACCATCTCTGGCATTGAGCAGTCGAAATTGATTTTTTTCGAATTCACCGGGGAAGAATACCAGTAACCTCCCTTTAACTTCACTAGCGATATGATTTAAAAGGTCCGATAGCCTTGCAAAACCAAAAAGAGAGGCCACATCCGTAAATGCAACGACAGTTTCTTTATCGTTTTTATGCTTACTGATATTGGTAAGTGTTGTTTCGGTTACATATGATTTGAAATCAAATTCCAGCTGGTCAACCAATGCATCCGGATCCTGAAAATACTCATCCCGGTATTCATGTGAGGCCATCCAGTCGGGGAAACAATCTTTCAAGGAGATGTTTGTCCATTTCTTTCCGGCTTTTTTGGTTACATTTTCAAAATCGCTCAGGCGAAAATCCACTTTCCTTTGCATATCGGGGTCATACACCAGGAACCATATCCTTTCCTGAGAAGATAATGTGACTTCCCATTTTCCATTCACCACCTTTTCGTAGGCCTGAATCAGTCCATCGATATTATTTGCCATTTATTGGATTTTCTTTAATTGGTCCTCAAATGAAATCACTGTTATGTTGCCGCCATACTGATATTGCAGCAAGTCTCTTTTGGCTGCTTCTTTAATCAAATCCCTCAGTTCTTCAGTATTGAGAGCTAATGCTCTAATCCACTTACTATGCAGGATATATTCGCCTCTGTCGCCATGGAGGTAAGAAAGTAACAAGGCAAAAGCCACTGTATGATAATCTTGTTCTGCTTTTACCCTTATATTTTTTACTCGTCCCAGCATATATCCAGCCTGCTTCCAGGAACTTGCCAAATTTTGAGCCGCACTTCGTCTTGTATTGGCGGAATATTTACCCGGATGGTATTTCTCAATATTCGCATCAAATGTTTCAATGGAAACTCTTTCTCCGATTTTCGTGTGAATAACAACGTCAATACTTTCTCCAAGCAGAAAGTCATTTGATATAGCGAATAATAGTGTAATAATGCTTTTCTTTTCGTTATTTACGAGCATCCAGTAGTGTTTAAAATATTTGAATGCCAGATCGTTGTTATCAAACACGTAAAGCTGTTTTAAATACCGGTTTGTTTTTAAAAGATTGCTCCCAGACAATTTGTTGGTTACATTTAAATCCAGAATTTCATTAAAATCAGTACGTTCCAATCCATGGTCCATCACCTGAGAAAGTTCTGAAAACATGATGGTTCTGGATGTATGAATGGTTTTATTAACTTTCATTGAAGAAATATTTGTCTAAATTATATTTTTCGGTGGTATTGGCAAAATTGAACTAGTTATCAAAACATTGGCTTCGACCCTGATCCGTGGGGATTTTGCAATGTGTGTAATATGGTGCAGCAATTGTTCTCCAGTTGGGGGATGTGCGATGGGCAAAAGACAAAAAACATCGAGACGACTTGAGTCCCTATCCGTCCGTAATACAATAAAGGCTGATCGTCCTTCTTGTCTTATCAATATTTCGTATTTCTGTCCTTTCACAATGGTTTAATTTTCAATTTATCGTTGTTGTTTCTGTCTTTTTGCAATTGGAAGTAACGGGCGGCTAGTAGCCGCTGGGGTGGTTGAATCTCTTTTATATTTGTTTTCGTTCTTTCATTAAATACTTGAATGTCATACTCTTTATATTCGTTTAGCCGGCCTAGCCGGCTATTGGCTTGTTAGATCTCGTTTTTATTTTCTTGTCCCTTCTTAATCTCAGCTTCAATAAGTGGCTCATGCCATTTCCATAATTCTGCCAAAGTTTTGAAGTTTTGTGGAATTGGATTTGATTTTCTAAAAGCTTCCGCGGCAGTTAATGGTTGATAGTGACTAAAATAACTTTCACTTGTCCTTCTTGGATTATAGGCTAATGAAGAACCGAAATAACTGTCGGTTATATCATAGTGATGTGTATGTATAAAGTTGTTCCAGCGAGTTCTTAGTTCTTCTTCCGGAGCGATATCAATTATCTCAAACTGCTCCAATGATCTTTCATCTGGTGTGCCCCAAGCAGTATTTAATAAGGAGATTGCTTCAACGTCAGAAATAGGTGCACTATAGCCAAAAATTGTCGCACGAACTGTTCCGCTTTCTTTACTAAGCCAATATTTTACTCTTTCCCATTCTATATTGATAAATACATCATCAGTGTAGTTTTTTTGTTCTATTGGATACAGGAGTTTGGTGGCTTCGAAAATACCACCATCAATTCGCATCTGTAAACCAACAGGGCCACATCTTTTATCTTCTTTACTATAACTGATAGCAACATTCCCGTGTAGAAATGAGAGATTTGGCAGATCATCTGTAAATTCTTTGTTTCTCACCCAGGCTTGATATAGAAATGGATCCCAATTGAAAGTTGCTATTAAATCTTTTTTTCTAAGTGAAAGAACCATATAATCATAAATCGTTGGTTCATCAGCCAATTCCATATTCCCAAAATATTCTTGAATTCGTTCTTCAATAGCTCTTAATATTTCTGAATCAGGATCTTGAGCGTAAAGGTCACTATATAATTTTTCAAAATTCCCGGAGCGAAGATCTACTGGAAGTGTGGAAATAATACTTTCTAATCCCACCAAGTCTATAAAATTATCCATTGAAGGAAGTCTCTTGCCTTTTTTTTCAGCATTTCGGTATGTTGAAGCAATACTTGCTCCTGCACCTAGAATCAATACATGGCCACCCCCTCCAAATACTTGGTTTATGCCTTCTTCTTTAGTTATACCCTGCATAGTTTCAAATATTAAAAATGAGAGTTGACTCCCAAATATAAGTATAAAATATATAACCTGCTCATATACATGTTGTTGCATATGGATATTCCATATTTATATCTTCTAAACAAAACAAAATCATTGATCATTGCTCAACCAAGTAAAAGTAATTAGATTTAAATGTTAAACCAAACAATATCTCATTCTGGAATAAATCTTTGTCATCGTGGTAATCGTAAACTGGATATTGGTTTTCCAGATACACTTTGCTCCAGGTCGAATGATTGCATCAAAGTGATGGTATTCCCCGGAAATAAAGAAAAGCTCTCTTGAAACAGATGGTATCGTAGTTTTACTGTATTTCCGTCCTTACCACCCTATCACATTCAAAAGTCCTTTGTATTCGAGACCTTAACGTATGGTTTTAATAGAGGCGCATCACTGTGTTAAACGGTTCGATGGACGTCTGCTCGAATATTTACAGCTTTTCTTATGGAATAGGATAATGTATAAAGAAGTTATCATTTCCACTTGAAACAATTGTTCTTAACTCCTCGAATATCCAAAGAATGTTATTAAACTCAATTGTAATTTTTTTTCCTTCATTACCAACAGAAAAGTAAACATTTGTTCCGAAAGTATAAGTTAATTTGTTTGTTACTGAATAATGCCCATTATAATGAACAATCGAATTTCTCAACCTTCTCAATTGAGTTAAGAATGTTTTTTCAGCATTATTATAAATGTTTGGCAATCGTTCGAAATTTTGTGCACCAAGATTACGGTTAT
>JACKQG010008391.1_pt1 | contig 10072 bp, 7 predicted proteins | sample 8237621 | NCBI WGS metagenome assembly JACKQG01 (sample SAMN15677084, study PRJNA649215) | marine metagenome | biome: marine; feature: Black Sea; material: saline water; isolation source: suspended particulate matter (SPM) from the Black Sea western gyre | collected 2013-06-09/2013-06-10 | depth...
GAAATGCTGGGTGCGATGCGTCTGGTCGACGACGCCTTCTACTGATTTGCCACGAGCCTTTGGCGAGACGCTTGCGCATGTGGTCGTCCCTTCGTGCTCACTTTAACATGCGCAAGCCTATGAACGGAAGAGGACTTCTCACTTTCGATAGTACGAGCCTCTGGCGAGACTTAGCCTCCTTAAAGGCCGATAGATGCGCGCTCTCTTCACTCGAGGGGGCTTTTTTCGTTCCAATATGGTCTCTTTAGAGCCAATGTACTTCGAGGCTGGAAAGCCGAGACGCTTTCGCATGTTGCCTTAGTGTCTTCGCTAAGTCCTTCCCTTTGGACGCGTTCTTCAAGTCGCCTTTCGTATTCAGCTAACAAAGCAGGATATCTTCAGGGAAGTTCGATACCGCCACACCGGCCGAATAGGCATAAAAACTATTCCTCCAAATTCTGTTCAGTTCTGCCCATAAGGCTTCGCCCTAAAAAATCTATGAAAACAGAGTACACAGCTCAGGCTGGCATAATAAAACACTTTTCCACTAACGTTATGTCGTTTGAGAGTGATCAAAATAGAGAGTACCAAAGTGTTGTCTATCACGGCCTGTGTAATATTCTCCCTCAAATACTTGACTTTCGCGTTTAAAGGTGAGCCGAGCAGTCCCTCGGTGCGCATGCATTGTGGTTATAGCATTAGGCTTAGGTTCGTTTAGATATTCATAGCTAAGGACGGTGCTGTTGGGATTTTCTGTAAAAATCGTGGCAATCAGGCTCTGGGAATTGGAAGTTTCGGTTTTCAAAATTATGCCAATCCGTGTCCAACTTTGATGTATCTCAATATTCGCATTGTGCTTTGTTCCGTGCTGATTAAAGGATGAAACCACATATCCCTTCCAGGTGCCATTCAAATCGGGAAGCTTCACCAGCCCAATTTTTCTGAGAATGCGCATTCGCCACAGGAATCTGTCAAAAATGGTGTAAAACGAGCCGTAGAACCCCATTACTGCCGGGGCATCGAGCCACCAGGGAAAAGTAAATTGCATAGTTCCTAGGCCCCTATCCAGAAGCCATGCAGCTAATATACTTAGAGCAGCGATAAAGACAGGCACAAATCTCCTTTCGCTTGAGTCAGTAGCATAAGGATGCATATTATTCACCAATTATTCCAACGATCGATCAGTTCAGTGACCAATTGTACAGCGTCGTCCATTGACCATTGCTCAGGTGTATCTCCAAAGAGTAGCAACTGTTCGTTCTGGCACCAAAAATCCTCCACATTGGCTTCAGTAAGCCAATTAAGCACGTTACAGAATGTTTCCTGATAGCTTCCCCCAAAAGCATCGTTTAGGACGTTGTAAAGCAAGCACTCAAGAAAATAGGACGGTGCAAGGTCTTTTGCGATGGCATCATGGTCTACAAGATACGTTCGAGCATTCTTGAAAACTCGTATACTTGGTTTATACCAACTGTTAGTTTGCTTATTCTTTTTAGCGCCATTTTGGTAATGTAGTTTAGGATAATTAATCACTCGCCGATTCTCTCTGAGCGTATAGAACACAATGCCCTCAACATATCGCTGGTCATCCATGCTGCGAAAACGTTGATATTTTCGGTACTGAATGCAAACCACAACATCTGCTGGCAACCTGTTAGACCCACCCGCAACTTTTATGGATTTATTCCCTTCAGATATTACAGATGCGCCATAGTAGTCTCGTAAGGCTTTGAGAACATCAGCTCTAAAATGCTTCCATAGATATGTAGCATCGGAATAAGTTGCTTTATAAAGAGCTATTTCGTATTCAGATAGTGCAGAGATATGTCTTTGAAATGTGGAATTGAGCTGAACGACAACATCCACGTCGCTGTCTCCACGAATATTTGTAGTGTTCTTATATGAGCCTTGGAGATAAACCTCGAAATTTTTGTCTCGGATGGGCGAAGTATCAACAGTCAAGGCCCTTCTAATGGACTCGTGCGTTGCCTTGGCTGTTACTGTAGCTCCCTGATGGGACCAAGTCTCCAGTTGTGATTCAGGAATTCCCATTGTAAATTACCTCTGTTCGTATAATCCGACAAACTAATGAATAGCGTACCATCTTGATTACTTGCAACGTTCAGCGCAGCCTATTCTTTCCGTGACTAACTGCTCAATCTCCAGTTCCAGATCTGCCATCATTAGGACAGAAGTGTGTCCAAACTCTATCGAAAAACCGCATCTGATTAATCCTCTGTTCCACGATGGCGTTCATTTCGGCGTCGGGGCGTACAGCGCATGGACAAGCCGATTAATCTCCCGTTCATCCGCGAAGTTAGCCTACAGCTTGTCGTAATCCTCCGGCTCTACATCTGGGACTTTCGCCAAAACCTGCTGAAACTTTTCCCAACTGCCTCGCATGGCTCTCGCCTCTAAATCGTCTTTCCGTATCCACGTCCTCACCTGTGCGGATAGCGAGAGCGTTACAAGTTCATCTATTGACAACTTTTCTTTCTCCGCCAATGCTTTAACCTGCTGATACAAAGAATCGGGAATCTGTGCTGTTAAAGTGGTCATTTGATTTCTCCTACTTTCTGTAAAAACTCCTTGGGCGTCAGAAGCGTGATACCAAATTCCTCTGCTTTCTGTAAATCTCTTTTATTATAGGTGATGATAAAGTCGGCTTGTGCTCTCACAGCTAAATCCACAAGGAAATCATCATCAGGGTCTCTCGACACCGGACGCCACTGATAAAAGATATCGAGCCTGTTTGCGATAGCACAAAGTCCGTCAAGCAAATCATCGATATCCGCGAGGCTCAAGCCTAACTGCACTCTCTCACGTTTGAGTACCTCTTCGTACTCCAACACTAAAGCTGTAGAGACATTCAACTGCCAGCGTGCATCGTTGAGCATACTCAACAGCTTATACGACGCTCCGCGTTTGGAACGCAGGGCCGCCAGCAGCACATTAGTATCTATCACAATTTGATATGGTTTCATCATCCTTCCGTTGTAGATTTTTCCACGATGGTTATTTCTTCCGGCGTCAGGTCGTACAGCGCATAGACAAGCTGGTCAATCTCGTGTTCGAGGGCGGATATGTCCGCGTCAGGGTCGGCGCGTTTGGCTGCAAGAATTCGATCGACTAGAGCAATGATAGGTACCTGCATATCATGGCTAACATCTTTAATTGGGATTGAATTCAGGGGCGTTTTCTTTATTTTAGGGAATGTCTTTTTATTATCGTAAAATCTGGATAGCCAGTAGAAGCGAATCACCTTTGAATTTACTAACGCTAGGATAAATCGAATATCGAAAGCATCATCTGTGATGTAGAGATTATAAATCGTATTTAATGTAAAAATACCTCTAGGACATAAACATCCCTCAGGATATTCTCCAATCTGTCGAACTACAATTCTATCTCGATTATAGACTTCGAAATTACCACCACTTTTTATATTTTCTGGTCTATAGTCGATGTATTCTGAGGGCGGAATTAGAGCATATCTGAGGACATTTGCACCGTCAATAACAGGTTTGAAATAGCTACTTTTTTTCTGATTAGAAACAAAAGCACTTCTATTAAAAGTTTGGATGCCGAAGTAAGATTTTCCAATGCGTCCAAAAGGTTTAGAACCATCTTCCAACTTTGCAATAATCTCCAATTCAGCCTGGCTTGCATCTATCTCAAACGTGAAATCTGTTGGTTTAATTTGACTTTGGGGAAAAAAACGAACGTTCAAAATTTCTGATGTAAAATCTTGGCTTTTTATATCGTGAATTTGTATCTTATGATTTTCGACTTCACCACTGTTTCCTAATTGTGAGCATATAAAAATGAGATTGTCTACTGAAGGATCTTGAAATACTTTAACATAAAATCGCACAAGATGGTGAATTAGGGTTTTTCTGACAAATATCTCCCGTAGCTTATTTGTATATTTGTTCTTTAAGAAAGTATTTGGGGTTATGTATGAAATTATGCCATTCGTAGCAAGTAACTCAATTCCTCTTTCGATGAACAAATGATAAGTATCTACTTTGTATTGCGCTGAATAGTAGCTAGTAAAAATCGTGTTCAGGACTATATCATCTAACTGAATATTTTGTAACAGGATATATGGCGGGTTACCAATCACCACATCAAAAACATCTCGAATGCCAAACATCCACTCAGAATCAAAAAAGCCAGCCGAAGCATTCTGGTCATAGGGGTCCCAGAAAGCCAGCTTTGCGGTAGTCTCACTGGGAAGTCCGCTCTTATTGAGCAACTCGCTAATCTCGGCGCGGAGTTTGGCGTCAAGTTCACGGTATTTTGCTTTAGTCCTCGGGGTGCGGGCAGTGAAGTGCCGGCGGCGAACGTCTGCCAGTTCCTCTTCCTTTTGGGCAATCTCCGGGGTACGCAAGCTGAGTTGGTTGTCAATCCCAATCAGGGTGTTGGCAGCCACAAATTTTGTCTCCAGGTTGGGCAAAGGGATAATACCTCGGTTCTCCTGCGTATCGTCAATCTTTTGGTCAACGACGAGAGAGATAAAGAAGCGCAGTTTGGCAATCTGAACGGCGATGGGTTGGATGTCCACACCGTAGATGCAGTTTTCAATCAAAAAGAGCTTGCGCCCGTAGTCGAGTTCGTTGCGCTCGAAGGCTTGCTCAATTTCGGCGATTACTTTTTCACGGTCCGCGCTGGCGGGAATAATTTTGCTGATTTTTGCGATCTGCTTGGCTTTCCAGCGTTCGTTGCCGGGGTCGAGCTTGCCGAGGATGTAAACCAACTTATGAAGGATGCCCATCGGGAACGCACCAGAACCACAGGCGGGGTCGAGGATTTTGATAGTGTCAATGGCTTCGATTAGCCGTTCCACTTCCTGCTCATTGAAGCGGTGTGGCTCGTCGTTGTAGGCGATGAGATGACGCAGGCGGATTTCCGCTGGATTTGTCAATCCATCGGGAGCAGTGTTGTTCAATTTGCTTTCAAGGTAGGCGATAAGCGATTCATCCACCATGTAATTGACAATCTCGCGCGGCGTGTAAAATGAACCGGTCTGCTTGCGGGCGGTTGCGCCGGTTTCGGGGTTATAGGCAGCCAGCAGGTTTTCAAATACCTTGCCCAGCAATTCGGGGTCGAGCGCAACTTCCTCCTCAATTGGTGTATTCTCGTTGATGGTGAACTTGTAGCTATCGAGAATATTCAGTATCCCCCGCACCTTGTATCGCTTATTCCTCGTGCCGTAAGTTTTGTTGAGGTCGATATTCCGTTCATCGGCAAAGAACAAGAAGTCAGGCACAACCAGTTCATTATCGTCGCGGTCGGAGAAACCGTCAATCCTGAGAATTTTCTTTGAATTATCCTTGTCGGGTTTATCCAAACACTCAAACAGCCCGCCGTTGAGAAACGGGATAGACTCGAACAGGCACAACGCCTCGTCTGGATTTTTGAAATACCGTTTGTAGCGATAAAGCGAGGTGATGTTGTAGTGTTGCCGTCCTTCGCCGCGAAACTTGCGGTTGTCCGGTTCTTTCTCCGTGTTCATTTTTTGATTGAGCGTGGCAAAGAACAGGTTTTGCAGGATTGCCTTGTAGTATGTGCTTTCCCGCGGGTCGATGAAGTTAAGGATGTCCTGAAGTTTTGATTGATTGAACAGCACATCTGGTATCAGTACCTTTTCTTTGAGAAACCAGACAAAGATTAGCCGAGTGATCAGCCGAATCACACTGGTAGCATTGCGGTTCTCCACATCCTCACCTGCGTCTTTGGGGAAAGTAACCTGCTCGACAGCCCAGAAATACCAGTTGGCTACCTCTCGGAAAAAGCGTTTGTTCAGTTCCGAGCTATCAAGGGTTTTCTGCCAAGATCGATGAAGCGCTACAAAGTTGGTGAAACCGTGTTTCTGGTACAACTGTTCCAACGATAGGTCAAAGAGAATTTCAATGTGAGCGCGGTGCGGCGTGGCGAAAGCAATGTCCTTGATTAGAGTAACTTTTTCAAGGACATCTCTTGATTCATCGCTCTTGTGGAGACGGCGGTTGATAACAGACAACGTAAGCGTTTGACCGTGCTGGAACAAGATTATTGCTGGCATGGGAGTGAGTTTGTTAATCTCACGGGTTATATTGGAGAGTGCTGTCCGGCTGTATGCTTGACCTTTCAACTTCATCGCCAAAAAGAGATAGGATTCTATAATTGTATTATCGATAGCTTCACTGCTCGCCTCAAAAATGAATCCAAGTTGCTCGGTTTCCTTTATATCGTCGCCAGTCAACTGAAAAAGCACTTCTACTGACTGCCATTGTTCAATCAAGGAGTTGTCACGATTGAGTTTCTGAGTTGTATCGAATTGTTCAAGGAAATCCTCTGGACTTGCGAATTCAATCCCAGTGCCAATGTCACTTCGATAGCCGAGCGTATCAAAAAGAGAAATCGCAGCATTTTTGAGATTGCCCCGCTCGAAGCGTCGTAAGGCTTGTATAACATCCTGTTTAATATGATTCATTTGATAACCATCCAAGTTATGAGTTCAAAATCGGTTTTGTCATCAATCTGTTTATTTCCCTTGGGGAGAATGCCTCCACGTCCCGATAACAGGTTTCCAATGGCTCGTTTTTGGAAAGACCTAGCACACGATTTTATCGCTTCTTCGAGGATATCATTGTATTTTGTCATGTCACTCCCGTCGTCAGTTTCCTTATCAAACAGGTTGCACAGCTCTTCATACGGCGTAGTTTTCCCCGAACACAGCAACCGATATATCTCAAGAATCTGCTTCGGCTGGGCAAAGGTGAGGCGCACTACTTTATCATCCCGAACATAGACCAAGAAATACGGTTGCAAAGGGTTGACCTTCTCATTGCCAGCAGAATCGGCCTTTTGTTTGAGACAGAATATCACTCCCTGAACAATCATCGGGTAGTCTGGGCGCCTCGGCACAACCGTATAAAGTCCCAGCGGCGCATAAAAAAGTAACTCCCGATTGCTCTCTATGTAGTTGCCCAGTTCAATACGGAAATCATCCAACGTAAATTCGTTGATAGCGACGGTCTCATTAAAATCCTCAAGGTCTAACACTTCGTCTTTCAAACGCAACAACTGCTTGTCACGATATTTTAGATCATCCTGGATTAGTACCTCGATGTCCTCCGGCTCCAGGAGATTATCCTCAAACGTGGCAGCAATATCTACCAACGCCATCCGTGCCTCCACCCTATTTTTCAGGTTGATGTATTTGTTCAAATCCTGAGTTGGCCAAAAATTGACCAACTGGACGCTGTGGTTGACACTGCCGATGCGGTCAATACGCCCAAAGCGTTGGATGATACGCACTGGATTCCAGTGGATGTCGTAATTTATCAGATAATCACAATCCTGAAGGTTCTGCCCCTCCGAAATACAATCCGTGCCAATGAGTAGGTCAATCTCCTCCTCTTGTGGCATAGATTCGATTTTAGCACGTTGCTTTGAGATGGGCGAGAAATTGGTGAGGATGTTATTGAAGTCATTCTTGCCAAAAGTGGTTTTATTTTCCACCGTTCCACCCGTCACCATAGCGATGTGGATATGCCCCCCCTGCCCCCGTACACGGGGGTAAAGGTCTTTTATTGCCCATTCCCGTAATTCATTATAGAGATAGTACGCAGTATCAGCAAAAGCGGTAAAGACTAAAACCTTGCGATTTTGGTTGCCATGCTTGTTGGTTGTGGGGTTCTTGACTTTCTGGGCAATCAGTTTCTTCAATTCAGCGAGTTTTGCATCCCGCTCAACCGAAATATCTTTGGCTGAAAGGTAGAGCAGATGGAGTTGGGCTTTGTCGCGTTTCAGGTCTTCCATCCATTTCTCGACATCGAGGTGCGCCATCTTGAAGGTTAGCTTTTGTCCGACCTGCATGGCTTCCTGCAATTCCTCGTCCTCCAAGGCGTCTATCTCCAAATCGCTAAAATCAAGCTCTGGGTTTTCATCGCGAAACTTCTGGAAGCGTTCGATTCGTTGTTGTAACTTGTCAATCTTATCAATAGTCCGCTCCATAGTGATTGCGAAGGAATGAACCGAACTCTCCAACCGCTTGAGAAAATTCACCTTCATCATGCCAATGAGAAAATGCTCGCGGTCGCTTTGGGTGAAATTCCGTATCCTCTGCGTGTCATACAACGAGCTATATTCATGAAGGAGATATTTTGAGGGGTTAAACAACGAAAGTTGATAGTTCGAAATCTCGTCGTTGAGTTTGTCGTAGGGCATAAACCTTTGCATAAGGTCAATCTCAGGGAACGCAGAAATCGGTTTAAGCCGTTCTGGAAATCCGCCTAACTGGGAGAGCGAGTCCTGATAGTATTTCTGGATATGCTTTCGCGAGCGGGCGATGGTCAATTCGTCAAGCAGTTTGAAAAAAGCGGAACTAAGTCTTTCCAGCAGTTCGTTGGTTCTACGCTCTCGGCTTCTCTTAGCCCAATCGGTAAAGGTGCGCTGGGCGCTCGCCAGTGTGTCCCGAATACTGAAAATCCCCAGCGACTCTGCAAAAGCATCATCCCTATCTTCGGTGAGAAAATTAATCTGGTTGCGTAAATCCTTCAAGTTATTATTGACTGGCGTAGCCGAAATAAGCAGCACTTTCGTTTTGATGCCGCTCTGGACAATGTCCTCCATCAGCCGTTCATAACGGCTCTTGCGAATCAAGTTGCCTTCTTCATCACGCTTACCCTTTGTGTTGTTCCTGAAATTGTGCGATTCGTCAATGACGACCAAATCATAATTACCCCAGTTGATTGTTGCCAGATTGATGTCTCCAGACAAACCACCATCGCGGCTCAAATCGGTATGAGACAAAACTGTATAGCTAAAACGGTCCCTGATAAATGGATTCAGTTCACTATTGTTTTGAGCCTGGTAAATAGTCCAGTTCTCACGGAGTTTTTTTGGGCATAAAACAAGGACTTTGTAATTGAGAAGTTCAAAATACTTGATGATTGCCAGTGCCTCGAAGGTTTTACCTAAACCAACACTGTCGGCGATGATACAGCCGTTATGCGTGAGAATTTTATTAATCGCCCCTTTAACTCCATCTTTCTGAAACTCAAAGAGCTTGTTCCAGATGTCCGTATCAACAAGTTGGGTAGTTTCGCTGAGCAAGCCAGTCTTTGCCTGTTCTCCGAGGAACTGCTCAAAGATATGAAACAACGTTTTATAATAGATAAATTCGGGCGCGTTATTCTGATAGAGTTGCTCGAGGTATAGCAGCACATCCCCTTTGACATCCTCGACCAATTCCTCATCATTCCAGATTTCATCAAACCACGCTTTGAGGTCGCGCCTATCGCGATTGCTATCCACTTCTAAATTAAGCTCAATGTTATTGCCCGTCGGACTAAGCCCCAGCCCGCGCACGGTGAAATTGGAACTGCCCAAGATGGCATCCTCAACGCCGTTATTGGAGACGTGATACATTTTCCCGTGCAACAAGTTAGATTTCTTGACAGAGCGAATCCGAACCTTGCTCTTAATCCATTCCGCACACTCTTTAGCCACGCACTTCTGCTCCAGACGATTTTGAAGAAGCAGCCCGTCGTCCTCAATATTGAACGCCTTTTTATCTGTCTTATTCGGGTCAATGGATTTGATGAAGCGAGGCTCACCGAACAGGAAATTCAAGTTTTCGATGTCTACAAGGGATTCCTTCAGCGCCTCAAATGCGTAGATGGTAAAATAAGCGGAAACGATTGAAAGTGTAGAGCCGGGCTGAATCTTGGCTTTTAAAAAATCACCAACAGTACCTCGGTGGTGGTTATCTCTAATTCCAGAAATCTGGAGATAAGGATTATTGTGTGACATAATAATCTCCTTGTGTTATCACTAAACTAATCGCACGCCGACTTGTTTTTTTTGTCCTATCGGCCGGTGTAGCGAGCGTGCGATGCGTTGACACGACGCCTTCCCCTTCGAACTTCCCTATGTTGCAAAGGTACAACTCATTCTTTGTGATTTTAAGCGTATACTTACCGCTCACCTTCATGCCCTGGAACGACAGCCTCTTCCCACTTAGCAAGGAAAAATTCGGCGTAATCAGTGCTTCGTGAATACGTCGCATTCTCCTGGTTATCGAACATGCTCTGGTAGCTCA
>JACKQG010008392.1_pt1 | contig 10072 bp, 11 predicted proteins | sample 8237621 | NCBI WGS metagenome assembly JACKQG01 (sample SAMN15677084, study PRJNA649215) | marine metagenome | biome: marine; feature: Black Sea; material: saline water; isolation source: suspended particulate matter (SPM) from the Black Sea western gyre | collected 2013-06-09/2013-06-10 | depth...
TAAAACCAGCCATCGTTTTCAATCATGATGCCTTTCAATTTGAGATTTGGTTGGCAGCAGCAAATAAAGGGGTTCAATCAAAATACAGGAAAATGATCAAGGAAAGCGGGTGGGATAAATACCAACTTATGCCGACCATAAAAGGCTTTGATTCGATTATAGAGAGTGTGTTGGTTGCTGACCCGGATTTTAGTGATCTGGCTGCTTTAACAAAAGGAATTGAAAGTGGAGTCTTGAAATTCATCAAGGATGTTGAGGTCTTCTTATCTAAAAATTAATGGACTCTGTTGTTAAACCCCTTGTACCGAAAAGATTGCTATTACACAAGAACCCGTTCCCTCGCAGGGAACGGGTTCTTATCATAGAATATTAAACTAAAAACAAAGCCGCCACACCTGTCATCGCGAGTAAGGTCCCCGCCACGGCTCCCCAGCCAAAACGCTCTTTGAAGAAGAAATAGCTGATCGGCAGGAGGAAAATAGGCGGTAATGCGGTCAGTGTGCTGGCGATACCCACTTCAACGCGCTGGAGGGCAAAGAGGGAAAGAGAAACACCGACAAAGGGGCCAAGAAAGGCTGCTGCTATGATAATATAGACACCTTTTGGATCGCTGCGTAATGCCTGAAATGTTGATTTAACTTGCCTTTGAAAGAAGGTCATTCCCCAGAGAAGAACTATCGCAGCCAGCATCCGGATCAAGTTGGCGGAGATTGGCGAAAAGTCGCCGCCGAGTCCGTTTTTGGCGAGGACAAACCCGGTAGCCTGCCCAATTGCCCCACCCAACCCAAGGAGAATTCCGCGCCCATAGTTGCGGTCGTTTCGGCTCTTTCCGTTTCCTTCCAGTACGACCCAACCAATCCCGGCCAGGGTCAGCAGAATTCCGAAGATCTGTCCGCCCGAGAGGGATTCTCCCAGGAATACCCATGCTTGCAACGTGGCAAGGACGGGGGCAAGACTCATCATCAGCATTGTCAGACGTGGTCCGATCAGGACAAAAGCCTGGAATAGAAATAGGTCGCCGAGGACAAGGCCGACCACGCCAGAAAGACCGAGCCAGAACCAACGGTCGGGAGCAGCATCGAGGGGCCAAATATTGCCGAGCAGGATCCAATGCGTAAGGCTGAGAAAAATCGCTGCGATGATCAGACGGGTGCGGTTGACTACAACAGAGCCAAGCCGTCGACCTGCAGCGGTAAATAGGGTTGAGCCAATCGCAAAGGTCAAGGATGTGCCTAAAGCGGCAAGTTCGCCAAGATATGCTTCCAAAAGTTTTCTCCTGAATGGGTTGGAAAATATTGCCCGATTATACCGCCAGAAATGGTTTTCCTCTTTTGTAAAAATCCCCTATAATCGTTATGATGAAAAAAGAAGAGCATTTCGCAATTTGGCGCAAAGCCCTCAAAGAAACACTTTCGCTCAATTCGGTTCTTGCCGCGGCAGGTATGGCTTATTTTGCCTTCCTATCCCTCTTTCCGGTTATCCTGCTCATTGTTGCGGTAGCAAGCCGTTGGTTTGATCCTCTTTGGGTGGAAAATGAGCTCATCACCCAGTTGGAATTTATCATTCCCGGCTTTACCCAATTACTGGGGGCTAATATTGCCAGGGTCGTTCAGGCACGCGGCTCTGTAACTGCAACAGCCTTAGTGCTTCTGGTCTGGTCTGGTTCGACTCTATTTAGTATTGTTGCCCGAATTTTGGATCGAATCTGGAATGGGCGGAATCTTCGTCCCAGGATTCGCTCTCGGGGATTGGCACTGCTCTTTGTAGGGGGATTCAGCATCGTTATCTTTCCCCTGCTTTTTGTCGGGACGTGGGTCACACCCCTGCTGAAAGGCTTGCTACCGGATCTCCCACTTTTGCTATACCGAGATATGGGGGAGCTATTCTCTGTGCTGGGAAATATCCTGCTTTTTGGGTTGCTCTACCGCCTATTGCCTCATGCTGGCCCCCGTTGGCGTGAAGTCTGGGTGGGTGCAATACCTGCGGGCATTTTATGGGCGATCGCCAAAAGAGTTTTTGTGAGTTATACGGCTCGTTATCTGTTAGCTTCGAACCTGGTCTATGGATCGGTCTCCACGATCATCGCCTTTTTAGCCTGGGTGCATATCAGCGGTCTAATTTTGTTTTTTGGGGCTTATTTGGGGGTGGAGTATGGAGAGAAAGAAAAATCAGTTCCTGAGCGGAGCGTCCAAATGGATGCGCAGACGAAGGACAAAGATAACAAGTAAACCGCTCTTCACCCTTTGGAGTACAGGCGACCGCAATTTCGCTTTGCTTTGTTTCCGCCCAGAGACTTATTACTCGTGAAATTCCTCGACCTGATAGATCAAGACATCCAGTTTTTTGCGACGCCATTGATTGCGGGAAGTCCCCATCTTTTGACAAAGCTGGTCAAGAAAATCTTCCTTTTCTGGTACTTTCTCCCAGACCTGGGGCAGGAAGGTTGCCCGTCGGAGCCCTTCTTTTAATACGACCCCATCCACGCCAGGACGGAGTTTGGCCAGGAGATCATCAGCATCTGCATACTCCAGCGGCATGGGGACGGTCAGTCTTGAAATTTCGATCTTGATCTCATCCAGCTCTTCGAGGCGCAGATTGGGGAAGCGATAATCATCTAATGCAGCGGCGAGGGCATGCTCGCGCACGTCTTCGGCGAGGGATTGGTAGGGTTCAAGCGCTCCGATGCAACCGCGTAATTGGCCGTATCGGGTCAGGGTGACGAAACAGGTCCCCTCCGCCTGAAGGAGGGGTGTTTGGGCTACGGACTCTAAGGGAGGAAGTTTTTCACCGCGTAATCCCAGCTCAAGGGCCTGGCGGGCCAGTTTGAGCAGGGTTTCTTTTTCCTGGAGGGTGAGATTTTTTGTTTCCATAAGGGAGGCAGGTTGAGGGTCGTGGGTGGGGCGCTTATTTATTTTAATTGCTGGTAGCTTTGGTTGCAATATATCAGCGGGTTTCCTTCATCCTGTGAATTAGCAGCCAGGATTTCGCCGATAAAAAGAGTATTTGTTCCCACCGGAATGCTTTGGGAAACACGGCAGTCGAAGAAGGTCAGTCCTCCTGTGATGAAGGGTGCACCGCTGACGAGGGTTTCCAGGTTGAGACCAGCGAGGCGATCATCGGTATCTGGAATACGGCCCGCAAAACGATTGGAGATTTCTTCCTGGTTAGCAGCGAGAATGGTGACGCCAAAATGTCCTGACGCACTGACGAGACCATGCGTACGACTGGTTTGGTAGAGGGAAACAGAAATCAGTGGTGGCTCAAGTGAGAGGGAGGTGAATGAGCTAACGGTCATGCCGTGTTGGGTGCCCTCATGCGCGGCAGTGACGATGGTGATACCGGTAGCCCAGTTGCGCATGGCTTTGCGAAGTTCTTCGGGGGTGATGGTCATTGTTTCTCCGTAGTGTTATTAGATAAGCAGAGTGCACAGATATGAAAAGACAGCTCTGTTGCTCTCTTTTTCTTTTTCATCATACATGTGCGTAAGGCTCTCGTCAAGTTGAGTTCCTGCATATATTGCCCATAAACCTTCCCTATCTGGTCTATAAACATTCCCTGCCATTTTTAATGGAAATAAGGTACTATTCGGATAAGCTTATCCATATATAGATGCTGTTTTTGAGGAAATTTGTAGTTTTTGATGAGAGGAAGAACGTTATTGGAAGAGCAAAATGCCCATCAACCAGAGCCGAGGAAGCGAGGGAACTCTTCCCCGCGTGTGATGCCTGCTGTGTTGGGTGTCGCTTTTTTGATGGCGACCCTTTTTACTGCATGGACGCCAGCCGGTCTCTTTTCAGGAAATCTTTCTGAAAAATTGACGATCATTCTGACTGCGCAACCGGAGAGTAATCCCACAATTAGCGCCTCTTACCCACAATTGCATATTGGCATTGTTTCCGGACATTGGGGATATGACTCTGGTGCAGTCTGTCTTGATGGTAATGGCGAAGTAACTCTGACCGAAGCAGATTTGAATCTCAGGATCGCCACCCTGGTTCAGCAAAAATTGAACCAGGGCGGTTTTCAGGTTGATCTTTTGCAGGAATTTGACCCTCGTTTGGATGGCTATAATGCGGTTGCGTTGGTTTCAATTCATAACGATTCATGTGCCTATGTTGACGAGAATGCAACAGGATTTAAGCTCTCCGCGGCGATGGATACACGGGATGTCAACCGCGCGACACGATTAACAGGATGTCTCCGTGACCGTTACGGGCGGACGACAAAATTGCCCTTCCACCCTGGCAGTATCACTTCTGACATGCGTGAGTATCATGCCTTTACAGAGATCAGCGATACGACTATCGCGGCGATCATTGAAGCTGGATTTATGAATCTCGACCGTGAGCTTCTAACCCAACACCCTGAAGTAATTGCTGAAGGGATTGTGCAAGGGATTGAATGTTTTGTTAATAACGAGAGTGTTGATCCCACCCCTGTCCCTACTTATTCCCCATGACCACAAAACGGCAAGCGGCAAAAGAAGCCATCAGACGTTCAAGAATTGCCCTGCGCAAGGGAGATAAAGATTCTGCGCGTCTCTGGGCGGAAAAAGCTGCCTCGCTTGCGCCCAAGTTCGAAGAACCCTGGCTGCTTCTTGCTGCGGTATCTCGACCACAGCTGAGCATCCGTTATTTGGAGCGAGCTCAGGCGATCAATCCGAAAAGCGAACGTGTCCGCAGGGGATTCATTTGGGCAAATAAACGCCTCTCGCAGCGAGTTGGAAAGACCCAGCCTACCCTTGCTGTTAATGGGAGAGCATCTTCTCGAAAAACCCCTCAACCGGATAAAGTCCCGAGTAGCGTTGGGGGACTTCTTCATATTCCTGTCCAACAAATCGAGGAAACGCAACCGATCAAGGCGATCCCCACAAACAGGAATTCTGGGAAATGGCGTCAGTCGCTTCCGGCCTTACTGATGACGATCATTATTGTTTCGGCCGTTTGGGCCTTATCACCGCGTGTAACCTCTTTTGCTGCCACTCTCAATGCTACCGCTACGGCAACCTTGAGCCAGGAGCATTGGGCGCAGGCAGAGATATCTAAACCAACCTACACTCCTTCACCAACGGCGACCTTCACCCCAACGCTTACCCCTACTCTCACTGCTACCCCAACATTTACGCCAATTCCAACAGAAACGCCAATTCCTACGAAAAAACCTCTCCCTGCGAATACAGCTATCCCCGCGCCTCAGCAGGGGCCCGCCCCCAGCGGAGGGAAATATGTCCTCGTAGATATTTCAGAACAGCGTGTTTATGCTTATCAGGGCGATACGCTTGTCTATAAATTTATCGCTTCAACGGGATTGAATAACGCCACCGCGACCGGGAGTTTTAGTATCTTGAACAAAATCCCCAATGCCTATGGCTCAACATGGGATATTTGGATGCCAAACTGGCTCGGCATTTATTGGGCCGGGACTTTGCAAAATGGTTTTCATGCACTACCGATCATGTCGAGTGGTGCCCGGCTTTGGGCAGGATATCTGGGTTCACCGATTTCCTATGGTTGCATCGTGCTGGGAGTCTATGACGCTCAACAACTCTATAATTGGGTTAATGTCGGCACCCCGGTGGATATCCAATGGTAAGTGAGAATCTCTCTCAAGCACAAACCGCCATCCAACAGGCGCGGGCCGCTCTAAAAAAGGGAGATAAAAGAAATACCTATGCGTGGGCGAAAAAAGCTGCCCAGCTTGCTCCTGATCTTGAAGACGCATGGCTGATTCTTGCGGCTGTTTCCAATCCGGGGGCAAGTATCAAGTTCTTAGGGCGCGCACTGGAAATTAACCCAACCAGTCAACGCGCCAAAAAGGGGATGGCCTGGGCGGAGCGGAGAATGCGTCCACAAGGGAGGCAAACCACAGGCGATGCCCTGAGCGGTCAGTCGAAGGATCCAAGCGCGAAGCGGACGAAACCCATCCCTAAAAAGAAGAGTCGCTTACCCTTGATCTTGCTTGGCGGATTTTTAATTGTCTGTATTATCGGGGCAGTGATTTTGGCTACCAACACATCCCCTGCGATGGCGCTTATCAGCAGCGCCCCCACTGCGACGGCATCTTCCACTCAGCAGCATTGGGCGCAGGGAACGATTGCCAAGCCGACTTATACGCCATCGCCAACAGCAACACTTACCCCCACGCCTACTTTCACCCCTACCCCAACTTATACCCTGACCCCCACCTCAACCTTTACGCCCACACCGACAAATACTTATACACCCACAAATACACCACTGCCGACCAAAACTCCCAATCCGACAAAGACACCGAAACCCGCGCCCACATCTCAATCTCCTGGTGAGATCGGTGGAGGTGAACATTGGATTGACATCAATCTGTCAGAACAGCGCGTCTATGCTTATGCGGGCAATACCCTGATCAACTCGTTTATTGTTTCTACGGGCACCTGGCAAACACCTACGGTAACTGGCAGCTATCGTGTTTATGTCAAGTATCGCTCAACCAGAATGACAGGCCCTGGTTACGACCTGCCCAATGTACCTTATGTGATGTATTTTTATAAAGGGTATGGCCTGCATGGCACTTATTGGCATAATAATTTTGGAACGCCGATGAGCCATGGCTGCGTCAATCTTCGCACCAACGATGCTGCCTGGTTATATAATTTCTCTTCGGTGGGCACTTTAGTGAGGATCCATTATTAGTAGAAATGACTTACCTATCGGATTTTCTTTCTCGACGTGATTTTCTAAAGCTCGCTGGAATTGGCCTTGCAAGTGTCTTTATGCCTGGACTGACGAAAGCGCGCGCAGCGAGCGGCTTGCTCCCGGATCAGGAGGGAAGAGTCGCTGAGCAATCCATTAAACTCTTCGAATCTCCCAGCTTCGACTCTGCAGCCATTAGCGAGGCCTGGCAGGATATTGTCCTGCCAATTACCGATATTGCAATCAGCGATGACGAGGAAGCCCATAACCGGATCTGGTACAAGATCGGTGAAAAAGGATATGCTTATTCGGGTAATATCCAGCCTGTGCTGACGAGGCTGAATGGGCCGATCTATGAACATCCCAGAACGGGAAATCTCGCAGAGGTGACAGTCCCCTACACAGACGCGCGCCGAGAACCTGATGATGAAGCGGAACTGGCCTATCGGCTTTATTACGAGACCACCCATTGGGTGGCCGAAACTATTACGAATGAGGAAACAAATAAAGTCTGGTATCGCCTGATGGACGATAAGTGGGGTGCCAAGAAGTACTATGTCCTCGCCTCGCATTTGCGGATTATCCCTGAAGCGGAGTTAATGCCAATCTCGCCCGAAGTGTCGAGTTATAGTAAATCCATTGAAGTACGCTTGATCCAGCAACTTGTGGTTGCCTACGAAGGCAGCCGTCCTGTTTTCGCGACACGGGCCTCTACAGGATCGCGTTTTGCCAGCGGAAAGTACTATACGCCGCAAGGCATATTTAAAACTTATTACAAACGCCCCAGCCGGCATATGGCTGCTGGTAACCTTGCCAATAACGGATACGATTTGCCAGGAGTCCCCTGGGTGCTCTATATCACCGAAGGAGGGATATCCTTCCACGGTACTTACTGGCATAATGATTTTGGTCGTCCACGCAGTCACGGTTGTATCAACCTCTCACCCCGGGCTGCAAAATGGCTTTACCGCTGGACTTTTCCTGTTGTAAAGCCAGAAAAAGAATTTGTCTACGGTTTTACCGGAACACATGTGGAGATTATTGAGTAAGATAAGATACGGAGAAAATCATCTAAGTTCTATGCAAAATTTACCGTCAACATTCACAAGACGAGATTTTCTCAAGTTCAGTGCAGCAGGCGTGTTAAGTCTATTGCTGGCAGATTTGGGAATATCTAAAGCCTACGCTGGTGCGCCTCCCCTCCAAAGGCAGGGACGCACAACGTGGAGCAGTCTCACCATTTACGACAAGCCTTCCTTTAGTGGAAAAAAAGTAAATCTTTATGGTCGGGATGTCATCCTGCCCATCACCGAGGAAATGATTATCGAAGGCGAGCACGCCTATAACCACCTTTGGTATCGAATCGGAAATGAAGGTTATGCCCATTCTGCCAATCTCCAGCCAGTCGTCACATCCTATAATATGCCTGTCTTCGACATCCCGGAAAGCGGAGTACTTGCAGAATTGACTATTCCCTTCGTGCCTATCCGGCTGGGGGCCGGGTTTGTTTATCGCCCTAAAATGCGTTATTACTACGGGACAACTTATTGGGTGAACCAGATTATTCAGGATCCCGACGACGGCTCCTATTGGTATCGTATTTATGATCAGGTGACTGAAACTTACTATTTTCTGCCGAGCTATAGTTTGCGGATCATCCCCGACGAGGAGCTTGCTCCCATTTCGCCAGAGATGCCTGCCGAGGAAAAATCACTCTATGTTGATCTTGAAAGTCAGGTCATGGTTGCCTATGAAGGCGATACGCCTGTAATGACCTCACTTGTCGCAAGCGGATGGGGAGGCACTCCTACCCCAATAGGTACTTTCAGTACTTATCATAAGGCCCCCTCTGTCCACATGACCGACGGTGCTGGAGATGCCGCCAATTATGACCTGCCAGGCGTTCCCTGGGTTTCATTTTTTACCGGCAATGGTGATGCTTTTCATGGCACTTATTGGCATAATGATTTTGGCGACCCACGCAGCCATGGTTGTGTGAATACGCCTGATAACGTGTCGAAATTCATTTATCTGTGGACAACACCTTATGTCCCGCCAGGGGAGGATTACCTCCATCTGCCTGGCGAAGGGACGCGAGTAGAAGTTGTAGATTCACAGATCAATTCTTAAGGAGAAGCTTATGCATTCCGCTTTTACGCACAATCAATATTTGCTCAAACGCCAGGCCATTGCCCTTCAAGGCAAATTCCGTTTTTACGATCCACATGGAAATTTGGTAATGTTTAGCGAACAAAAAATGTTCAAATTACGCGAGGATATTCGCGTTTATTCAGACGAATCCAAATCTCAGGAAGTTCTCTCGATCAAAGCCCGTCAGATCATTGATTTCTCAGCTGCCTACGATGTGATCGATGCGACCAATAACGAGCATGTCGGTACACTTCGCCGCAAGGGATTGAAATCCATGCTCCGCGATGAATGGGAAATTCTAAATCCTGCCGGACAAGTAATCGGATCGCTCTTTGAAGACAGCATGGGACTTGCCCTGGTCCGCCGCATCCTTGTCTCGCTCATTCCCCAAAATTATGATATCAGCATTGGTCAAAGCATTGTCGCTGACTTAAAACAACGCTTCAACATCTTCCGCTACGAACTTGATCTCGATTTCAGCATGGACACCGCCAATCAACTGGATCGCCGTCTTGGAATTGGCGCGGGAATATTATTGGCTGCTGTGGAAGGAAAGCAATCTTAATGGCGAACGCTCCCCTTTTTGCTGGCCTCGTCGTGGATGAGTTTGATCGTGCTGTTGAAAGCGCACTGGTTGGCTCTGAACCTTGCTATGTCGTGGATGATGATGGCTTTCGTCGTCACATCCCTGCCGAGCAGATTGATCGTCAGGTGTTAAAGAAAATGGGTGAACTGATCGAGGGGCACGAGGACATCCTTGGTGAGCAGACCGCCAAAATGCTCGGTCAGGATGATATTTTTTCCCGTGCCATGATTCAAAATCAGATCGAAAATATTGAAGAACAATTTGAGACAATTCTTAAGTCTGGCATCCCGGAAGAGGGACGCAGCTATATGGGCATGATGGGATTCAAAATTGTCATCAACGTCCACGGAGAAGTTGTGCGCCTCGATCAACCTGAGGGACCGCCTGGTGATGAAAGGGATTAGTAACTACTCACCCTGGCATAAACAGAACACGGATTTGTACTGATTTTAGCGGATTTTCACGGAGAAAAGCAAAAAAGTTTTTAAAATCCGTGTAAATCTGCCTGATCTGCGAGAATCCGCGTCCCATTTTGACGGAGACTGAGTGGTTTCGGGGATTAAAATCTGAACCTGACTCATAAATCTCAATGAAACTTGTTATTTGTGGTACATTAATCTCTGTGTTAAATAAAATCAAAATATATCTGACCGATTGGCGCTGGACT
>JACKQG010008393.1_pt1 | contig 10070 bp, 10 predicted proteins | sample 8237621 | NCBI WGS metagenome assembly JACKQG01 (sample SAMN15677084, study PRJNA649215) | marine metagenome | biome: marine; feature: Black Sea; material: saline water; isolation source: suspended particulate matter (SPM) from the Black Sea western gyre | collected 2013-06-09/2013-06-10 | depth...
AAGACATTCTCCCCAGCTCCTTCACTAACCATTCCATTTGAATCCAAACATATGCCTTCATCATAACCATTCTCTTTGGCTTCAAATGCCACCAACGTTCCTGATAGATAATTACCGGAAGCTTTAGCCATAACAGGGATAGTATTGGGTGCAATCTTACTCCATGAAGATATGCAGACATCAACACCAGTCTCTGCGCTTTCTTTTCCAAGATAAGGTCCCCATTCCCAAGCTGCTATTACTGTTTCAACTTCCTCATCAAGCGATGCATGTAGACCAAGATCACCATAACCTCTAAATGCTATAGGTCTTATATATGCTCCATTATTAAGATCATTTGAAGTAACTATTAAGCGGCAAGCATTCATGATTTCATCTAAATCATAAGGAACTTTCATTCGATATATCTTTGCTGAGTTTAAGAGCCTTTTACAATGCTCTTTTAATCTGAATATTTTTGTACCATCTGGAGTTTTATATGCTCGAATTCCCTCAAAGACTGCAGACCCATAATGCAAGGCATAGCTGAGAACATGCACCTTAGCATCTTCCCAAGGTACGAGTTCTCCATTGAACCAGATATTTTTTGTTGGTTTTAATGACATTAAATGTTACCTAATTATTTCTATTTTTATTTCGATCAATTCGATTAATAACTTCCAGATAAGCTAATGCTCCAGATTCAATTATATCAGTGCTAATTCCATGTCCACGATAATCTTGTCCCTCATAATTCACAGTCACAGTAACTTCGCCTTGAGCGTCATCCCCCATACTGACACTGTGGATTTCAAAATTAATTAGCTTTGGATTATATCCTGTAATATTTTCAATAGCTTTAAAAACTGATTCAATGGGTCCGTTTTTTGATGAAATACTTTCTTTAGTATCTTCGATAGTCCCATTCTTACTTTTCAATTTAACTGAAGCTTGAGCTCCCCAAGATGATCCAGAAGATGTTTCTAGGTCCACTAACTCCCAACTACTCATATTTGCTGTTTTTGTATTCAAAACAATGGCTTCAATATCACTATCAAATATATCTTTTTTTCTATCAGCCAGTTTTTTAAATTCTTTAAACGCAGGATTTACCTTATCTTCACCTAGTTCAAAACCTAGTTCTTTGACACGATCTAAAAATGCATGTCTTCCACTATGCTTACCCAAAACTAAATTTGATCTTGCTATACCAACATCTTGAGGCTTCATGATTTCATATGTTGAAGAATGTCTTAACATCCCATGTTGATGAATGCCAGCCTCATGTGCAAAAGCATTGTCTCCAACAATGGCTTTATTTCTTGGTACATGCATCCCCGTTATCGATGATACAAGTCTGCTAGTAGGGTATAACTTAGTGGTATCGATGGATGTTTGAAAATCAAAATACTCTTTTCTGGTTTTAATTGCCATTGTAATTTCTTCCAACGAAGTATTACCAGCTCTCTCACCGATTCCATTTATAGTGCATTCAACCTGTCTGGCACCTGATTCTAAAGCAGCCAAACTATTTGCAACAGACAACCCAAGATCATCATGACAATGAGCGCTAAATATTACTTTGTCACTATTTTTACAGTTACTGATTAAATGTTGAAAAAGTTCCCCAACCTCATAAGGAATTGTATAACCCACAGTATCGGGTATATTTATCGTTGTTGCTCCAGCCTCTATTGCTGCATTAACTACTTCACTCAAAAAATCATGATCAGTTCTTGATGCATCTTCAGGAGAAAACTCGACATCATCGCAAAAAGACTTTGCCATCCTTACAGCCTCAAAAGCAGACTTTAGAACTTCTTCTTTGGCCATCCTAAGTTTATGTTTTAAATGAATTTCACTAGTGGCAACAAAAACATGGATACGTTTATTGCTACTTGGCTCTAATGCAAGTGATGCTTGTTCAATATCTTTTTCATTGCATCGAGCCAATGTACAGATAGTGGGTCCATCAATTTCTGAAGCTATAGTTTTTACTGATTCAAAGTCACCAGGAGAAGCAGCAGCAAAGCCTGCTTCTATAACATTAACATTTAGTTCTTTTAGAGCATGTGCAATCTTCAATTTTTCACCCAAAGTCATGCTGCACCCAGGAGCTTGTTCTCCATCCCTGAGCGTAGTGTCAAATATTATTATGTTATTGTCTTGATTCATTCTTACCTTCCCTTAAAAATATAACTTATGTGCGTATCAGCATTTAATTTTTAGTCTTATCAACTATTTTATTCTTGGCAATCCAAGGCATCATTGCTCTTAATTCCAAACCAACCTTTTCAATTGAATGCTTGGATGTCTTTTCTCTGTAATCCTTCATCATTGGGCCTCCCTTGCCGTCATCACTCTTTCGACAATCAGACATAAATTGTTTAGCAAATTCTCGATTCTGTATTCTTTTTAAGATTGAACGCATTTCATCTTTTACTGATTCATTAATGACCTTTGGTCCACTGACATAATCACCAAATTCAGCAGTATTGGATATGCTATATCTCATATTCTGCAGTCCACCCTCATAAATTAAATCAACGATTAGTTTTACTTCATGCAAGCATTCAAAATAAGCCATTTCAGGTGGATAGCCATCTTCAACCAAGACTTCATAGCCATTTTGTATCAATGAAGTTAGTCCGCCACATAAGACAGCTTGCTCGCCAAATAGATCTGTTTCGGTTTCATCTTTAAAATTTGTTTCTATAACACCAGCGCGACCAGATCCTATAGCAGAAGCATAAGAGAGACCTATTTTTTTTGCATTTCCTGATACATCTTTATCAACAGCAAGTAAGCAGGGTACACCAGCACCCATCTCGTATTGAGATCTTACCGTATGTCCTGGTCCCTTTGGTGCAATCATAATTACATCTAAATCGTCTCTCGGCACAATCATTTCAAAATGAATATTAAAACCATGAGCAAAAGCTAAAACAGCGCCTTCTTTAAGATTATTCTCAATCTCACTTTTGTAAGTATCGGATTGCAGTTCGTCAGGCATAAGAATCATAACCATATCGGCATCTTTAACAGCCTCTGATACTTCAGAAACACTCAATCCTGCCGCTTCCGCTTTTGACCAAGACGATGAGTCTTTCCTCAAAGCAACGGTAACATTTCCACCCGAATCCTTTAAATTATTGGCATGAGCATGGCCTTGAGATCCATAACCAACAATCACAACCTTCATACTTTTGATCAATTCTATGTCTGCATCTTTATCATAATATATTTGCATCCCTATCTCCTTTTTAACAATCTTGTAAAAAAAAACCCCGCTGGTTAACGGGGCTTAAATTATTTATTAACTTTGCAATATTAATAATTCGCCCCATAACTAGGTAAAACTAGCAGTAGTAACCCAAGCAAAATAATACTTTGTGAGTTTAAATCAATTAATATTTTTTCATAATTAAGTTTCATTCTGCAATTATTCATCTTAAGCCTTTGCCTTGTCAACAACTATTCAATAAATAAAGGTTATATATATATGCAAAAAACTAAGATAATTTGTTTATTTATGCTAATTGATAAAAAAAATATTTAATGAATAATTTAAAATTTATTGTTGGGCTATATATTGGTTATGATATTATCAACTACTTTGGTGAGGATAGAAGTCCTCCAATTTATTACTTAAAAATCATTCGAGGGAACTATATGAAACATTTTCATAGACTAACGACAAATATAGTAATCATTAGCTTTATGCTAATTGCTATACCTATGATTCTTCCAGCTCAAACATTAAGCCAGGTTCTAAATGGCCAGACAGAGAGAACTTTGATGGCTCAAGATTCACAACTAAGAGTTGACACAGTTGTAGAACAGACAAGAAAAATGGAAGACAAATATAGAGCCACGCTTAAAGAGATTGATGGCTTACAAATCTACAATAAACTTTTAGAATTGCAGATTGAAAATCAAGCAAGAGTAAAAGTAGACCTTGAAAAGTCAATTGTTGTTGCTTCACAAATCAATAGACAAATTGTACCAACAATGACAAAGATGATTGAGTCATTGGATCAATTTGTATCACTAGATATTCCCTTTCTTTTGGATGAGAGAACTAAAAGAGTAGACAGCCTAAAAGAAATTATGGAAAGACAAGATGTGACTGTTGCTGAAAAATTTAGAAAAGTCTCTGAAGCTTATCAAATAGAAAATGACTATGGTAAAACTATTGAAACCTATAAAGATACATTAGATGTTGACGGAAAAACTCTACAATTAGATTTTCTTAAAGTAGGAAGAATCTCTTTCATGTATCAATCCATTGATGGCAAAACATCGGGTGTTTGGAATCAGAGAACTAAGCAATGGGAAGATGCAGAATCTCATCGTAATGAAATAAAAATGGGCCTTAAAATTGCTAAGAAACAGATTGCACCTGATTTAGTTATCCTGCCTGTAGACACAGCGGAGACAATATAATGAAAAACTTTAAAATAATTATAGGATTACTTGCCCTAATATCTTTTCCTGTTTTTTCTCAACAAGCTGCAACAACAGTTGATCAATTGCTTGAACGTGTGCAACAAGGCAAAATTAATGACAATGCCGAAAATAAAAAAAGAGAAAACGAGTTTAGACAAAAAAAAAATCAACAAGAAGAATTGTTGGCTGACTCTGAATCCACAAAAATAAATGAAGAAAATAGAAGCACTAGGCTGGAAGCTATTTTTGAAGAAAATGAAGCAGAACTTAATATACTTCAAGAAACTCTAAACGAACGTCTAGGCGCATTAAAAGAACTCTTTGGTGTAATGCAGCAAGTTGCTGGTGATGCTAGAACACGTTTTGAGAATTCTCTCACTAATATTCAATACCCAGATAGAGTCCCATTTCTCGAAGGACTAGCTAAGAAAATTGGTAGTAATTCAAAATTACCCTCGATAGATGAGATTGAAAGACTGTGGTTTGAACTTCAAAAAGAAATGACTGAATCAGGAAAAGTGGTTAAGTTCTCCACTGATGTTATAGATACAAATGGAACTAAAAACACAATTGAGGTTGTCAGAGTTGGTGCTTTTAATATAGTAGCCGATGGCAAATACCTTAACTATTCAGTGGAAACTGGTAACGTGACAGAAATTCCGAGACAACCAGAAGGAAGACGATTTACTAAAAGTACTTCAGATATATTTGTTGAATCAGATGAAAAAGTTGCTTTTGGCCTTGATCCTACATTGGGTGGTGTCTTAGGTTCTCTAGTTGATAGACCAAACTTAAGAGAAAGAGTTGACCAAGGTGGTATTGTGGGTTACTTGGTTCTGCTTCTAGGTTTTTTTGGTGTCAGTATTGCAATACAAAGACTAGTGGTTCTTACTGCAGCTGATAAAAAAGTTACTGCTCAACTGGAAAGTGATGTAATCACTGATGATAATCCCCTTGGAAGGGTATTGGGTGTTTATGAAGAAAATAAAAATGTAGACACTGATACACTTGAACTCAAAATGGCTGAGGCAGTATTTAAAGAAACTCCTGATCTCAACAAAGGCCTAATGATTATTAAAGTTATATCAGTTGTTGCTCCATTGATGGGACTACTGGGAACTGTAACAGGAATGATTAAAACCTTCCAAGCCATAACATTATATGGAACAGGTGATCCAAAACTAATGGCTGGTGGTATTTCTCAGGCATTGGTTACCACAGTATTAGGTTTAGTCGTTGCAATACCAACAACTTTGCTGCATACAATTGTTAGTGGAAGAAGCAGAAGAGTTACCCAAATCATCCAAGAACAAGGTGCAGGTATAATTGCTCGTCATTCTGAAAAACATTCAAGCTAAGACATAAATAATTAGTAGAGAACATTTTATGACTGAAACATTTATAGCAGTGAGAGATTTCCTAGAAATGGGTGGACAGGTGCTTAATGTTATTGCTGTAGTGATATTCCTTATGTGGATGTTAATTCTTGAGAGAATTGCATATTTTCAATCGGAACTTAAAACATTAAAAGCTGCCATTCAGTCTACTTGGAATGCAAGAATGGATAAAAAATCTTGGGCTTCAGAAGCCTTAAGAGAAAAGCTAATTTCCGAATTTAATATGTCAGCAAACCAGTACCTACCAATCATTAAAACCTTAGTCGCTCTTTGTCCATTACTTGGGTTAATGGGAACAGTTACAGGCATGATTGAGGTGTTTGATGTAATGGCAGTATCGGGTTCCGGTAATGCTCGTTCAATGGCCTCTGGGGTATCAAAAGCAACAATACCTACGATGGCGGGAATGGTTGGTGCGCTCTCTGGTGTATTTCTTGCAACATTACTTACACAAAAGGTAACCACTGAGGTTGATAGTTTAGAAGAAGAACTTAGTCAAGACGATTAAGACAAATAAAGGATAACTTATTATGAGAAAAAATTTATTTCAGGCAGCTCCAGAAGAAGAAGCCGAAATTAACTTAACACCAATGCTTGATGTAGTCTTCATCATGCTTATATTCTTTATTGTGACAGCCTCGTTTGTAAAAGAATCAGGTCTTGATGTTAATAGACCCGATGCCCCCACAGCTGTCAAAAAAGAGAATGCAAACATTCTAGTAGCAATTGGCCCTAATAATGAAATCTGGATTAACAGAAGAAGAATTGATCCCAGGGCTGTAAGAGCTAATATTGAAAGAATGCATGCAGAAAATCCTGAGGGTTCAGTGATCATTCAAGCTGATAAAAAAGCATTCACAGAAACATTGGTAACAGTTATGGATGCAGCGAGACAAGCAGGAGTTTTTAATGTTTCAATTGCTGCAGAAGAAGATTAAATAAAAGTAAACATGTCTGAAGCAATAGAGCAAACAAATAATAATATCGATCTAGATAATCCAATAATAAGGATTGTATTGGCTGGCTTTATTTCTATTTTTACTACGTTTTCTATCCTTTGGCTAATGCAAATTCTAATTGCTACTGGTGAAGATTCTATTACTAAAAAAAATGATCTTCGCTTTGTTGATTTTGTCAGAGTAAAAAAAGATGAATCATTGGATACAAAAACTGCAAAACCAAAAAAACCACCAGAGCCAGAAGAGCCACCCCCTGATACACCTCAACAACTCGATGATATAGATACATCAGCTGAGACTGTCAATATTGGTGCCGTAGATACAGGTGTCGGTGTTGGTGCTGGAATAGGGGGCTTTAATGCAGGAGAAGGTGAATACCTACCAATTGTTAAAGTAGCACCAATCTATCCCAACAGAGCACTCTCAAGAGGTATAGAGGGTTGGTGTATTATTGAATACACAGTGACAAGAAATGGAACCACAAGTGGTGCAAAAGTAGTTGAGTGCACAAGTAGCTTATTTGCAAATGCCTCTGTTAAAGCAACGGCTAAATTTAAATATAAACCTCGAGTCATCAATGGAACGCCAATCGATGTTCCTGGGGTTCAACATAAAATTACATTTGAGTTAGAAAGATAGTATGAAAATTAAAATAGTATTATTCATTGTTATTTCTCTTTTAATTAATTTTTTAGAGTTTAATAACGAACATAAAAGCTTGAGCTTCTCATCGCTCTATGCCCAAGAAGAAAACGCTAAAAGAAAAACTAAGAAAACAGGTTCAATGAGTGAAAAAGTTGCTAAGAAACTAGGCGTAGCTCAAGATCTGATAGAAAATGAAAAACTTGATGAAGGATTAAGTGAACTTCAAAGTATATTGGCGTTTAAAAAACTATCGCCTTATGAAAGAGGACAAGTTAACTACTTCTTAGCATACCTGCAATACCTAAAAGAAGACTATAAAGGAGCTATCATTTATTACCAAAAAGTAGTTGATGATGAGAATGTACCCGATGGATTGGTCTCGGCTTCAAGGTTTACTATTGCTCAACTCTATTTTCAGCTAGAAGATTGGACAAACGCTATCAAAGCAGTGGACTCCATTTTAGCTAATGATTCTGCACCCAGACCAGATTTATATATTTTAAAAGGTTCAGCTCTATACCAACAAAAAAAATACAGAGAAATGATACCAATAGTTGAACAAGCAATAACGCTATCGGAAGAAAGAAATGCTTTTAGATTGGAACAACTGCAAAAAAATGTAACAACAGCTGCATCTGAAAACAGAATTAAATACGATAAAAATAATTTCGATTACATTGTCCTAGCCAATCAAGTAAAAAATAAACTGAAAACGGATTTAGCTTCAACAAGAAAAAGTTCGGATGATTATCCCGTTATAGAAGAAGCCATTAGAGGTTTAGAAACTGATGTAAAAAATTTAGCCATTGGCCCTACAAAAGAACAATGGTGGTTGCTTTTAAGGGCAGCTTACTTTGAATTAGAAGAAATGGATAAAGTTAAAGAAGTTCTTGAACGACTAGTAGTTGAATGGTCTAAAAAAGAATATTGGACTCAGCTTTCCGCTTTTTATGGACAAGACAGGCAAGAAGAAAGCCAAATGGCTGCTTATCAAACGGCATATCATGAAGGATTTTTAGAAAAGAGTAGTGAATTTGTTCAAATGGCTCAATTGTATCTATCTGTTGAAGTGCCGTATGAAGCAGCAAAACTTCTTCAAAAAGCAATGGATGAAGACTTATTGGATAAAGAAGTTAAAAATTGGAAGTTACTATCACAGTCTTGGTTTTTAGCTCAGTATGATGATAATGCAATTATTGCTTTGAGAGAAGCAGCAAAATTATCAGACGATGGAGAATTAGACATAAGACTTGCTAGATCATTATCCAACATAGCTGATTTTAAGGGCTGTGTGGATTCTGCTAAAGTTGCGATCAATAAAGGAGATCTTAAAAGATTGGATGATTCATATATCACATTAGGCATGTGCCAATTTGAAGTAGCTATGTATGAGGACTCTAAAGCATCATTTGCATCAGCTAAGATTGATGCCGATGCTAGAAATGAAATTGCTCTAAATGAATGTGCTGCTTCCGAAGGAATGGATAGAGAAACACTAACTGTGACATTGGAAACGCAGAAAGCATTCAAGGATATGGGTAAAGAAATTGAAGGTAAAATTATTTCGTGCCCAACACCAGCAACTGTAAGAACAGTTCAAAACTGGCAAAAGCTTTTAGACAAAGAAGTTGAAAGAGTTACCTTATTGCAAAACCAAATGAAGAACATAGAAGAACAGTTAAGAAGTGGAGAATCACAAGCCCTTAGCTTCTAATGGCTATGGATTAAGCATCGTTTCCTTTAATTGCAAAATAAGTACCCAAGAGTAATAGAAACAGCTGTTCACTAGCAAATAAAATAGATCCTCTTTCTCCAAAGAAAATACCCCAATCAGAATGAGCTATTAATAAAGCACCGATCATTATAATCATTACTGCTCCACCTGATAATCTCGTGATTAAAACTCCTGCTAGATAAGCTCTAGATCCAATTAAACCCCCTGTTAGAATACCAATACCCGATACTATTTCACCCCAGGCAATTAAATGAGCAGTAATTTCAGCTAATGGAATCCCTTTTGATGATAACCAACTAATAAAACTCTGCTGGATTGGAAGTTTTCCATAGCCATGAAGAAAAAAGGAAGTGCCAAGACCTATTCGCAATAAATAGATGGCATACTTTTTTAATGGGGACGCCAGTTCTTCAAGAAATTTATTTAATTTATTCATAAAAAATAATCATAACAAATGATGATCAGTATGACTGTTTAAATTCTAAATCAAATCACTAAACATTTTGATAGCAGTGATGCCTAAAAATAAACCAAACAATCTTCGCAGAATATTTTGAGACATTTTGTGAGCTATTTTCACACCAATTGGAACAAATATTAATGTTACAGGAACTATTAAAATAAAAAATAACCAGTTGATATAGCCAATAGTGTATTCAGGCAAAAGTGAAGACTGGGAAAGTCCAGTAATAATAAAACCAATAGAAGAGGGTATAGCAATAACAGTTACAAAAGCAGCGGATGTTCCTATAGCTTTTTTAATCTCTATCCCTGACAAGTTAATAACAGGAACACTGAGAGTTCCACCTCCAATACCCATCATGGCTGAAACGAACCCTATAAAGAGAGGGGCAGTATTGAAAATAAGTTTTGTATGAGGTAATCATGAGTACTTGAAAACCCTAC
>JACKQG010008394.1_pt1 | contig 10069 bp, 10 predicted proteins | sample 8237621 | NCBI WGS metagenome assembly JACKQG01 (sample SAMN15677084, study PRJNA649215) | marine metagenome | biome: marine; feature: Black Sea; material: saline water; isolation source: suspended particulate matter (SPM) from the Black Sea western gyre | collected 2013-06-09/2013-06-10 | depth...
GGTTTCACCGCCTCGATGACGGGCTCCAGCTCCATGGGGGTGAGCTCAGCATCGTAGTCGACGAAGGGGATGACGCCTTCCTTAACGGCGAAAGGCTCCTCCCTCGGATCTACGGTCACCACAGTGAGATCTGGATTCTTCCTCAGCTGCCTCAGGACTCGGGCTCCCACCCTTCCAGCCCCTACAACCAACACACGCATCATGCAACACCTTCCACAACGACGAATCTACTTGAACCCATTCTATGCGCCAATCAGATCATCCCCAAAACAGACAGTAAATAGAAGACCAAGACGAGAACCACCGAGCTCAGCACGGTGAGGATCAGACCGTATTTTATCATGTCACCCCTTCCCACGATCCCCGTCTCCGAGATCAGGGCCATCCGCCCTGAGGCAGAGGGCAGTGCGTACCCGAAGGTGGTCGCTAGGGTCAAGGGGAGCACCAGCTGAACGACGGTGAAAGAGGACTCCGCCTGAGCAAGGCTGATCATTATCGGGACGAAGACGGCCGCCATCGTCGAGTTGTTGATGACGTTCGTGAGCAGGGCCGACACGAAAACGAGGAACGTCAGTGTGACGAGCAGGGGCATCCCCGTGATGACGGGGGAGATAAGTTCTGTAAGCCAAGCCGTCGCCCCGGTCCTCTTCAGGGCGTCCCCCAGGGCAAGCCCAGCCCCTATGATGAAGAACATCCCCCAGCTTACCCCCTTCACATCATCCCATACGATTATGCCCCTGAGGGAGAGGTACGCCACAGCCACCATGGCGACGACAGCAGGTGACAGCGCTGTGGGAGGCAGCAACAGGTAAGACTCAAAATAGGACCCAGCCGCCCAGAGGAGGACGGTGGCGTTCAGGACCACTATGACCTCCCACTCGGTGGACCTCGCGGGGCCAAGGTTATCCAGCTCCTCCCTGGCCAGGGATATGTCGATCCTCTCGGTTGAGACGGGTACTACCCTCCGGAGAACCCACCAAGTCAGGGGGAAGATCAGCATGAAAGGAGGCAGACCATATTTCATCCAGTCCAGGAAACCCCAGGGCTGAATCTCCGAGAGGAAACCGGACGCGACGGCGTTCGACGCCGACCCAGTGATGGTCACCATCCCGCCGAGGCTGGCGCTGTAGGCGATCCCGAAAACCAGCAGGACCGTGACCTCCCTCGCCCTCTCCTTCTCAGGGATCTGGTTCGCAATGGTCAGCGCGACGGGGATGAGGACCGCGGCCGTAGCCGTGTTCTCCATCCACATAGACAGCAGGGCGGCGATGGCCATCAATCCCAAGAGGATCTTCCCCACGTCACCGCCCGAAGAGACCACAGAGAACAGGGCCAGTCTCCGAGTCACCCCATGCTTTCGCAGGGCCTCGGCGACGAACAGGCTGCCCAGTATCAGGATGATGATGGGTCTGGATAGTACCTCGAACGCCTGCGTCGAGTCCGCCACCCCCAGGACCACCATGGCCACCGAGACCATGAGGCTGGCGAAGGGGAGGGAGACCGGCTGCATGGCGAAGACGCTCCCCGCGAAGACGAAGGCCGCCAGGGCCCTCTTCCCGCTCAATGACAGTCCAGGGGGCGTGGGTAGGAGCAGGACCACGACTGTCAACGCCAATACGACGGTGAACCGGACAGTGACGTCGAACTCGCGCTCCATCACTATAGGAACATTCAGACAGTTTTCTTAAAAACATGCGCTCGAGTCGCGATGAAATGTACCTTCCGCGCGTACGTTCTGCGGGTCCATAATCCAGTTATTTGGGTCTAAATGACCACAATAAAATGGTCAAGGAGAGCAGAAGCTACAACTGCAACCTGGATCCCCAGGAGAGGCGCCTCTACTGCTTCAAGAAGAGGGCGGGCAAGGCCTGCCTGAAGCCCAGATTCCTGGGGTATCGCTGTCCCAACCTGGTCTATGAGAAGGCGGATGTCATGGGCGAGGCGAAAAGAGGGACCAAGAAGATAACTGCACCAGCAGGCTTCACCGAGGAGGCCCAGGACTATGTCAAGAGGTACAGACCGAAGCTCAAGCTCGTCCAGGACTACCTGACTGCCATCCCCGCTCAGTGACAAACGCTCAAAGGGAACCCATCAGGCCGAACCTGACGTAGATGTAGGCCATGGAGATGAAGAAGTAGAGGAGGGTTAGCATGACCCCCAACTTCAGGAACTGGTTGAACGGGATGGGGTAACCCTCCTGCTCTGAGACGCCCATGGCGATGACGTTGCTCGGGGAGCCTATAGGCGTCATGCAGCCCCCCAGGTTCGTCCCTATGACGAGCCCCCACCATACTATCTCCCATGACTGGTCCACGACCATGTCCCGCACGATTGGGGAGAGGGACGTCGCGACGGGGATGTTGTCGACTACGGAGGAGACGACCCCCGAGAGCCACATGAGGATAACCGAGGCCCTAAGCGGAGAGCTGCCGAGAATGCCAAATAGGGTCTGAGAGAGCGCCTCGATGATACCTATCTTCCCGAGGCCGTTGATCATGACGAACATCCCGGCGAGGAACAGTATCGTCGACCAGTCGATCTCCCTCAGTATGACGGAGGGGTCCCGGGTCTGGGAGAGCACCATGAGGAATCCACAGAAGAGGGCGACGAAGGCGGGGGTCATGTTGAAACTCTCGTAGACCACGAACCCTACGATGGTTAGAATCATGATGATAGCCGCGGTTATCATTCCAGTGTTTATGCGGGATACGTGCAGGCCGCTCACCTCGATGGCCCTCTCGATCCACTCGTCGAACTCCAAGTCCCTGAACTCTTCCTCGGGCTCTGGGGTATAGTCAGCCTTGAACATACGGATGAAGACGACGAGGGTCGCCACATAGAGGATGACACCTAGGGGCATAACGTTTACCAAGAAATCCATGAAGGAGAGCCCCGCTTCCAAGCCGATGATAATATTGGGAATGGAGCCCATCCACAGGATCATGCCCCCGATATTGATCACGAATGATTGAAAGATGAGCAGTGTCTGAGGTCTTATCTTGAGGCTTCTCGCCATTGTGATGGTGATGCTGGCCATGATTAGCATCGCCCCAATGTTACTCACAAATAGCGCGTGGATAACCGCAAATGTCAGCAGGATCACCGCGAAGGCCATGGGGCTACTAGAGGCTCTCATGATCTGAACGGCGAGTAGCTGGAAGAGCCCTGATCTCTCAGCGCCCCTGACGAGTAGGAACATGCCGAAGACGACTAAAAGGATCTCCAGGTCGATGAAATGGAGCAGGTCATCCGGTGTGATCGCCCCGATAAAGACAAAGAGAAAGGCACCAAGCAGGGCTGCGTGGGTGCGGTGTATCGCCTCAATTCCAATGAGGATAAAGATTATGATAAATACTAGACTCGCCAGTCCTTGGACGGCGTTCATATCTCAGCATTCTCAGGCGTCTCTTCTTGTTCGGGGCGTAGTGTACCCGTGAGCCTCTTGTATTCCGACATGAGCTGGTCCAGGGTGTACTTTCTCAGCTTGACCACCAAGCCGAACCTGTTGCTGAGATCCTCCTCGAGCTTCTCAGTCCTGAGGTTGAGTTCAGCGACCAGGGTACCCAGATCTTCCATCTGAGTGCTTACCGCCTGTATCTGCTCCTTGATCTCGTTGCTCTCCTTCCTGAAGCTGCTCCGCATACGTTTCTCAATATCGTCTAGCTGGGTCTGCAGTTCGTCCTTGGCGATTGTCCTGATCTCCTCTTCTATGCTCATACCGTTTCATCAGTCCTATCTACTTTCAAAAATGTTTCTATACCTACTTTTCAATCTTTTCATACACTATATCCACTGCGAAGTGAAAAACCCTTAAAATGATTGTGGGCCCCAAATCCGCTTTATGAGATATATCCGAGCTTCCTCAGCCTGGCCTCGATCAGAGCCTTCTCCTCGTCGTCCAGTCCCTCAAGTTCATCCTTTTCGTCGGAGAGGCCTAATATCTCCCTCTTCGGGAAAACGACGCCTTCCCTGAATATCTCATCTAGTATCCTGCCATCCATGTCGTCGCCAGGCGCGATGCCGAACATCTGCAGTATCGTCGGCGCCACATCAACTATGGACGCTTTCTCGACTCGGAAGCCCTCCTTTATCAGCGGTCCATGTGCGATGAACACGCCATCCCTGGTATGGGTACCCGTCCAACCCGACAGAGGGGCCCCCTTGGCGAAGAGCCTGCCCTCCCCTACTTTTGCGTCGATCTCGCACCTCCCCTCGTCCATGATGAACACTATGTTAGGGGCCTCGTCCAGATGGGCCCCATTGTACAGGTCTTCCCCCCTGTGGATCTCGATCTTGGGAGTGGCTCCGGTCCATGACGCTGGGAGGTTCTCAAGCTCTTTGATGATCGACTCTGTGAGCTCCTCCCGCTCGTCCTCGGATACGCAGCCGTCCCTCATCTTTCCCTCCATGTTCAGGTAGATTTGGCCGAAGTGGGGGGTGTGGACGCAGCTGAACGCTTTCGTGCGCCTCCAGTTCACCCTGCTCTCCAGGTGCACATTAGAAAGGTAGCCGTAGATGGCCTTCTGTAGTCTGCCGAATCCCAGGAACTTGTATAGGAAGTTGCCTATCACACTGATGAGCTTCCTCTCCCCGAGGCAACGATACAGCCCCTCGACCGCCCTATCGATCCTTACTAGGACCCGCTTCGTCATCTGTCGCCTAACCCGGAGGAAGCCTTTCGTTCTCAGCCACTCGTTGACGTAGAAGGTCCTCTCAAGCTCTCCAAACCCATGATCCGAGACAACGAAGACCGTCGTCTCCTCACCGAAGAGGTCGAGCAGCCTAGCCAGAACCCTGTCCAGCTCCTCCCAGTACTCCTCAACGAGGTCTTCCTTGTGCCACATGTAATGGTGCATCCGATCGGAGGCGGTGAATACGATCATGTAGAAGTCACATGGAAATTCCCCGATGAGGTATTCGGCGGCGTCCCCTCGCTTCTGGGTCACCCTGTAGATGTCCTTGACGAGCTGGTCCTGATCAGTTACGTTCCAGGGGGGGACGTCTATCTCGTACTCGTGGACCGAGTTGAGCTCGGACCTGAGCTCAGTGGGATGTGCGTAGGGGCTGCTAGTGGAGGGGGTCATCATACCCGTGACCATGAAGCCGTCGACCTCGTCCGGGGGGTACGTGCCCGGCAGGTTCAACATCCCCGTCTTCAGCCCGTACTGGTTCAACGTCCTCCAGACGGGATTGGACTCCTTGAAGCAGGACTCGTTGGGCTCCACCCCATACTCGACCCTCTTCAGTAGGTCGTAGAGGCCCAGCCTCCCCGGGTTCTTCCCCGTCATCATGCTGATCCAGGCGGGGATCGTCACAGGTGGGAGCGTGGACTCGAGGACCCCCCGGGCTCCACCATCCATCAGCCTCGCAAGGGTGGGGATCCTTCCCTCCTTCGCCATGGGCTCCAGCAGCTCGAATGTGGCGCCATCCAAACCTAGGACGAGAACCTTCCTCCTGTCGACGTGGTCCTCGTCAGAGCCCAAGGAGTCGGACATGTGCTTATTGGAGTTAGGGGCCAGAATATAAAACATTCATCAGCACCTAGTTCTAATGGGAAATCGCCCCGTGTGAGAGTGATCCAGCATGGATGACGAGTCGGATAGGGTGGTTATGGTCTCCCACTGCATCCTAAATCAGTCCACGAGGGCGCGATGGGGGGGAGGCGGCGCGAGACGGGATACAGGCATCCTCAGGGACGTACTGGAGATGCTGATGGATGAGGGGGTCGGCGTCATTCAGATGGACTGCCCGGAGTTCTCATTATTCGGAAACCCTCGCAGGCCCAGGACCAAAGAGGGTTACGACACACCCGAGTTCAGGGAGATCTGCAGCCAGATCGCCGGGAGGACGTGCGACAGGATAGTCGCGTTCCAGAAGACTGGACCAACCGGTGTTGAGGTCGTCGCCGTGTTGGGCGTGGAGGGGTCGCCGAGCTGCGGAGTGGAACGCACGCCCCGGATCTTAGACGACGAGGGGGTCGACGCCTCCGAGCCCGGGCTCCTCATGGAGACCCTGATGGACGAGATGAGGCGGATGGGGATAGAGACGCCGATCATGGGGATGAGCCTTAGGGAGGGCGAGGGGGAGGAGAGGCTGAGGGCGCTCAAGGCGCTCATCATACCTTAGGCCAGCTGAATTTTTCGGCCCGCTATTCCTCTGAGCGCGTCAGAGTCCTCGATTTCACTTTCTTGAAAGCTATCTTCCCCTCTATGAAGCGTCGAGCCTCCTCAACATCGAAGGGCTGACAGGAGAATACGTCGACGGACACCCTGCTCCCTTCGTCGAATGTGTGGACGGATATGTGGGACTTGTCGATGATGACGAACCCCGTCCAGCCGGGGTTCTCGGGGCAACCCTTCACAACCTCCGGCCCGTGGAGGATGTGCATACCTATTATTCCGGGTAGCTCCGAGAGTATGGCCTCCACCGTCTCCCTTTCTAGGGGCGGCTCGAAGACCCCGTCGACCATGAGATGCTGGCCAATCATGCGCTCTCTTCGGAGATGGATGAATATAAAGATATAATAAGCGAGTTAAGCAACGTCGGTATAATAAAAATCCTTTATTACGCCCTTTTTCAGTTTTTAAAACGGATAATCATGAAATAAAGGTATGTTTTGGATGATTTATTAAAAAGGGGTTGTTATTGAGAGTTTTTAAGTCTTCTCAAGGTATGCGATGTTATTTACTACTGATACCTTGACCTTGTCTGTTATGTCCCTTGCTTCGATCCTCTTGTTTAGCTGGGTCCGGAGGTAGTTGGCGTCCTTATTTTCGACTTCGACTTTGACTAGTGCGTGCTCTCCACCTAGAAAACTGTCAAGGATCGGATCATATTTGCTGCCCTTTCTGTACTTCCTTGAGGGCTTCTTATTGACAGGCTGCAAATCGAACTTCACTTCGCTCATTTATTTTTCACCTCTAGAAGAGAGGTTCAATTCTAATATTAAAACTTATTTATAATAGGTATCTTCATCCTACTTTCTGAGTTTTTAGTCGAATCTATGCAGCATTTCGTACCTCAGGCATCAATAGCTGTTGTTAGAGCATGTAATTTATTCCTGTAAAAATGTTAATTTTTACTTCATCAAGCGTATTTAATTTAAATAATACAATAACACAAATCATGGAGTTGGATATCGATTAATACCATTTTTTAACCCCGAATTCTCGACTGATCCGCATCCAGCCACCACACTACAATCAGATTCCTGACCCCATACACATGAACATAATTTCTACGCCGTTTTTTGTTAACTAAATTCTCCGTCCTTTTTATTCCCATCACAGGTAAAAAAAAGTCTGAGTTATCCAGCCTTCATTGTGCAGGATTGATAGGTTACGGAGGGAAATAGGACGGGATTCCAGTTCAGCATTCACCTATACCGTGAACGTTAAAGTCTGGATGGAAGCTATTGTCTGGTGGTGTTCCGGATGTTCAACGGTGGTAAAGCGTTTAAGCACCTTGAGAAGATGGCCGTCGAGATCGGCTCAAGGGACAGCGGGAGTGCGGAGGAGAGGGAGGCGGCGGAGTATATCGCCTCGGTGTTCAGGGGCCTGGGCCTCAAGACTTCCTTCCAGGAGTTCGACGTCGAGACGGGGAGGATCCTGAAGCAGGGGCTGGAGGTGCTGGAGCCCTACATGGAGGAGGTCGAGTGCATGGCGCTACCCCTGGCTGGTGGGACGGGTCCCGAGGGCGTGGAGGGGGAGCTCCTCTACCTGGAGTCCGTGGTGGAGGAGTACATCACCCCGGAGATAGACGGGAAGATACTCCTGACCCAGGGGTTCTACAGGGCGGGGCTAGAGCTCTTTACCAAGTACAGGCCCCTGGGAGTAGTTAGCATCGGCAGGAGGCCTAACTCCCCCCTGGGCCACGGGTGGGGGACGGCGAAGCTGAGGGACAAGTACGGCCCCATGCCCGTCGTCAACGTCAAGTTCGAGGACGGGCTCAAGCTCCTCGAGTCAGGGGCGAAAAGGGTGCGCCTCACGGCCGATATCGAGGCGGGAAAGGCGAAGGCCCAGAACGTCATCGGGGGGGTGGAGGGGAGCGAGAAGGCCGGGGGGGGGATCCTAGGCGGGGGGGACTACGACACCGGCCCCCGCACCCCGGGGGGGAGCGGCAACGCCCCCGGGGCGGCGGGCGCCGTGGGGCTGGCCAGGGTCTTCAGCGAGAAGGGGACCAAGCGGACCCTGAGGTTCGTCGCCTGGGGCTGCGAGGAGTCGGGCTGCTTGGGGAGCAGGCATGACGCTTCGAGGCTGAAGAAGGAGGACGATGAACTGAAGAAGGGCGACGAGGACGCAAAGTCGGAGCTGGACGGGATCAGGCTTGTGGTCAACGCCGACGTCCAGGGTGGGAAGATAGGCAGGAACACGGTTGCCTCCCTCGGTCCCGTGGAGCTCAAGTCGGCGGTGAAGCTCATGGCGAAGGAGGTGGGGGTCGTATTCTCCATGGGGGGCTCCGGCGGAGGCATCAGCGGGGGAGTCTACTCATCCGACGGCACGTCATATTCAGCCGTCGGGGTCCCGAGCCTCAACTTCATCCGTGGAGGGGCGCCCTACATCCACAGCATGGAGGACTCGATCCGCTGGCTGAGCCCCGACGCCCTCCAGATCCACGGAGAGTTCATGGAGCGGTTCCTCACCAGGTACGTCGCCGAGGCGGTGGCCTTCCCATTCGAGAGAACCATACCCGAGGACGATAGGAAGGCCATCGAGAGGTTCTACAAGGGGCGGATGTCGAAGCCCCCGGGAAGGGAGTAGCCCCCTCCCCTACTCTTCTACGCCGCAGAACTCTTTGATGGCGTACTCGTGGACCTTCGCCACGTTGACCACTGACTCGAGGTCGACCCATTCACTCTTTGCGTGGGCTCCGCTGCCGGAGGGGCCGTGGCAGACCACGGGGATGCCCTTGTTCCATATTATCTCGGAGTCCATCCAACCGGTGCCCCCGATGTAGCTCGGGGCTTCCCCGGTTATCTTGACGGTTCCCTCGTGAATGAGGCGGCAGATCTCCTCGTCTCGGCTGATCTCCATGGGGCCCCGGTAGAAGGTGATCTCGTGCTCCGCCTGGAACTTGGGGTCACCGGCGCCTATAGTCTTCATCATCCCATGTAGCTCTCCCTCAACGGTCGCCTTCGTCTCGCCGGGGATGAGGCGGCGCTCGACCTGTAATTTACAGTGGTCGGGGTAGGTGCTGAGCTCCCTGCCTCCCTCGATTATGGACGCGTGGACGGAGGCCGGTCCCACGAGGGGATGCTCCACAGCCAGGAGGTTCTCGCCCAGCGCGTCGATGGCCGCGAGCACCTTCCCCATCTTGGATATGGCGTCCACGCCCTCCCAGTACCTGCTGCCGTGGGCTGCCACTCCGTGGGTCTCGACGTCTATCCACGCGAAGCCCTTGTGGGCCACCTGGATGTCGCCGCCGGTGAACTCACCTATGATGGCGCCATCAGCGGTGACATCCTCCATGAGCCTCTCGGTCCCGATGCTGGCGTACTCCTCGTCGCAAACGGCCGCAAGTATCACGTCGCCTTTGAGGGGGGCCCCAGAGTCCACGACCGCCTTGAGGGCGGCCATGCTCGCCGCGAGGCCTCCCTTCATGTCGAAGGCTCCCCTCCCGTAGAGCTTCCCGTCCCTCACCTCTGGCTGGAAGGGGTCGATGGTCATGTAGTCTACGCCCACCGTGTCGGTGTGGCCGTTGAGCAGCAGCGTTCTCCCGCCTCCTCCGCCCTTCAGGAAGCCGACGGCGTTGGGCCTCCCCGGCTCGACGTCGTACACGATGGTCTCCAGGCCCAGACTGCGCATGTAGTCGGCGCAGTACTCGGCCATCTCTGCCTCTCCCGCGGCGCCTGGGACGAGGCTGGGGTTAACGGAGTCGATGCGGACCATGTCCTTGAGCAGGCTCACTAGTGCGGACTCGTCGACGTGGCTTCTCATCTATGGTTCACTCTGTACGAGGGCCATGTGAGATAAAAAAGGGAGGATTGGGGTTTAGTCTTCGTGGGGGGGCAGTTGGTCCAGGGGCGGCTTGAGGTCGGGCGGTAGCGGCGACACGTATGTCAGGCCATCCA
>JACKQG010008395.1_pt1 | contig 10068 bp, 10 predicted proteins | sample 8237621 | NCBI WGS metagenome assembly JACKQG01 (sample SAMN15677084, study PRJNA649215) | marine metagenome | biome: marine; feature: Black Sea; material: saline water; isolation source: suspended particulate matter (SPM) from the Black Sea western gyre | collected 2013-06-09/2013-06-10 | depth...
ATAGGTGTCTCTGGAGTTCTCACACCTCATGAGTTCCAGGCCATAATTACCCTGAGCGGCTAAGGCTATAATAGACTTATAGTTAGCCTTTGGTGCTTGGTACGCAGTCGTTATTTTCAATACGTCGTCTTTCGTCTTTTCTAAAATAATCTCGTCGTCGTTACATCTACATTTTTTGATTTTCTGGTCTGTGATAGCTCCATCAAAAATTACTGTGTTCCCACCCATTTCCTTGTCGGCAAATTCTACTTCACTAATATCAGGCTTCCTTAATGCGCCATCGCTTGTTACAATATATACTGTGCTCTTGGAGCTTGTAAAGATTTCCATGTTATAGTTCTATGCTGTCTTGGGTTGGTGCGATTAAAAATACTTCTTCATCCCAATCTGGAAAGGCTTTTAAAGCTGCCTCTTTTACCATCATAGGTGAATTAGTTCTTGGACTTAAATGTGCAAACATAATAAACTCAGGGTCCTTAATATCTAAATATTTAATAAGACTCATTGTTTGGTCGTTGCTCAGATGTCCCCAATTAGAAGATATTCTTTCTTTCAAGTATTCATCGTATTTTTCGTATGCCATTAATGTATCATGGTCATAGTCGGCTTCAATTATATAAGCGTCGCACCCTTTAAGGTGGTTACCCATTAATTTAGTCCAACTTCCAGTATCAGTTAGATATCCTAATTTTTTCTTACCATCGCTAACTGTGTAGCCATAAGAATATATTGAATCGTGTCTAGTACTGAAATTGGTTACTGTAAGATCTCCTACAGTAACAGTGTCGCCTGGGTTCATTATTACTATATTGCATTTATCCAACTTGTCAGCTATCTTATTATAAACCAATTGATTTATATAAATATCTAAGCCTGTCTTCCTACCCAATGCCCCAAGACCTTTTACATGATCTGAGTGTTCATGGGTAATGAATATAGCGTCGAATTCCTCTACTCCCGACTTGGCGAATACTTGTTTGGCGGATAGGCCACCATCAATTAAGATGCTGGTCGTATCCGTCGCAAAGTGGGTACAGTTGGCTTCGCTAGAGCTAGCTAAGCAATTAACTTTCATTAACCTGTACTCCTAAATGTGTTGTTATTTTATTTTTTATATTCTCAAGATTCTGACTATACTTGTCAGTCTTTCTTTTTGGAATTGTTATATACACAGACTCACTTTCATATTGAGACAGCAACGCTATTAGTGTTGCTAGCTCTTTGGCAGTGAACTTGTTTCCAAATACTATATCTACCTTGGTCTCAGAGAAGTGTGCTAAAATCTCATTAGATTTAAGTACGTGATGAGCATAGACGTCATTGTTGATATCATAATAGTCATCTGCCTCTCTTTTTTCTATGCCGCCACCATTTATAAAAACTAAAGTTCCTAAAGTCGGTGCGCAAACTAGTACCTTCATATCATCGTCCTTATTGTCAGCTAAATTAAATAGCGGGGGTGCGATTGATATGTAGCCCGAGTTGTATATTACCGGCTGTGTATTGTATGTACCAGCTGTGCCTGCCCCAGGGTCTATTACAAAATAGTCCTGGTTTAAATTAGGCGTGGTATTGTCTGTCCATACCGTGCCGTTAGGGTCACTAGTTATAGTAACGTGGGTAGTTTGTGTACTCTTGCCTGGAGTGACATATGTCGGATTTGGTGTACCCATATGAAAAAGTGGTGCTGTTTGTGCTGATACTTCAGTATTGATGCTAGTGATCACTCCAGTGTTAAGAGCGTCTACAACATGTCCAAGAATATCTTTTGATGCTTTATCTGTATTAGCCATCTACTAAATCTGGTTTATCAAATTCAACCTCAAGAACCCTAACATTCTCTCCAGCATATTTTCTCGATGTCGTTTTGGCTGTTGCTATAACACCCTCAGACTCCAAGTCATGAAAGATAGAGGTCATGCCATGTTTAAGAGGCTCTCCTTGTTGCTTAAGTAGTTTCTGAACTTCTCCATAGGCTACGTTCTTAATTAGGTATACTTTATCTCCAGTCCGATAACCTACCACAGCCCCACGTTTATTAGAGGCTGTAAAAGTATTGGTGTCTGGAGCAATTTGTAGTCTGTCGGTTGCAATAAACTCTTGCAGAAATTCCCAAAATCTTGTTGAGGATTTTTCATCAACAGTTTTACCCATAACATCTGTAAGTAAACCAATTAAATACTTTTTAAGTCGAGCTATATTAGCCTTGGCATCTTTCTTATTCCATAAGAAGTGTGCTAAGTAATCGTAGCTAGTCATTAAGATCGCCATGTTACGTGAAATACGAACATCATTTGGCTGACCATCAATATATTTCAAAAACTCTCTCAAATACTTTTGTCTAGTGTCTGATATTTCAATCTTATCTTGTTGTAAGATATGCTGAATATACCTTGGAGTAAATGCTTTATAAAGCTGTTTAACACGTTTCACACGCTCACCTTTAACAACATCTCTACCTTTACCACTATACTCAATGGTAATCATACGGGCTATGTTTGATGCTTCTCCAGATATGGTGTCTTCACCAGTGATTCCAATGTAGCCCTTTATAGGCCATGAACCAGCAACTGCTCCAGAAGACTTTAGTCTAGAACGGGCAGTGTTATCTGAATATGTTTGAAGTATCTGTAACATAGTTGAATAGTTCGTGATATTAGCTTTCTTGAAATCGTCAACTAAAAAGAATGCATCTTTATAGAAGTATCCAAGACGTTGTATGGCATTAGGCGTTGAAGCCCATGTTACTACATCTTCTGGAAACGTTCCATAGAAGTTCTGCATTGAGGTCATCAGAAATGATTTTCCAGTTCCTGATTGTCCGCGCATAAAGAAAGCATACTTAGTCCTATCATCTGCGTCAACAAATGGCGCTATTGGTGCTAACATAGTATGCGCAAACGCTGAGTGTGTTGTCTCAAAATCAGCCAACGTTAAGAGGTCATCTTTGATGTGTTTCTTTAAATCTTCAAAGTCTTTATCAGAGATTAAAGACATATCCAACATTTCTGCTTGACCTTCTCCCTCGATATTGATACGAAGCTCTTCATTATTTGTAACCCTGTCAGCTGTAATCAGCACGCTGGGTGTATAGTATTTTGAAAAGGTATCGTTGTAGCCAAATATCTTTTTAATTGTTATTGGGTTCTTTTGTGAGAACTTATTAGATGCTATTCGTATCCTTGTAATATCGCCTATATATGTTCCGCTGTTTCCTAAGGCGCTGTATATCGCTGCAGTTAGCTTCTCATTAGATGAGTACGCCTCAGCAGTTATTTCCATATCGTATGAACGGCCTTCCTCGTTAATGATGGTTCCTTTGAACGTAGTGTATTGTTCTCTACCATCATCCACATGAACTTGCTCATATAAATTTAATATGAAGTTGGATAGCTTTTCAGGGACTGCTCCCTTGTTATCATAATACCCGTTGTTTATAGCAACGAGGTCATCGAGCCTATTAAGGCACTTTATATCTTCCTTCTTGAACCCTTTCTGTTTGTAGAAGAATCCAACAGGACTTTTTCCGTTTCCTATGTTTGCACACGGCCCAGAGCAGAGTCCCTGCTCCTGTAGCTTGGCACAACTAATAGGATTATATTTGTCTTGTAAGGTCTGTAAGGCCTTTTTAGTTTTATCAGGATCATAGTCACTGAGCTTGGAAAATAGATTATCTTCAATATAGTCTATCCCGCCTTCAACATTAGCGAAGACATAGCCAATAGCTAGTCTAGCTTCATGTGTTAAGTGCTCACTATGAATTCCCTCATCCCTTAGGTTTCTAAATGCTCCGCAATTATCAAATATATTATCTAAGCCATTAACTGCCTTATCAATTACATTTGTGGGAACTAGCTCAATATTCTCTACTGAGTCTATAAACTTAGAGAACTTTCCGCTCCGTTGGTGTTTGCCTAACGGGGCTTTAACTAAACTTCCAGGGCCTGTATCTGTAGCAGACGATTGTTTTGGGAATATCTCTATATGCATATTCTCTCCATCTACCATTTTCATATCTTTAAACAAACCATCAAACACATTCTTGACTAAGTGTGAGGAGACTGGGTTTTCAAAGAACACCCAAACGTGTTCACCCTTGAATCCAGAGTTCTCCCTGTAACTTGTCATGCCGCGACCTTTCAATATTTTTTGAATTGTTTCAGCTTGTTTATGTATCTTGTCTTGCCAGTCTTCTACTTTAAACCCAGGTTGGCTCCAGACCTCTTTATTAATATCGATGTCTATCAATGCCCACTTTACGGTATTGTTTTTAAGCTGGTACAAGCCGATGGTCTGCTTTCCTAGCATGTGATCCTTTATAGTCTGCTCAGTGATAGGTCGGTTGGTTTTTATATAGCCTGACCCATGCGCCTGTTGCACACTATAAATATCGTCTCGATTTACGAACAGCCTTTTGAACTGCTCAACGCTTAATGGTAATTTTATTGCCATTTACTTTATTTTGATTTCCTCCCAGCGAACCTTTTTTGCTTGAACTACTTTTTTGATTTTACGCTGTTTGGCTGTAAGTTTGCTGTTACCAGACTTAACCTCAACAAAGACCACTTCATCGTCGTTAAATACAACGAAGTCAATTGGGTTGCCTAAGAAGCTGGCCTTCTGTGGATCATGTGAAAACAGGTCCGTGAAGGGTACTAACTTCTCAGCTACTTGCCCTAGGACAATTTCTGAGGATTTTTTCTGTGATAACAGTTTTGAATAATCTGCTTGTTTCTGGGCTGCTAGTTCAAGAGCAGCTCCCATTTTCTTTTTCATATATAGCAGTGCCATCAAAAATATGACGGTCAGAGCTACACTTATAATTAAAATTACTTCCATACTTTAATGTACTACATAATGTACGGAAACGCAAGATTATTTTAATAGTTTTTTGACTTTTTCTCTAAGTATTTCTACTTTCTTCATTGAAATGTCTGGCCGTCCAGTACCATACCTGTCAGCCTCCCGCATATCGATGAGATCGAGGATGTGTTCTTTTCCCACCCTTCCAATAAGCTTATTGATAGCTTTATCGTCGAGACGGAGACTGGCATCGAATAAGTGATGTCTACAGATAGTTGCGACTTTGTTAATAAGACTTCTATCGAACTTATGAGCTTCAAGCCAGCGAGTCGCGAAGATAGCTCCGATTTTATCATGTCCGTAAAAATGGACATTTCCTTTTTTGTCAAACGATTTGGTATATGGTTTTGCAATGTCGTGGAATATGCAGGCCCACCGAAGCGGTTCAGCATTGTGTTTGTCTTTAGTCACACTATCCAAAGCATACATAATATGGTTGAATAGGTCGAGGTTATTCGCTTTATTTGATTGTGCTAAGTTTACTCCACGCATTAGCTCTGGCAAAATCTCAGTAAGCATCCCAGTGTTTTTATAAAACCTAAACGCTAGGCTCGGTGTGTCCGAATGTTTCATTAAATCAGTGAACGCCCATCTAACAGCTTCCGCTGAAACTATGGCTATCTCTAATGCCCGTTGCTGTATGGCCTCGAATGTAGCGAAGTCTACCTGCCATTTACCTCCCAAATCAGCAAGGATTTTCCCTGCTTCTAAAAGGTACATGCGGTTCTCCGTAATCTTTCCATGAGGGTCTCCGACTAACCTAATGACTTTATTCTTATCAGACAAGTCTGACTTTGCATCTTTAGCATAGTATGCTTTCTTTGCTATTGGGTCATATAGTGTGGCATTTATTGTGAAGCCCTGGCTATTCATATAATCGTCTTTGTTGTCTGAGTACTTCCTGACAGCATAGTTATTCTTTATTGTGGTTTTGATGAATGGTGCTATAATATACTTATTCTTTACTATTAGCTCCAACGTCATTTTATTTATTTTATTGTGAATCCTGCAAGGTAGCCCTTCTTTTCGACATAAGTCTCTAATTTTAGATAGGCTAGCTGATGTTGCTATATTAACATGCTTTGGGTGATCTGGCAATTTGCCATTAATACTTCTTGCAGTTTCTTTTGCATAATATGCCTCATGACCATTGTCTTGAAGCAGTTTTATAATTTCATTACCCAACGTCATTTGGACTTACCTTCGCATATTTTAAAGCTTGCCTTAAGTATCCCTTTGGCTTCCATTGATGATTATCGCAGTAGCACTGGGAATAGGTTGGGGCAAATTCGTCCAGTTTATCCTTTAGCTCTTTATTAGGGTTCTGTGCCATCTTAGGCCCATCGGGCAAGATGCACACCCCATACTTATTTTCTGAGCGCGAGTTTAAAAAGAACTTGCAGTTTCCACACGACCTTACCATTCGATGATTCGGTCTTGGGTTGATATCAGTGTCCATTATTTTCCGTTATAGTCTGTTCCAATATCTAGATATTCTGATCTAATCTCAGCGCGAGCTTCTATTTGGTCAGGTAACGGGCACACTATACCACTATTATTAATATAATAATTTCCTTTAGTATATGTGTATTCACTAGCTCCGCTTAAGAGCCCTTTTTCTTTCTCTGGTGATAACTTCTTTATTTCAGTCATTTAAATTTCCTGATTTTTAATTTTTTTCCATGTGGTACGTCTAGCGTAATATTGACTACGTAGCATACTTACTTTTTTGTCGACAAAATCGACTACTAGTGCTTTGTCTTTTCCTTTAGCTTTTCGCTTCAGTCTCCCTGCTGTTTGTATTACCCAGCGTGGTGACCTCATTGGCGTACACATGTACACCACTTCTAGAGTGCCTACATCAATGCCTGTGGAGAATAATCCATAGGTCGTAAGCACAGCTTTTAATTCGTTTTTCTGCAATCTCTCCATTATATCAGCACGCTTCTTTTTTGAAAGCTTGCTTGTGAGTATTGCTGAGTTTGGTATCTCTTTTGCCAGGGCCTCTAGTTGGCTAACCCTGTGGCTGATAAATACCGATTGGCGTTTCTTACCTACTTTCTCATACTTATCTAGTATGAGTTTGTTCCGCGTAGCATCTGTTGCCATATCAGTTAACATGACTGAGTGCTCGCTACTATCAAACAATGGGAATGTGTAATCTGTTTCTACATATTCTACAGTCGGTATAATCAAGTGACCTTCTGCTTCTAGTGGGTCTACTCTATGAACTATACTTCCTACCGTAAAGAAAATAACATCCGTTAGGCCGTCCGCTCGGAATGGCGTTGCCGTCAGTCCGAAGCGATATTTTTGTTTCAGTTTATTTAGTGCAGCAAAAAATGTGTTTGCTGGTACTATGTGAACTTCATCTACAAATACTTGTCCGAAATGACTGTTAATTTCATCTATCTTATCGTCTGATAGTTTCGTCATGGTCTGCAGGATACCTACAGAAATGTCTCGGATTTCGTATTTACCGTTTCCTATTAATCCAACATCTTTTTCATCGATGTTTGTGAATTGTAGTAAACGCTCTTTGAACTGGTTTGCTAGCTCAATAGTGTTTACTAAAAATAGTGTCGGTTGTTTTCGTTTGCATATGGCGTGTATTGCAATAACAGTTTTACCAGCGCCAGTAGTTGCCTGAATGGTTCCTATGGTTCTGCCTGTTATTTCGTTGGATGCTTTCGTCTGATAGTTTCGTAATTTGCCTTTAAATTTTATGTTTAGTTTATTTGGATTCTCGAACCTGTCGTCCTGAATCTTAATATCTTTTGTATCGAGGATGTGACCTATATCAGATGCTCCTCCTAAGGGAACATATAAATAGTCAGTGGTATCCTCATAATAGTGTAGATTTCTTGGAGTTGCCCACGTCGGCTTACCCATGCTCTCCATCTTGAAGAAGGCAGGGTTGGCTAAAGTGAAATGGGACTTCAATAAATTAACTTGTTGCGGAGTAATCTCCGACTTTTGAATTCTTGCTTTTGAATCTAATATAATCATTGTTTAATATATGGTGAAAAAAAGAAGAAGTCAAGCACTCTATATTAATCTTATACCAGAAAATTCCTTGACATCGGCCCATTGTCAGTCTATATTATTATTAAATAAACCAATAATTTATATGACAACAAAAGAAAAAGAAAATAGTAAAAAGGAAGAGATTATCAACGTATCTACGGCAGAGCGGGATAAGTTCTTAGAAGAGTTAGTATTTAATGGGTTTGCCACATATGAGGCATCTATCCTAGATGGCAAAGTGAAGGTAGGCTATAAAAGCCTTTCTGGTTCAGATCAATTAGCACTTGATGGTAAAGTAGCTGACCTACGGTCTTCACCAGTAGAAGTTATGCATACCCATACTGTTTGGCTGTTAACTTACACCCTGACAAGCTATGGAGCTAAAGACTTATCTAGCCTTTCCGAGGAAGAGCGCTTTAAATTTATAAAAGATAAATCCAGCGTTATAATTGATCTACTTTCTGACCAACATAATATTTTCCATAAAAAGTTACAAGCATCTATTGCTGGCGATATAATCGACGAAGTTTTTTTAGAAAGCCCGTCAACTTCTTAAAATCCAAATTGATGCTGAGAGGCATCGAGGTTGGCGAACAATCAAACTTCAAGACCGCAGTACTGCTTCAGACTTTAAAGCAAGAAGAGGAAATTGAGCATTTGCGTACAAAATTAATATATAAAAGTGTATTAACTGATAGAAGCAATAATGATGATATCAATGAACTCAATAAGATTTTACATGCGTATAATGAAGCTAGAAATCCACAAATCGCTGCGGAAAGGGACAAGGCGGTTAAGAGCCAGTTAGCACAGGTTAAGGCATTGAAGAACTTGGACCTTGGTAAGGTTAAGTTTAAAGCTACAAAAACAGAAGCTAATGAGCAGTTGGAGAACCTTGGTGCCAAAGAAGAAGGAGTTATTAAAATAATATAATGGCTGAAGAAGTACTAAAGTATAGGGTCGAGATAGATCAAGCAGATCTATCTTCACAACTATCAGGAATTAAAAATCAAATAGACACTGCCCTAGGCAGTATGGCTTTTAACAATGCTGGTACTTCTGCACCACTAGGAAACACTCTAGTCAGCGCAGCAGCTGATTTTAATGACAGTGTGTCAAGTGGTATGATGGCCGCACAAAACTCTTTTGGGCGTGCGAGCGAACTACTTCAAGGAGGCTTACAGTCTGGTAGGCTTGGCTTTCAAAAATTTACAGGAGACCTTGAACGCTCAGGACTGCTTACCCCACCTGAATATGCAAGAGAGTTGCAATTTGCTGAAATGTCAAACAGGACATACAGCTCTCCTACTAAAGGTATAGTTGGTAGTGTACTTGGTGCAGCTTTTGGTATGGGTTATGATTGGAACCAACCTTATAGCAGAGCTGAGTATATGCGTCAACAGGGCGAGAACGCTGGCAACCAAATAATTAATTCTGCCACTAATGCCATAGGTATAGGTGGTGCGATAGCTGGTTTTACAGCAGGGGCTGGGACTCTAGGTGCAGCAGTTGCTACTCCTATAGGTCTAGCTTCAGCAGCATTTTGGGGTGTCAACGCCTTAGCCAATACTGCTAATTATGAAGAAGAGGCTGTTGCAAACTTTGGCTCTTTAATTGAGCAAACTTCTGTCAGAAATGTCGGAAGCTTAGGAAGAGATGAGTCTAAAAGTGCAGCGCGTTTTGTTCGTGGTCTGAGTGAAGATGTAAATAACAGAGTTAAGGTTGGTGACGCCGCTGATATAGAGAATCTAGTAACAGAGGGAATAGCAGCAGGAGCATTCCTAGATACTGGTAGCGTTGAGCAGTTTAAAAAACGTGCTAAAGATTTAGTTGAAAATTTTAGAGAGATTCAACATACAATGAAAGTGTCTGGAGAAGAGGCTATGGCAGTTATAGGTAGCTTAACTCAAGGCGGTATGGCTAGCAATATTAAAGATGCTAAAAATTTAATCGGTATGGCCGCGTCTGTAGGATCTGATACTGGGTTTACTACAAAAGATATGCTGCAGTTTGCCTCACAGGGTGCAGAGATGGTACGCGGCACTGGATTGGATATGGGCAAGGCTGGTAAAGAGGCCATGGGCTTGATTCAAGAAATACGTGGCGGATATGGCACAGTTTATGATCGTTCAGTTCTTGATCATGTAGGTGGAACACAGCAAGCAGCTGTAGCCCTTC